>Ga0181612_132018_pt1 | contig 10398 bp, 5 predicted proteins | sample HoacroProtozoa21_FD_119630 | JGI IMG/M metagenome (GOLD analysis project Ga0181612, IMG submission 119630) | Hoatzin crop microbial communities from Cojedes, Venezuel. Combined Assembly of Gp0051906, Gp0051904, Gp0051908 | reverse complement strand
GGGAGCGGGGCGGGTTGTACCCCACGGCATCCTTGCTGGCGCTCGGGTGACGTGGGGGTTCCTATGTTTGACCTCTTCGAGGTCATTTCATCAACATAAGGTCTGCGTGAGGAAAAGGAGAAAAAAGCGGGCACCGATGAGGTGTCCGCTTTTTTATGTTTAAGCGTTGGTTGCTTAGTTGTTGACGGGGATGGTTTGGTCGCTGTCCCACCATACGGGGATGGTCCACGCATCGTCGGCCATGTTCCATTTTACGCTGAGGTTAGCGCCGGGAACGCTGTCGCCGATGGCTTGGAGGTTGGTGCTGTTGTAGTTGTACTCGTGCGAGCACTGGCGCCAACGGCGGTAGTCCTTGCCTGCGGGGATAGCCTTCATGGCGTCGGCCGACAGGTAGTGGTAAGCGGGCACGGACCAGCCGAAGAAGTACTGCGGATTGTAGTCGTAGCGACGCATGTCGTTCCAGATTTCGGTGGAGAACATGAGGGCGAGGCGTTTTTGGGTGAGGATGTGACCGAGGGTCAGTGTCTCTGGGTCGCCAATGCCTTTTCCCAGGTAATATGAAATGTATTCTTCGGTCATCGGGGTGAAAGAAGGAATGCTTGCGAGGTCAGCGTCTTCAGCAATCCATTGTTCCAGTTGCTCGTTCATCAAGTCGCAAGAGGCTCTGACGCCTTTGGAGTATGCATCATAAGCGCCTGGTCGGTCGCCCTTCTTAAGGAGCACTTCGGCTTTGATGAAGCAAGCCTCGGCGTAGGTGCCTACATAGGTCGGCGAAGAAACGCGGGTGTAGAATGTGCCGCTCTCAGCCGAGTTGGGACAATTGCGTCCTGCGCGGTAGTAGATGATGTTGTTGCCGCTGAAGTAAACCTTGCAGTAGCTGGTGCACTCTACATAAACGGTGTCGCCCTTGCGGTTCTCGTCCTTGGAGTTGATGTCCCATCGATTGGGGATGCTGTCGGTGTTGTAATAGGCACGCAGGGGGCCGCCTTGGCTGTTGATACTGCTAGCCATATCAACGCCGAGCGAGCGACGCCAGTAGCCATTCCACTTAACGCCATTTGCGTCAAAGCACTGATCTTCCAATGCCGGGTTTTTGTTGACGGAATAAGCCCAAGGAATTATGTGGTCGGCGCGGGGATCTTCGATGCCGTAGCCGCCAAAGTTGGTCAGGTTGTCGTAGAGCATCTTGGTGACCATGTAACCACCATTCATACCGCAGACAGAGAACAGAGGCGAGTAGTCAACGGGCTCGTTCCATCCGAGGACGTCGCGCGAGGTGTCGCCATCTTTGTGGTGAACGATAGTGTTGTCGGCGTTGCTCTGCATGGCTTTTTCCAAGCAGGCGAGAATCGTTTCGGCATCGTAGCATCCATCTTTGTAGCTGCCGGATTGCTTTTTGGTGAGCTTGTTGATCCAGCGTGCTTTGAGCAGGTAGGCGAGTTTGAGCCACTTGTTGACGTCGCCGTCGTTCCACCAGTCGCCTTCTGCCAGGGTGGGCATGGTAGGATCGAGGTCGCCCCCTTGTTCGAGCAGTTCGATGGCTTTGTCGATATCACTCAAGCAGCCGAGATAGATGGTACGTCCCGAGTTGTAGGTCGGGGTAGCGCTTTCGCCACCGGCTTCGTAGTAGGGCATTTCGCCGTAGAGGTCAGTCATCGCCATAAAGCCGTAAGCTTTGATGATATAGCCGACAGCTTCGTACTGGTAGTGTCCGGCAGCGTGTGCTTTCTCGATCATGTCGGGCACGTTGGCGTAAGCGCCTACGAACCACCACTGGTAGGGGGTAGTAACTTGTCCGATCTGGGGGTACCAAATGCTGGCGTTCCAGTAGGTGCTGCCACCGTAGTAGCGTGTCCAGTCGCCCATCGCCATGGTGGTGCGCCAGGCGCCAAACTGGTTGGCGCTGTTTGTATAGAATTCAATGTGCGCCAAGCGTTGCTCGTAAGAGGTGCTTTCTGCCGACGGGTTGTCGGGGTCGGTGTTGACGTCAAGCCAGTCGTTGCACGACGTCAGCGAAAGCGCAGCCGCAATGCCCAAGGAGCACAACATAATTGATTTTAACAATTTCATAATGATATCTGTTTTGTTGTGGTTCTTAATTAGTGTTGAGATTTTTTATCTCGCGCAGAACTCGCGGAAAAGAATTCTTTCAGACCAGTGAGATACACGCGAGAATTAACTATCACTGAACGATGATTTCGCAAATCGAAACACGGTTCCAGCTCAGTTCGTCGAACATGTTGGTAGTGCCTTGTCCGGCGGCGTCGATGCGCGAGGAAGCGATGCCGTATTTGTTAATGAGCATGTTCTTCACTGCGGCGGCGCGCTCGTTGGCGAGTCGGGTGTTGACGTCGGCATTGCCTTCGGGCGAAGCGTAACCCTTGATGGTGCAGGTGCTGCCCGGGTGGTTCTTGAGGTAGTTGGCAACGCGTTGCACGTTAGGCTGTTGGTCAGCGCTGACGTTGCTACGGTTAACGGCGAAGTGCACGAGTACGTTCATGTAGTCCTTGCTGTTGTCAACCACTTGCGGTTTGCGGTTCTGGCAGTCGGTGAGTTCGCGTTGCAGTTGTGCGTTGCGAGCGTTGGCTGCGTCGAGGTCGTTTTGCAGTTGGGCTGCGCGGCTGTTGGCAGCGTTGAGGTTGCTCTCGCTGTTGCTCAGACGGCTGCGGAGGTCGTTGATTTGGTCGTTGAGGTAGCTGCTGTTGGCGGGGCGTTGCTCAACGATGTCGTCGCGTTGTCCGAAGGTGAGGTTCACGCCGATGGCAAACTGACGCGTTGCGGGCACGCCGCAGTAGTCGAAGCCAACGGACGAGGAGCCGCCGACACCTGCGCCGGAAGCAGCCACTTCGGGATCGCCATCATAGTTGGTGAACAGAAGCAGGTTGCTGGCAGAAGCGGTGATGCTGGCACGCTTGATGTATTTGGTCTTAGCCAAGAAGGAAGCGGGCACGTCGTAGGTGAGGGAGATGGTGCGCAGACGGAGGCTGTTGACCTTGGTGATCCAGTTGCGCGTCTCGTAGTTGTAGGCACCGGTGAGGTAGTTCTTGATGACGTTGTAGCCGCTTATCACCGTACCATTGTACTCATAGGTCTGGTCGGCATACCAGGTGTGGCTTACGGCGTTGCCGTCAGCATCCACACCGCTGATGGTCAAGCCTTTGTCGCGTATATCGGCGGAGAATGTGCTGACACCGCTCTGGGTCATGGCCCATTTGGTTCCGTTGAATACATCGCCACCAACGCGGAATTCCCACAGCATGTTGAAAGTCCAGTGTTTGGCGAAGGTGAAGGTGTTGTTCCAGCCGCCTGTGAATTTGCTTTCGCGGTTACCAACTTGCACGGTGGCACCGTCGGTGGTGGGGAAGCCGTTCTTGTCGAGCACCAGGTTGCCATTGTCGTCGCGAGTCCATTCGGAACCTGCGATAGCCATGAAGTCGCCACCGCTGAACGAAGCAGCCTTTGCGGCACCAACTCCGATACCATATTGCACGTCGGTTACGTACATAATGTCCATACCGGAGGGCAAGTTTTTCAGCGTACCACGGTTGCCGGCAACGTTGATACCGGTTTCCCAGGTGAAGTTGTCAGTCATGATGGGGGTACCGCTCAGACTGATTTCGAGACCTTTGTTGTAAACATTACCCGCGTTGATCGAGCAGAAGATGTAGCCGGTGGATTGGGGACCGCGCGGCGAGAGGATCTGGTTGAGCGAGTTGTTGGTATAATAAGCGATGTCGAATTTCAAGCGGTTGCGCAAGAAGCGGAGTTCCAAGCCGACCTCGGTGGAGCGGGTCTTTTCGGGTTTGAGGTAGGGGTTGCCACGGGTCCAGGAGTTACCCAAGCCATTGATGCCACCAATAAAGGTGCCGACGGGCCAGAGGTAGGTGTTGGTCTCGTAGGGGCCGGTGTCTTTACCAACCTCAGCCCAGCTGGCGCGCACTTTACCGAAGGAGAACCATTCGGGCAGGCTCTCGCGGAAGAACTCGGTGAATGCGATGGCGCCGCTGACGCTGGGATAGAAGTAGCTGCGGTTGTTCTTCGGCAGGGTGCTGGTCCAGTCGTTACGTCCGGTAACGGTCAGGAAGATGGCGTTGCGCCAGTCGGCGCGGAATTCGCCGAAGACAGACACCAAGCGTTTCTTGCTGCTGCCGTGTGAGAATTTCTTGTATTCGTCGCTGGTGTTGTTGTACGAGAAGAAGTCGGGCACAGCGAAGTTCCAAGCGCGCTCGTAGTCGCGTTGCGTCTTGGTGTAGTCGGTGCTGGTGCCGAGCATCAAGTTAACATTGAAGTCGCCAAATTGCTTACCCCAGTTACTCATGAGGTTGGTGCTGAGGTAACGATATTTGTAGCGGTTGTCGCTCATCATACCATCTTGCCACTCTTGCTTGATGGCTCCACCCGGGGCGATGCGGTTGCTGCTCGAGGTAGTGTAGGTGTCAACGCCCATGCGGTAGTTGATCCACCACCAGTCGAAGAGGTCCCAACGCACGTTGAAGTTACCGGTGAAGCGCTCGGTGTTGTCCTTCATGCTGTTCTTGTTGAGGATCCAGTAGGGGTTGTCGCGCTCGTTCCAAGGCTCGAGTTCGTCACCGAACATGCGATAGCGGGTGCCGTCCTCGTTGAGGTAGTGCTTCATGTTGTCGGTAGGCGACCAGTTGTAAGCGCCATAGAGGGTACCTGTACCACTGGAGCCGTAGAGTGCGGCGCCGGTGAGGGTCTTGGTGGTGCGAGCGTCGCTATAAGCGGCGTTGGCTCCGAAGGTGAAGCGTCCCACTTTCTGTTCGCCGTTGAAGCGGAAGGTGGTCTTCTTGTAACCGGTGGTGGGCACGATACCTTTCTGGTCGTAGTAGCTGCCGCTGAGGAAGAAGTTGCTGTTCTTCGTACCGCCGCTAACGCTGAGGTTGGTGTCGTAGATGATACCGGTCTGGAAGAAGTCTTTCAGGTTGTCGTAGGTTTGGGTGCCGTCGGTGATTTTTTCGCCCCAAGAGTTGTACGTCTTGTCGGCAACGAACGTCGTCGAGATGTGTTGTTTTTCTTCATTATAGTTTTCCTGCATGTAACCACGTTTGTAGGTCTTTTGGTATTTGGGCAGGTCTTTCACCATGCTGGTGATGAACTTGGCGTTGAGGTTAACCTCTACGTGGCCTTCTTTACCTTTCTTGGTGGTGATCAACACAACGCCGTTGGCAGCGCGCGAGCCGTAAAGGGCGGAAGCGGCGGGGCCTTTAAGCACCGAGATGTTCTCGATATCTTCGGGGTTGATATCCATCACACGATTGGAGGAGGTCGTTGCGCTGTTCATCATACCGTCGAACGCGGAGTTGCCGACTACGCCGCCGCTGTTGTCGTAGATGACACCATCAACGACGAAGAGCGGTTGGTTGTCGCGGGTCTCGCTACCGGAGGTACCACCACGCAAGATGATTTGCGCGCCGGCGCCGGCAGCGCCTGACGATTGCGTTACGTTGACACCGGCGATCTTACCCGAGAGGGAGTTGATGGCGTTGGTGTTCTTGTTGCGCATAAGTTCATCGCTCTTGATGTCGTCCACGGCATAGCCGAGCGATTTACGGTCTTTCTTGATACCGAGGGCGGTAACTACCACCTCGTCAAGCACTTGGTCGTTGGCTTGCATGTCGATGTCCATGACTCCGCCGGGGCCGACGGTCACTTCCATGGGCTTGCTGCCAACGTAGGAGATTTCAAGCACGTCTCCGGGGTTGGCATTGACGGTGTAACGTCCGTCGATGTCGGTGGCGGTGCCATGCTTGGTTCCTTTCACTCGGACGCTCGCTCCGATAAGCGGCTCTCCGGCGGCATCGCGCACGACGCCGCTCACTTTGTTGCTTTGCGCGGCTGCGGTGAAGCCCTGTGTCGAATTACCGGAGGTAAAAACGGCAGGAGCACCCAACGCGATAGCCAACGCTGCAAACAGTGTCAGTTGTCTTTTCATACGAAGGAATGTTTAGTTAAGTAATTGTAAATAAGAAGTTTATAATGTTGTTTTTGTTATCGTTTCCTCATAATGATAGGTTTACGCACTGCAAATATGCGTATTTTTTTAAAAAAATCAAATTATTTTTACACTTTTTTTTGAAAAAATATTTTTGTGTGTTAATAAATGGGTGGCGGTGTGTAAGTATTAACATTTTGGGGTTTTGGGGTGAAGAAATAAGGGTTCGTCGATAGGTGTGTTTTGGCGGTCGGCGAGGAGTGTGTTATCGGCATGAATATGCGCATATTTTTCACTCACGCCTGGAGTTTTTCCCTCACGCAGATCGCGCGGATCAAAAAGAACTTTTCCCATGAGGTCGTGGGTCGGGAGGGGTTATTCTGCCTTGGTTTCTTCTTCGTCAATCCATTGTTTGAGTTTTTGCTGAAGTAGTTGTTTGTCAGGAAGATAGAGTGCATACTGCTGCGCATAGATGTTGGCATCATCAGGTAGCGTGAGTTCCACAAGAGCATCGTTTTTCTCTTTGCAGAGGAGAATACCGATGGTGGGGCGTTCGTCATCGAGGCGCACATAGCGGTTGAAATAATTCACATACATTTGCATCTGCCCCAAGTCTTGGTGGCTGAGGCTGTCAGTTTTCAAGTCTATCAGCACATAACAGCGCAGCAGGCGGTTGTAGAACACCAGATCGACAAAGAAATGCTGCTCGTCGAACGTAAACCGCTTCTGACGTGCCTCAAAAAGGAAGCCTTTGCCCATCTCAAGAAGAAACTGCTGCATCTTTGAGATGATGGCGCCCTCCAATTTGCTTTCGGTGTAAGCCGCCTCCTCGCGCAGTCCGAGAAACTCCAACGTAAGCGGATTCTTCAAAATGTCGGTAGGTTTTTCTATGGTTTGCCCTTCTTGCGCAAGCCGCATCACCTCGGCTTTGTCGCGACTCAGCGCCAATCGCTCGTAAAGGCTGCTGGCTACTTGCCGCTGCAGTTGCCTCACGCTCCAGTTTTGCTTTGCGCATTCTATTTCATAGAAGCTGCGTTCATCCGGATTTTCTATTCGCATCAAGATAACATAGTGCGACCATGAGAGCGTAAACACAGGATGCAAGGCTGGTGTATCAGCGACTTTTTGAATGGAATAATTTGATTTCAAACTGTCTATATCTTCCTGGTTTCCTGTGATTTGCAATTTGGTCGACAGTGTAGACGAAATTCGTTTCGACGAATATGTTTTATAGAAGAAGCGATATTTCTGCAGCTGCTCCATACTCCATCCTTTCCCGAATTGCGCGGTCAATCGTTCGGCGAGTTCTTTCAGCACCGCCTTTCCGTATTCGGCACGATAGTTACCTTGTTGCTCGTCTTCGACGATGTATCTTCCCACCTCATAGTAGGTGTACACCATCGCCGTGTTTACCGTTGTGGCAACTCGGCGACGTGATTCTTCTATCAATCCGGCTATTTTATTAAAAAGAGCCTGGTCGTTGTGAGGTGATGTGAGGTTCTTGTTCATTGCTCCTAAAATTCCTAAAATTCCGGGGGAGGGAGAAGCACGGCTAACGATTACTCGGGGTCGGTGGGGTACCAGGTGGAGTACATCAGGTAGTTTTTGGCGATCTTCACGTTGATCTCCTTGGCTTGCGCCGGGTCCACCATCTTCTTGAACTTCGCGGGACTGCCCGCCCAGAGCTCGTGAGGACCCACTTTGGTGCCGCCCAGCACGACGCTGCCGGCTGCGATGATGGCGCCTTCGCCGATCTCCGCGTGGTCCAGGATGACGCTACCCATGCCGATGAGCGCCATGTCGCCGATTTTCGCGCCATGGATGACCACGTTGTGCCCGATAGACACGTCGTTGCCTATTTCGGTTACTGACTTCTCGTAGAGCGTGTGGATCGTGCTGTTGTCCTGGATGTTAACGCGGTTGCCGATGGTGATGGTGTTCACGTCGCCACGCAGCACGGCGCCAAACCAGATGCTGCATTCGTCGCCCATGGTGACGTCGCCGACCACCACGGCGGTTTTGGCGAGGAAGCAGCCCTCGCCCATCTTCGGGGTAAAGCCCCTAACGGTTTGAATAATAGCCATTTTTCTATAATAAATAATGTTTATTTAAATGCGGTTCAACTTCTTCGAAGTAGCATTGCTCTGTCATCCCTATACCCCACATTCTCCTCGCTCGCAAGCTCGCTGCGGGGAATGCGGGGTTTTGTGAGGCTTCTTCGAAGCAGTTTAACTCCTTCGGAGTATTTTTCTTCTTTGCTACTGATTAGGTCAAGATAAAAATCTCACTATAAAATGCGAAGCATTTTTCTAATCTTTTAAATCAGACCTAATCTTACGAAACTGAAATAAGTCTGCGTGAGGGTTAGATGGCGGCGCATTTCGCTTGCAGCCACGCCACCTCGTCGGCGCTCAGCTGTGGCGTCAGCCGCGCCACCACCATCTCGTGGTACGCGTTGATTTGTGCCACCTCCTCGTCGGTGAGCATCCCGCGGTCTATCAGTTGCCGGTCGTAGGGGTAGAGCGTCAGCGGCTCGAACGCGAGGAAATCGCCGAACGCCTCCGTCTTCTCCGCCTCCACGCACAGCAGCAGGTTCTCGATGCGGATGCCATATTCGCCCGTCTTGTACAGCCCCGGCTCGTCGCTGGTGACCATGCCCGGGCGCAACGGCGTGTTGTTGAGGTCGGTGCGGATGCTTTGCGGTCCTTCGTGGCAGCACAGGAAGTGGCCCACGCCGTGGCCCGTGCCGTGTCCGAACGTCATCGCCTGTTGCCACAGCGGCCCCCGCGCCAGCACGTCCAGTTGCACGCCGCACGTCCCCACGGGGAATTTCGCGCGTTGCAGCGCCAGGTGGCCTTTCAGCACCAGCGTATAGTCCCGTCGCTCCGCCTCCGTCGGCTTGCCCAGCGTGATCGTGCGCGTGATGTCCGTCGTCCCGTCGAGGTATTGTGCCCCGCTGTCAACCAGCAGCAGCCCCTCCGGTGCCAGCGTCGCCGCCGACTGCGCGTCAGCCTCATAGTGCACTATCGCGCCGTGCTCCTTGTAGCCCGCTATCATGGCGAAGCTGTCCTCGCGGTAGAGGTCGCTCTTGGCGCGTTCCTCCATGCCCTTGTTCCACACGTCAACCTCGTTGATGCTGCCCGTGGGCGCCATCTTTTCGATCCACATGAACAGGCGCACCAGCGCGGCTCCATCGCGTTCCATGGCGTGACGGAAGCCCTCGATCTGCACCTCGTTCTTGATGCTCTTGAGGTCGGCGATGGGCGAGCGGAAGTAAACCTTCTGGCACGGCAGGGCGTTGGCAAGGGTGTCGCTCACGCGGTTGGGGTCGATGAGCACCACCTCGTGCTCGTTGACGCGCTCCAGGAAGTGCTGCACGTCGTCGTAGTCGCGCACGCGCACGTCGCACGCCTTGAGGTGTTGACGCACCTCGTCGGTCACCTTGTTGTCGTCGATAAACAGCACGCGCTGCTTGCGCGAGATGTAGGCAAACGCGATGACCACGGGCGTGAACATCACGTCGCTGCCGCGCAGGTTGAGCAGCCATGCAATGTCGTCGAGCGCCGTCACCAGCATGGCGGTGGCGCCGTTGGCCTCGAGCACTTGCATCACGCGCTCAATCTTGTCGGTCGCCTCCTCGCCAGCATACTGCACGTCGTGCACCATCGCCTCGCCACTGGGGCGCGCGGGGCGGTCCTGCCAAATCTTGTCGGCGGGATAGAACTCGGTGGCGAGCATGAAACCGTTTTCGCCGCAGAATCGCTCCAGCCTGTTGGCATCGGCGGCGTTGTACAGGCGTCCGTCGATGGCAATCACGCTGTCCTCCTCCAGATTTTGCGCCAGCCACTCGTGGATGGTGGGGTCGTTGCCCATGTTCTCTTTCATCATCTCAAATCCGCTGTCCTGCAGCTCAATCTGGGCTTGCAGGAAGTAGCGCGAGTCGGTCCACAGCGCGGCGCGGTCGGCAGTGACCACAGCGGTGCCATTGCTGCCCGTGAAGCCCGTGAGCCAGTCGCGGAATTTCCAGTGGTCGCACACATACTCGCTCTGATGCGGGTCGGTGCCTGGTACAATCACGGCATCCACATGCACGCGGCTCATGGCGTCGCGCAGTGCCTCAAGGTGTGACAAGGTTTGTTTGCTCATATTGTTCAATTTTATGGTTTTGTGGTTATATTTTTTTAGTGTCGCAAAGTTACAAAAAGTCGCGTGAAACGACATGGCACGCGGCCACGTTTTTTTCACTGCAAGATGGGGGTGCCGATGCAGGCGTTGGGGCACTGGATGTGCAGCATGGCGCACACCGTGGCGGCGATGTCGGTCATGTGGGTCAAGCGGCTGGTCTCGCCGGGCGTGACGTGCCATCCCATGAAGATGAGGGGGATGTGGCTGTCGCTCTGGCTCCACGTGCCGTGGTTGCTGCCAGGCTGGTAATCGTGACCGGC
>Ga0181612_177100_pt1 | contig 10399 bp, 5 predicted proteins | sample HoacroProtozoa21_FD_119630 | JGI IMG/M metagenome (GOLD analysis project Ga0181612, IMG submission 119630) | Hoatzin crop microbial communities from Cojedes, Venezuel. Combined Assembly of Gp0051906, Gp0051904, Gp0051908 | reverse complement strand
CTGCATGCACAGTTTTTGTTTTCCCTATTAAACTGTCTTTATCTCAACCCACGAGTTTTTTCACTGTTACTCTTCCCCCTCTCTCCCATTCCACTGTGAGGGGAGTGAGGGAGCATCTGTGTGGGGCTGAGCTGCATGCTGGGCTTAATCCACTAAAAATTATTATGGTTTGACACCCAGATTAAGCATGCATGCCCATGCATTTTGAAGCAGGTGGATGGGGGAGGTGATCTGACACACAATCCCAAGAAAAAGTTTCTTATCTCTGTGAAGACCCTGGAGAATATTCAAAGATCACAGGCCTGGTTATATCCTCCTTGATGGATGGTTATTAAAATTCACAAGAGTACAAATTTAAAATCCAAAACACTTACCTTTAATTACAGATATGAGGCATCTAATCAAATTCAATAAATAAGTATTAATTTTCCTTGCAGACTGCATACAAATTGTAAATTATAAGGAATAATTTGTATCAGTTTATTAGGATTGATTTGCTCCATTCTGCTATACTTCAGATGAGTTCCAGTTCATTTGAGAATTTTGAGGATTGCTTACATGTACAAAAACTTCATGTGTATAGGAATAGGCCTGTTATGAACATCAGTACAATTTAAGGAAATAAAAATATGTGGTTCAAGTACTCTCCTTCTGAAAACAACTCTTTTGTACTTCCTTCTTTAGTACTTCTCCAATCCCAGAATATTAACAGAATTATTTCTTCCTATTGTATGGTGAGTTTTGAGTGGAGGAGACAATAGTTAATTTCAAAAGTCTTTATACACAAATGTATAAAAACAAATTCATTAGTGCCATGGGTTGTAAACAAAAGAATGGACTGGAAAAAAAAAAATCCCTGTACTTTAGGAAAGATGTATTAGAGGCCAGTAAATCTGCACAAGCCAGAAGGGTAACAGTGTAAGGTACCTCCCACTGTGCTGATGGTCCAAAGAGAGACTGGGCCACACCGAGGAATGTCAACAGGAGCGAAAGCTAGCTAGCAGCCGGGACAAAGGACTAAGAAGAAACACTCTCCATGAATGTCACACTCTTCCTGTGAAGGGCTCAGGATGCCAATAGTTTGCTGTAACTCCTCCTGGTTACCCTCCCCACATGTGTGCCTGCACACACGCAGCTCCTCTGGATGAAGGATCCCTGGAAGGTTGGGCATAACCCAAAGTCAAGGGATAGAGACTAGGAGGAGGTGGGCGAGTGGGAGGGGATAGGATGGATTTGATTCCTTTATTGAACTGTGTGGTTAGTGAGGCTTCTCTGTGTACTTTTACTGTCCTAGCAGTATCTTGTGTTGTTTTTTGGTCTTGTTTTGGTTTTGGGGTTTTTTTTTGTGATTTATTGAAAACCTGAGCAAAGGCAAGAGAGAGCTTTTACTTTGGTTTTGCTGTCAGAATGCAAGTCCAACTGGGCAAACTTTGGTATGGAGAGGAGGCAGCAGAGGTACTGACAGTTTTACACCAAAACCTGAGGGAGAGAGAAAAGGCACAACCCCTGAAGCAGTCTGAGAAGACTCAGGGCTGTTGAGAAGTGGTTTCAGTCTCTGGTCGCAGTCTGAGGAGGTCAGAGGTCTTTGTTCTCTGTTCCTTTTTTGTGACCTGGTTGAGGCGAGGTGTTTCGTCTTTTTGGCAGGTTTTTCTGTGAACTGATGGAAAGGACAGAAGGCCAGGCACATCTGTAGGGGAGACAAGAAAGAGAAGAGCAAATTCCCCCACTCTCCTGACCACATCCTAGATGCCCACTCTGCTGCTAACTGAGCTCCCAGGGCCGAGCTGAGTAAAGGGCTTGTACACTGGGAACCAATGCCCTGGGGCTGGGCTTCTGGCACAGGAGTTCCTGCAGTGTAACTGTCCAGAGCTTCCTCGGGGGAAAATAAAGATATTGAAAGCGAGAGAGGAGTGTGGCACTGTAACAAGGCTACCTTGTTACCAGGAAGGGAGGGGGGGAAAAAAGTTTGAAACAGGATCACTGAGTGCTCTGGATATGCAAGCATTGCTGGTTGCAGTGGTACAGAGTTAATTATGCAAGTGAGAAGATAGGACAAATCATTGATTAGTGATATTTTGCTGTATTAAAGACTGTGGCGTATTAGGTTGTGAATGCATCAGTCACAGTAGCAGTAGATTCATAGTGCCAGAGGTGCGGTGGGTTGCCCTTTGCCTATACCAGGAATTCGTACTTTTGGAAGTTAAGGCAGAATAAAGGATAACTTTACCAGTCTATTCAGCCCAGGCAGCCATAATTTCAGTCTGTTGTAGTTCCTGTTGTAGTTCCTTACCAGCAACACAGAGAAACTTTGCTGTTGGTGCCCTGTTCTTACCAAGCAACCTTACTTCAAATCTTAAATTTTCTTGTGGACGTAAGGTTTACTAGAGGGTTAGTCTTGCCGCATTTCCCTGCCAGGTAAGTTTTATGAACTTTAGTTAGGTGTAACATAGACTTTCACATCTGAAGTGTCTGGACTCAGTTTATAGGATCTGCATATACAAACAATTGTAGAGCTATTAATCTTTGGGGGAGGTGGGGTGCGGGCTTTTTCTTGGTTATGTGACTTGTTCACTGAACATACTCATTTCTCTCCATTGCCCGTGAAATAGTCTGGGCAGCTGTCTGCAGTGTAGACATTGGCACCAGAATATCAACCCCAGTTCCACTGCCCTTGGATTTTATCTGGGGTTGTTAGTGTGTCAGACTGGGACATGATCTCTTGGGCTGTGTGATCCTTTAGGACTGCATTTTTTTGCAGTATTGGAAGTCTGAACTTCATATACTTAAAACTTGAAGGAAAAAAAACCCAACATTCTGCTGGAAAGCATTACAGCCTTTCCCTATGAATTTTTAAGCGCCTGACATCAAGTACCCAAGACTTTTTGCCTTCTCTGTTATTGCTAGGTCATAAATTCCCTTGTATATAATTTACTGTGCAGCCTGCTGTAGGTGACCCTGCTTTGGCAGGAGGGTTGGACTAGATGACCGACAGACGTCCCTTCCAATCCCCACCATTCTGTGATTCTGTGATTCTGTGATTCTGTGATTCTGTGATTGCGTAAATTGCAGCAACTCAGTTTAAATCAGATACCTATCCCTGTTCTAACTGACACGTCATCATTTATTTAAAAAAAAAAATTATGGATGAAAATGGTATGGTTGTTCTATAAGGGCACTTCTAGAAAAAGATATGATTGAAAATTTTGCAGCCATACCTGATCAGTCTTTGAACTTAACAAGCTTCTTAAGGTTTATTTGCCACCTGAAAAAAATAGTAAAGATCAGCTTGTGCAGAAGTCCCAATCTAAGTCTAGAACTGTAACCTCATTTGATAATGCGCAAGTTCTTGCAATGACAGTGATTGAAATGTCATATGAATTTCTAGGTTTGCTTCAGTCCAAATTTGCTCAGAGTGAGAGAAAGATCTCATTTTCCTGGTGGAGCCCAGTATGAAGTTCTTAGCTTTGCATGCCACTGAAAATAGAAAATTGAATGTGTCTGAAAGGGAAGACTGAAGCAGCTTGTGGGTGAAGAGCTGTGTGATAAAGGTATAAGTTATCAAACCATGACTATATCAGATGCAATGGGGCAGGATGAAAAAAGGCTGCCTGTTGGATAGTTTGTACACATAGTTCTGGCATAGTAGTTTTAAATGTATATTAGAATTTCCAGACACCTAATACAGTCATTCATTAAAGAAATTATTATTACCCCATATTAATTAGATATTGCCAGGTATCAATTTTAACTTCTAATAATGAAAAATTATCTTTAATATTGATTCCTATATACATGTGTGCAAGATGGTGGAAGTTTAAGTGAAATTTTAATACTTAACCTCCATACAGGTGAATTTTCAACACTGAAGTCCGAATCTACGATTTTCAGAAGGTACAATTTTTGTTCTTGCTGAATACAGTTTTGAAACATGAGAAATCAGATTATAAAACTTAAGTACCTTTTATCACCATAATTCAGTTAATCTCTTTATAATTCATTTGTAAAGATAGTACATGCACCATAGTCAGAAATGTTACTAAGTGTGTGCAAACACATGACAAACTCTAATGAAAAACAAATTTCGAACATAACTTTTATAGATTAAGAGTAATGTTAAGTGTTAACAGGGTTTTTTAACTTATTACAGTTAGTTTTAATACAGTTTCTAGTTGTAACTGCATTTTACTTTTTATTAATTATTTAGTTTTCATTTTTTTTTCTGTATGAAGTTTAAGCGTTAAGCTGTAATGTTTGGATTTTGCTTATAGAAAATGTTATAGTAGATCTCCTTGAGTCCTTACCACCATTAGCTTTCACGGAAGTTAGTGAAATCTTACTAAGAACCAAATTTGTCTCATGAATTAGCAACTCGTAGCAAGTAGTTTGATGTGAAAAATGTGCGAGTGAGAAGTGTTATTTCTTACAACAGTTTCAGTAGATCTCGGATCTGCCTAGGCTACCCTATTTCATTGCTACATGTACGGATGATGATTATATTTACAAAAGGTGAAGTCAGAATCTCAAGCTTTAAGAACCTGAGAAAATGAGTTTAACTTCTCAGTTTGCTGTGACTTTACACAGTGATTGTAATTGCTCACAGCTTTGCTGCAGATAGAAAGATACAATTAATACCATAGGAGCTCATCTTTAACTGTATTACTTGATTTGCTTCAGTAGCTGTAGGTGGATGTAACCACCCAGTGCACCCTCCAGTAATACAGCACAAGTGATTGCAAGCGCGGTGTCCAGTTACTGAGCGCAGCAGGATCTGTGCAGCAGCTTGGCCCTTGGCTCTGCTTCGGGACGAATGCCAGATGTGCATTTCCTCAGCTGTTTCCTGTACTCTCCCTGTATATGGCTCAGTTAGCAAACTTTTTGCACATCAAGTGAATTTCCTTTACCTGTTAAACCGCTACCCTCAGAAGGTGTTTTTATATCAAATTACACATAGTTTAAATCCATGATTAGGTACAAAAACAGTCATTGCATGTATAAAATCTCATCGTCTTTAACTGAAGCTACCATTTACTAATCTGCATTATATGGTGTACTTCAACTGTGTTTTGAGTAGCTTCAAATGTTCAGAGCCTCTTCTCCTTACCTCCAGCTCCTTTTCCTGCTCCAGCATTACTTTTCCGACACTATATAATTGACTGCATTTGCTTCTGAGGAACTGACAATCTTCTTGCTACAGCTCTTTTTGACAGGATTTTTGTTTATGTAGGACTTGCCTGTTTTCCAGGCTTATATAAGCTATAGCAACTCATTATTTCTGGGTCTGGGATAGCCAGAAGATCTAGAGAAAACATGGAACAGAAAGTCTGTCAGAGTAGATCTCATGGTACATGAGGGTCTAAATCCATTTTGTCAGTGTGTAACAAGGTCTGCCAAAATTAGCAGAGTTTTTCCAGAGTGAAATCTGATCTCTGAGCTAGTATTTGTAGGCTTGCTTAGAGATTAACACCTCTCCTGTCTAAAACCTACCCTAGCTAAATTACAGGACTCATTTCGGAGTCTAATACATTAATAATCTTCTTTTCTGTTATTATTATTACAGTAGGAGTTCTGTCCCCTCATACACAACAGAGTCCAGCTGAGATTCATAAGAGGCTTCAACGATAGCAAATTTCTCACACATTTACTGAAATTATCTCCTTGCATCCGGAATCAGAAGAGTAGATTTTCCCACTGAACATCTGCTCCACACTTGGAGACAATGTGTCTCCATGTGTATACCCTGTTAAAAACAAAATCAGTACCATTGTCTCTTTGAATATGAGAATTAGGGAACATGAGTGAAATCAGGAGAAACATACATACCAAACAAAAACAAATGTTTCTTTACCATATACTTAATGAAACTGTGCAGCTCCTTGCTGCAGAATATTCTGGTCTACTAAAAGTGAGGTCAGAAAACTGGCCAAAATCATGGAAGCAAAAAGCATCTAAAGCTGTTGAATGTGGAAGTTTTCTGCATCTGACTTATTTCAAAGTTCTTTATGCAGTGAGTCAGTATAATGAACCCTGTTTCCCAAGATACTCTGAATCATGAAGAGATGAGGTAACCTGCTGATATCCATGAGCACTTCGTGCTGAGAAGCGAATCTAACCCCAGTGGTCTTGTCCAATGAATCACTGTGTCATCTAACATATTTCATGCCATCTAAACCATGCATCACCTAAGATGCATTGTCATTCAAGTCATCTACTTATATATACGTTGTTCATATGGCAGCTCAGAATTATTCCCTTTCCCAATAACACAACTCTTACGAGTACTGGTTTCAACATGTAGTTAAACTACCCACTCCTTATGCGTTCAACTCTTAAGCAAATGCTCAGTTTATAGTTTAGGAATTTCAAGGCATATACAATAAAGGGAGTTTGGCCTGGCAACACTCAGTCTTACCACAATTGAATTTCAGGACCCTGGCTCTCTGTGCGGAATCCAGATTCCTCGGTCAGATGACTGTGGTTAAGTCTGAAAGATGGGGGCAGTCAGATGTGGGCTTCTGTGTTCAAGTCCTAAAATGACTGGAAGCTGATTTATGATGTTAACTTGGGTCCATCTCCTTGCTAATACCTTCTGTCTTGTCACCATGTCTCTTAGTAATGAGACATCAAACTCGCTTCCTGAAGCGCTGAGGCTCCCATCTGATGAACCACAACTTTTGTGGTGCACTTGTAAACCATAGCACTAAAAATGTCACATGAAGTCCTCAGCTAATGAAGGATGGTATATCTTCTTTAATTCAACAGTGCAATGCATAATAAAAGATTCTGTCCTTTGGTATATTCATTGAGACATACATCAGACACAGGAAGGTGAAATTTAAATGGGCAGTCTTATGAAGTTAAATGAAACCAGCAAGATTTCTTGATTTAAACTTCTGTCTTGCTTAGGGAAGAAACTCAGCTCTCTACAGCTCCACTGCATAAGCATATTGACAGTCAAAAGACAGTCTTTCAGTTCTATTGCCCTAACAAGTCAAAGATGAAATTTTAAACTGCCAAATATTATCGTTAGGTAATAATTTAAATAATTCATCCCAATCTCCCAGTTAGAGAAAAAATCTAACAAGAACGGTATCAAGCCGTATCCTCACGTAGCCTAGTATCCTCTTAACAGTGGCCTTGAGCAGCTGCCCATAGAAGAGGAAAAGAGTATAACGATTATTCTTAACCTCTCTTGAATCTGGGAATTAAAAGCATGGTAGTCTTTACCGTAGTGAAGACAGTAATATTTGGAGTTAGTCATTAATTCCCAGATTTATCAGCCAGGGAGAAGAGGCTAAAACGATAAAGGTTTAAAATTTGCATTTACCTACTGAAAGTGAGATTTTGAAAGTGCTCCCAAAAAATGAATTGAGAAATAAGAATGTTGAGTTACTCTGAAAACTTTAAGCTTTCAAGTACGGTTTTCCTATTTTCATGATTTTTCTTTTGTAGTTTAGATGATCAGTTTTGTTTCAGGTGGGGAACTGCTTGTATGAATAGCTATTAATAGTGTATAAAAACCTGATGCTCTTGCTTGTATTACATTTGTGCTTAAAGGAACCAGCTGAGAATCTGTTTGCACTGCTCTCTGATGTCAGCAAAGATGGCTCAGTATATAGATGACTATATTTACTAGTCCAACTAGAATTGACAGAAACTGATGTTAAAATGAAAACATAGAGTGTGTGTACTATGAAGCTTGAAATGCTAGAAATAATATGATGCGAAATGTGCCAGCATCTCAGCCTTCAGGTAACTCTTACAGTGTTTGTTAAGTGGATTGGTTAATTTATGTTTGAAGGAAGATTTTTGTTTTATGTGATACTCAGACCACTCTTTTAGTGAGCAGCTCAGTAGGTTTTGACTTTTCCAAAATCAGTTGTGAACTGACTTCTTAGAAGGCTTCATAAAACTGTTGAATTGAATATATCAGATAGAACAGTTCACTGCCCCTCCGTCCTGCCACTTGCCGTGGTAACACCTGTGGCAAGCCTGAGTATGGCAGAATTTTAATGTGAGTTCCTCTCACAGTCACATTCCACTGTTACTCTGACTCATGTAAATTGATACATCAGCCTGGGATTACTGCCACACTTTCACATCTGCTATTTGTTCTTCTTATCGGTAGCGTGCTGCTAATCTTTGACTCTCCACTTAACTGTAGCAGATACCTGATTTTAACTTCTTTATGGAATGCAATTTCGTGTTGGCTATGATACTGTGAAAATTAGAAATATGTCATTGCTTTTATTGACCTAGATCCTTAAAAGAGCCAAGGTTAGTCTGTGTGCATACCTTAAACCTTAGTTCGTGTTTGTTGCAGGCAGTCTGCTTGGGAGCCTCTGTCAGGTGTTTTGCCCAAAAGACTGTTTCTACCAGATACCCTTAGTAACAACCCTTGCAACTTGCCTTGCCTGATTTCTAGAATTGGCTCAGATTACTGCTGTTTAGTGAAACTTGGTAGTTCACATTACCAGTCTCCTTATGAAGTCTTTCAGAAGTTCAAGAGAACATTTCCTTCTGAAGCTTAATCTTTTCTGTCCTACTGTAAAAGACCGCCTGGTTATTCTTAAATTGTTTCGCCTAAGTATGCAGATGCATCTTTGTTAAAGAAGGAGCCAGCTGGGCAATTTACTTCACGAACAGTGAGCTTCTGTCCTGAAAAGCCTTTCTTCTTTCCCGTTGGGGCATTATTCCTCAGTGGGAATTGTGTCTTAAACTTGCACGAGGCCTTTCATTCTGTATCAGTCTGTTAAGTTTACTTAGTTTATAAATGGGATAAATATGTGTACCTACCACTAGCTCTTGACAGAACACAGACATGGTTATAATTAATCACTCTGGGGTAGCAGTGGATTAAGGAATTTTGATCACTAATGTTCTTCTTAGAAGGATGTTATACATGCATGGCATTGCCTCGTTGTCTCTAAGTTTTATAATTAAAGGATTATAAAATAAGATTACACTTACAGTTAATAAGGAAAAATTTGAGTGACAATTGATTCATGTCTTAAGGAATAACACAGAATCCTTGTTGCTTCAGACATCTGAAAATAGACAGGGCAGCTGACCTTTTCCATCTCTGACTCCTGTATTTCATCTTTGATTTTAAACAGCCACATCTAACACTTGTCTTTGATATTTTTATTATGAGCAATGAATTTTTGATCTTCAGTAGAACTTACTTGGCAAAGCATAGACAAAGAAAAATTTTTAGGTTTAGCAATCTAAATTTAATTATAATCTCTTTTGGTTGAAGGCATAATACTTTTAATGCTTGAATCCTGATTCAGGAGAGGCAGTTAATTGAAAAGAAGTATAACTTTATTTAACATATAAAAAGAGTCTCTGTATATTATGTTAATATTACATTTTTAATACTGCACTATTTTTATTTGTAGTACCTTTAAAACCCCAGTTTCTGATAGGAAGTAGCTGTATAGTGTTTAATTGCTTCCAGCTGCAAGCTTTCTTGTGGAAGAAATAACACATTGGGAAAGTGCAAGGCATGAAATATATGTTCGAGAATGGATTCTAAAAAAGATATGCTTCTGAGAAATTTTTTTCACCGAGTATGTTTTTCTTTCTAATTCAGCTGGGTTCAAGTAGAGAAGGAGGGCTATTAAGATTCACACATTTACTACTTTGTGGAATACTGTCTTACGGATATCATTCTTTTGCAAGCTGTTAGTAGTGGTTCAAGAAGGATACTTCTGAGTACATTAGTAACAGAGGAAAATGTAATTGTGTAGAAGGTAAGAATTTCTGTAAAATACAGTGAATGACACTATATTTTTGGAACTGTAGAAACAATTTTAGAAAACACATAGTAAAGGAGATTCTTTGGTATTTGTATGAAGAAGAGTAAAGAACAGAACTATCACCAGTAAATAAATACCCAGTTTTGCAATTGTAATCCCTCCTGTCACCTCTGCTGGAGAAGATCCACTCAATTAACTGCATGTTTCAATAAAAAGCATAACACGAAGGATGTAAAAAGCCTCAAAGTTCGTATTAAAGAGGTGTGCAGATTCAGAGGGCTCATGAACTTCCTCAGCAAGGAAGAGTGGCTGTCAACAGAAACTGCGGAGAATCAAGTATGAATAGCTGAACAGAGAAACATCTTAAGCCAATGACAAGTTGGATTGATGACTGTGTAGTGTAAGGACAGATTGTTTAGGGAACATTTCTTCCATGAATAGATTAATCGAAAAGCAGCAGTATTCCAGCTTGCCAAGTGCAGTCAAACTGTGCATTTGGTTGTAGCCACAAACTCTGCAATACTTTAGAATAAAATGCTGGAAAGTATTGTAATCTCTTTTGTGAAATAGAAGATCCTTAGACTGATTGTGCAGCTCTAAGGCTCCAGATACATAAAATGTGAGTAATATGGCCCATCTGT
>Ga0181612_169646_pt1 | contig 10399 bp, 14 predicted proteins | sample HoacroProtozoa21_FD_119630 | JGI IMG/M metagenome (GOLD analysis project Ga0181612, IMG submission 119630) | Hoatzin crop microbial communities from Cojedes, Venezuel. Combined Assembly of Gp0051906, Gp0051904, Gp0051908 | reverse complement strand
TTACAGCTCTTTGTATAAATCTAATTATCCATCTGTTATGCTACATTACAGCTCGTCTGATTTTTTTCCTGTTCCAAAATATTAGCTGCCTTAGCCTTTCCCGCTCTGGGCTTCGGCGAGCCGGGTCCCCTCCCCACGGGGCTCTCGATGGCTCTCGACCCCGGCCGCACTGTGGAAAGCAGCTCTGCTCTATGCTTCCACCTCGACATCGTGACTGCAAAAGGCCAGAAGCTCACGCTAGGTAATTCCGTTTTCATGGTATACTGGAGAGCAGAGTTTGCCCTGGTTAAGCCTGATGTCAGTGTCCTCGAGGAGCTCAGGGCTTGTCCGTAACGGGACGTTGTAGCCCTCGTGCTTTTGGCAGGGTCGTTGCAAGGCTCAGAGGAAGCTCAGCTATCTCTTGCCAGTGCCTGGGATGCAGATACGTGGCCGAGAGCAAGGCTTGGTTCCGCCAGCTTGCCCCAGGCAGTCTTCCACGCTATTTCTGCCTCTCTGGGCTGACTCATGCTCCCTCAGTCTAAGTATCCCATTAGCCCATCAAAATCACAGAATCACATACTCAGCTCCAACTTCTTCTCTGCAGTTCTATTCTCTTCTTAGCAACAAATACTCAATAACCTAATTGCTCATTAAAACCCATACTTGTGTCTATGTAATCCATTATGTCACGTTGAGACGTGTTGCTCTCGCAGGGATGCTGCTGCTCCCCCGCCACTGCGACGAGCGCATGGCTTGGTAGAAACTGAGAAGGCAGCATTGCATTGAAGTGGAGATTTTCGTCTTCTCGGGGTTTTTTATGTCTCTCCTGTATTCTGTGCTTTTGAACATCTAACATCTCTTTTATGCTTCACATCTTTCATACGAAATTGTTGTATTGTGTTGCCTATTGAAACCTAGTTTTCCTTTTGTCAGGTTTTTCCCCTTCACCCCCACTTTCTTCTTTGCTGTATTTTGATCGGCACAACTACTTAGGGCTCCATTTTTCTGGGTGGTTTTTAATCTCCTTAAGTCGTAGCTCTGAAGGCCTTTGTCTGTGATAAACTCAGGTTTGAGCTGATGCTCAGAGAAGAGGCTTTCTAGGGCAGTTCCGCTGCATGCGGACCTCAGTGGGGGCTTTGGGGGTGTGTGCGCTTCATCCCTCCTCCCAGCTCTGAACAGTTGCAGGCAGCCTTGTTGGGCTTGGGGTTATCTTGTTATTACCCTCTACATCTCATATTGCACGTGCAAATGTTCTGTCTCCTTTTCAGTAGCGTGAGACTCTGCGATAATGGAAAGCCTCTGCTAAATATGTATTTTTGTAAGAGATTCACCAGCCCTGCGCTTAAGCTGCCTTTGCTTCGTGCTGTCACCGCAGCAGCCTGCCAGGCTGGCGTCCCGTGGCGGAGCCAGGGGGTTGTTTTGGAGGACGAGGGGGCTGCAGAATTCTTTGCACCCACTTGTCCCAGTTATCCTCTGCAGAACAAAGTTTGGACAGAGACGTAGGCAGCCGGTGCGCACCCGGGAAGTCGTGGGTTCGGAGCCGGCCGGGCTCACCGCAGCCATTCCCCGTGGGGACACTTCGTGCCGTAGCCAGTGCTTTAAACGCGATAGGAAGGGGTGTTCTCTGCAGGTGTCACTTCTCACTTGGACTGTTTTAATGCTTTTTTTTTTATCCCTTAAACCTACAGTCTAAAATGCAATTGTGCAAGTATTAACAAGCTGCTGATCACCCTGCCTCTTTTTTCTGCCCTCATTCAGAGTCTCAGATTTACAGCTGTAGTTCGGGCTGGAGTTCCAGTCAAACCTTTAAATGTTGACATCGTAATGATCAGTTTTATCTCTCCTATCTATTATTTGCCAGGTAATTTTAACGTGAATATACTTACAAGAGCTGTCAGAAACCCTCCAAATACAGAGGCCTCTGAAAAAGTCGTTGGCCTTTTCACGTGTGACCCTGCTCGCATTGCTTTTGGTTTCCAGGACTCACAAAAATGACCTTTTCCATTGCCTTTCAAGTTCCTACCCAGGTGTGACGGTTTGAGAGGCACAAGAAGCCAGGCAAGGCTTGGAGCTGTGTTTCAGGGCAGTGCCATCGTAGGCACATTGCAGGCTCGAGCCACTTCACTCTCCTGCGAGCAAAGCGTTGCTGCACTCTCATTTTCTTCGTTAACAGATTGTGAAGTGAAAACTGGGGAGGGGGACAGAGAGAGGGGGAGTGCAAGGTAAGCCGTGCTGCCTTGCTGCCTGTTTCTCATCCTCAGGTTGTAGCACAAGCTAAATAGGCTGTACTAAATTTTTTAGGCAGTTTCGCAGACTTACAGACTTTGATCCCCAGCTTTGATTTCCCACGCGGCATCGCAGACTGCTGGTTCTGATGAGAGAAGAGACCCGTTAAGTCCTGTCTAGCCCGGTGATTAGCGTGCCTTGTCACCGTCACGCCGGGCTGTCATCAAAGCAGGAGCTTCTCCAGACACACCTCCCTGCACCCTGGGGAGGATGCTGGCGTAGCCCCGCGGCCGGTGGCCACAGGGCCGGTGTGCGGCCGCTGCCGCAGCGGACACGTTCCAGCCAGGCAGGAGAAGTGCTGTGCTCAGCACCGTGCTGTGCTCAGCACCCTGCTCCAGCCGGGCAGGAGCGTCCCCCCCATTGCACTCCCCGACTCGCACCTCCCTTTGGTCTTTCTCTGCCTGGCTTCAGCAGGGTGCTCGGAGTGAGGAGGTGACCCTTCTGTTTTACTGGGGTCTTGTGCGGTTTGTACAACAAGCAGGCCAAGAAATAAATATTCAGTGCGTGTCCTTGCTGGAGCAGTGGAGACGAAGATGTTTACCTGCCTGCCCTGCTCTGTGCTTCCGAGTCCCCAAGCCCCTCTGCACCGCTTGGCTTTCCCACTTTTTTTTTTTAATTCAGATCTAATTTTTCACCTCAGGGCTGTGTTGCTGCTTTTCAGTCTTCCCACGCCACTCGCGTGTGCTGTCTGGAAAAACTTTGCATAGTGTGGCCCAAATTTGTGCACATGTACTTGGGGTCATCCTAGGAGGAATAGGGTGAGGGTATCCCTTAATGGGTAGTACTCTTAAAAAATCCCTTCTTCAGCAGAACCGGAGCTGCTTCTGTGTAAGGAGTTTGCCAGTGAAAATGGCAGAGGAGAAGCCCATGCTGGATGTTCAGGAGCAACCGCTGCGTCCCCCGTGCCGGTGCTGCTCCTTAGCACGCCCAGAACAACGTCCAGGGAGAAAGGGCAGCCGTCCCTCACAGCCCGACGGCGAGGTGCGGGGAATCGCGGCGTGTGGGGAGGCTCTGTGGGGCTCTGGTCCCAGCTCGTGAGACCGTGTCTCTTCCAGGAAGCCTCCATCGCGCCGGTGGGTCCTCTGGCCGGTCATCCCCAGCCTGAGGTCTTGCTGCTTCCACAAAGAGCTTTAACAGAAGGAAAAAAGAAGGGAGCCAACATCCTGACCCAGCAGCCGGTGGAGGACGCCGGGTCCCATCTCTGCCTTCACCACCCGCCCAAGGCAGGACCTGCCACCGGTCTCTGGGCCGCTGTGACCGCTTCATTTCCATTTTACTCCGACAGCACTGATCGCAGCGTGTCGGTCCTTGTTTTTATTTCTTTTGCTCCCCTCTCCATGCGCTGTTGAGGCTTTCGGTGTTCTGGTGAACAAGCCTTGACTGTAATAATTTCTGGCCCCTCGTGGGAAGTTGTAACTCCAACGCAGTGAAATATAAACTGGCAGAAAATGGAGCGTTTCCTTCTGCCATTGCAAGCTGCAGCAGGCAGGCTCAGGTGAAGGTTTTCTGCTGGCTTTCCCTCCCCTGCTTTTGCTTTTTCCCCTCTCTGCCGAAGGGCACGGTCACCGTCCTCCGGCCACCCGGAGGGAAACGCGCTGGCCGGATGAAATGGCACAGTAAATTTGCGCTCGGCAAAGTCACAGCTCCAGGGGCTTCGGAAGGAGGCAGCAGTGGGAAACGTCAATGTTGTTTGTCTTGTGGTCGAAAGGGCCCATCTGAAGTGCTGCGGTCTGCTCGTGACGGTGTGGGCGACAGCCCCGGCGCTGCTGGGTGAGGGGTCTGCGGAGGTCCCCGGGAGAGGTGTGGAGAAGCAGGGAGGCCAGCAGGGACAGCTTGAGTTGGGTGGAGGAGCAGCCTGGGATGGGATTTGAAAGCGCAGAGAGCGGACCGTAGACTACACCCTGGGAAAGAGGGTATTGCCTTGTGGCCCACATCCAGAGGTCCTCTCATTGTCTGGGATGGTTGGCCCACGTCTCCAGAAGATCAGGATCTTCTGTGCAAGGACAAAGCCCACCTTGCAGGGGGACAGAGCTTTCTCAGGAGCTGCTTAGAGACGATGGCATGGGCACCTGTGGGCAACAGGGATTCCTGCTGGTCTCCCCAACCTGTTCACCCCTGCTCAGCAGATCTTGGCCAGCGTGAACACCAGCAGCGTGCCCGTTAACCCCAGCCTGCCCCAGCACCCAGGCGGTTCCTTGCATGGATCAACCACGATGAGCCTGCACCCAGCCTTGTTTTCTGCTCTTCAGGAACGGAAGAAGAGATGGATGTGATGGACGTGGGCCACACGACTGGGAGGCACAAGAACCTCAGATGTGTGGCGAGGGCCATGTTGGGAGGGGACACGTTGTGGCCTTGCAGTTGGGGTAGGTCCTCCCAGGGCGACCAGGGCTGCGTTTAGCACATGCAGGGGCTCTCTTGGGAAGCCGCTTGAACCCGAGCACAGCGCCTGTGCTGAGTGCCCATAGCCTCGTGGCGTTCCTCACCCGGGCCTGAGGCTGGCTGGTCTCATCCGTTGAGCACTCCCAAATCTCTGCCAGCACTGTAGCATCGGGGAGATGTCACCACAGCTTGTGTTCAGTCTCTGCCCCAGCCTCAGAGTTCCGTTTCAGTGAATGTCCTTGCCGGTGCCACCATTCCCTTACCCGTTAGCCGATCAGCGCAGGTCGGATTTCCCACGCGAGCGCTCCACAGTCTGTCTCATTGTATTTATTTTGTTCGGGCTGCTGTTCCCTGGACTTGACAGAGTAATTTGCACAGATCTGTGCTGAGTTTTTCCAAACTCTCAAACAAGCTTTATTTGTTACTGTGAAGCCCAGACTATTGATAGTAGAGACATTAAACAGCAGAAACATTGAGAAGAGAGCAGCACGCCTACCATCCGGGAAGGCTTCCTAACCTCTGGAGGTGCTCCTTGGCACAAACTCCACGGTTCAGAGATTTTAATTAGATCTCATCCTCCAGGTGGTCAGCCAAGCATTAAAAGGCACACCAATTTTTCAGTTGTGTCCCTTGCTGTATGAGGTTTTTTTATTATTTATTTTAGATAGATGTGACAAAAGAACTTGGATATCCCAAACTTAACGTTTTCCTTGACTGGCACTCGAGGTCTGCAGCGTAGGAGAGTCTCCTTTCAGAGCAGTTACACTCAGAAACGCGCCTGCCCGCAAGCTTGTTCTGCACTTTCTCTGACCTCCCTTGCCTGGAGTAACTTGCTTGTGAAATTTGATCGAGTATTCTGACCAGAAGTTGTGTTTTCCGAGCATCAGAGTTACCAGCTCCTCCGTGGGGTCTGGAAATGCAGCTGTGGTTTCTTCGCCTCTTGTTAGCGCCGGTCACAGAGCCCCGGTGTTGAAAACGTTCCTGACAGCGTGGCTGATGCTGTGCCAGGCGGAGCTGAACCTCTGTGCCGTGCCTTCCTCCAGAACAGCTCGGAGCAGAAACCAGCACAGCCCAACCGTGCACGGGCAGAGGCAGAGACCGAAGCTGTCATCGCTGGCAAAACGGAGCTGGAAAGAAACTCTTCTTCCCGCTGCTGCCTGGTTGAGCGGAGCTGTCGCAGCAGGAGGGCCGTGTCTGCGCGGTCCTGTAGCGGCTGGTGGGTTCTGGCGGTGCACAGGGCTCCGGTCGCGGCCCCGGGGCTGCGCCTGTTGCCCAGCCTCTGCAGGAGACGGCTTCGTGCTGTCGTGGTGAGCCCGGCTGTGTTTACCCGGCCCAGCTTGAGCACCGGCTGCGCCCAGCTCGCTGCTGAGGGCACCTTCAGCGGCTCTGGTGTGGGTATTGCTGCTCACTGCTGCGTTTCCCTGCTGTCTTCTGGGTGCCGTGTCCCTAGACCCCCAAAGGAGTCTGATCACAAGCCTGGCTCACAAACCCATCTGGGCCAACAGCAGAGGCAGGATTCATTCGCTTCTGTAGGACAGATGTCACTTACCTCTGGCTCTTTGGAGGCGAGGGTCACCCCTAGCGCATCCCCTCCTGCTGGGGTATGTTAGAGCAATCTTCAGCCGACCCCTGGGTGCTCCGGGAGCTGTTTGTCCCCATCTCACCGTTGTGCTCCTCCCGCCTTTGCCCTGGGAGAAGCTGCTGAGGCTGGGCGGGGTGCGGTGCTGCTGCGGGGCTGCAGCGCTGCCCCTGAGCTGTCCCCGCGCTGGAGGGGCCGTGGCTGTCCCTGCGACTGCGGGTATGGCTGGAGGTGAGAGCAGCGGCCGTCAAATTGCCTTGCGTCCGGGGGGCTGCCTGGGGGCAGCTGAAGGTTTCAGGGCTGGTGCTGTTCGCTGCGTTGACTCTTGCCTCTCCGAAGTCAGAGCCCAGGCCAGGCCATCTGAGATGCCATCGCTGCTCTGCAGGAGTAGGGGGTCGTTTCCCACCATACTGAGGTAGAAAATAACATGCTGTTGCTGCAGGAGGAGGCTCTGCTGCGCCTGTTGACATGGTGAGGATGGGGGATAAACACACCTTGGTATGTCCATCAGGTCCCACCCAGGCACTGCCAGAAGATGGCTGGCTCCTAGGGATGCTGAGGCTGCCACAGTGCTGGCACACGGGGGTCTGCGAGCGCACGTGTGGACCACGCTGCGAAAATCTCTTCTGCAGGAGGGTCCTGAAGCCCGTGGGTTCATTATTGCTCCTTCCTGGCCTGCCTGGGCAGGTCGCAGGTGTCCCCCTCCTCGGCAGGGTGCCTGCGCCGTGGCTCTGCCTGAGTGCCTGCCGCAGCAGGTGGGTCAGGAAGGAGAAATCAGAGGTGGCTTTCAGCAACCTCCCTGCTCCTGGCTTGAGGTCAGCCTGGTCACTGCAGTCAGGAACCCGCTCACCAGATCTGCCGCCTCTGAGCCATGGATGACTCCTAATGGTGTGAGGAGCAAAGCCTGGATGGAGCAGGGAGGGTTGGAGAGATTGCCCGGCACCTTGGTTGACGCAGATGAGCTTAGTGTTTGCTGTATTTCTGGGAGCAATGGGCTTAATTCAGAGCTGCTCCCTGCCCAAGCCCATTTGTCTTCTGTTTTTGTTTTTTATGACTTTGTCTGCCTCTGTCTCTCTCATTTCTCGGATGATGCCTGGCACTGGCTGCTCCGGCAGCTTGCTGGTAGCAGTAAGAGCTGTGTGTGGTTTGCTGTAGCAGGGACGCTTGACCCTGGCCGCACTGCGATTGCTCCTTCAGATTCAAGCAAAGGCTGAACTGCTGGAGCTCTTCCTCGGAGCGCAAGACCTGGGCTCAGGGATGTAGACAGCCGGTATGTTGTGCTCCAACTGTGAAGGCCCTGGTAAAGAGGGAGCCTGTAGCATCTAACCTCTCCATCACCTTCAAAGATGCACTTAGAAGTAGGTCTGCAAAGCGTCTGCGTGGCGGAGGTGCCCCTGCCCATCGTGGACAGTGGGCAAGGCTTGTCTTGGTCTGCCTGCACCTGGGGCAGCTCTTCACATCCATTTTAGCCTGGTTCTTGCAGACAGAAGGACGGAGTTAGCCATTTGTAGCCCCTGGAGAAAAGCACTCGATGCGAGAGGTGTGTGGGTGGTGAGACCAGACGTAATTTGCGATTCAGAGGCGCCGGGGACAAGCAGGAGCTTTCTCCAGGTGAGCTGGGGGCCGGTGCCACAGCACAGGAGCGTTTAAATAAATCAGCACATGGACAGCAAGCAAGGAGCACGAGAGGAGGAAAGCAAGAACTGAAGTATAAAACTCTGTTAAGGAATAGATGCGATCCAGAGCGAGAGGATTAGTAGCTGAGAGGGAAACTCAGCACATGGCTCCTTCCCAGGGGAAGAGGGGTGGGACGTGGGCACGTGGTGGGGTGGCACGGATGGCTCGGTGTGCCCTTCCCCAGCCCCGTTGCCGTCATTCCAGGTTGTGTCGGTCATGTGCTGTGTCTGGGGTGGCCTGTGGGCCTGCACAGCTTCTCCATCACCGCGAGCCACAGTCGGTGGGAGCTGGGGGGGGTTGCTCCTCCGGGATCAGGCCGGATCGACCCTTGCTGTGTCTGCTGCGGGTGCTGCCCCGGACAGACCCGGGGTCTGTCCCCCCCTGCCATGCCCTGCTCTGGTGGTGACCTGCCTTTTGCTTTTTTCCCCGCAGCAACCCCAAAGTCCAGGTAGAAGCAATCGAGGGCGGCGCGCTGCAGAAGCTCCTGGTTATTCTGGCTACGGAACAGCCCCTGGCCGTCAAGAAGAAGGTGAGCGGGCAGGGATGCACCTCTGGTAAAGCCATTTCCGTGCGGAACTCGATACAAGCGCTCCTTGGGGCTTCACTGACAGCGTGAGTGTGGGACCCTCTGCTGCTCCCCGTGCCAGGTGGGCTCCGGGGTGCCGGCCCACCCCCGGCAGCCCCGGCTGTCCCGGCAGCTCTGCCAGCCCCGCGGGGCACAGGGCTCGGTGCTGTGGCTCCTCTGGGAGGAAAGGTGAGGGTCCCCATGGCGGGCAGAGCAATCAGACGCTAACAAGCATGGGAGCTGACGTTTGGAAGGAGCTAATTGCTGGAGCCAGCCCCGTGCCCGCCTTCGGCGGTGGCTTTGGAGCGAGCCGAGCGGCGTCGAGAGCCCCCAGCCAAATGTGCAGCGCTGTCCGTCGGGTGGGGGCTGCCGCGCCGCCTCCCTCCCTCCCTCCTCGCCGTACTCCCTGGAGCGTGAGATCTCATTACCCTCCCTTTAGCGTGTGATGCCGCCTCTGTTTATGGGCCATAAAATTATCTGGCTGCTCCTGAAAAGCCAGCCCCAACGTGGTGACCTCCTGCGAGAGGGGGTGCGGCGGGGCGAGGGAACCACCAGCTCTTTCATCCATCTTCGATGCGCCTGCTGTCGTGCAGACAGCGGTGTGCTGCCACTGTTTGGACACGTTCCCCCGTAGTCCGTGGTAAGAGTCCTCCAGTGGATGAGACACAGGAGAGGCTGGGGAACCCCTCTGCTTGTGGCCACGGGTGGGGGAGGTCCTGGGCGGCGAGGGGCACCACAGGGTGCTCCGTGCTCAGAAACTCCTCCCAGCAGTGCCCGTGGCTCGATCCGAGCTCGTTCTGGGGTGGGACGGGACGGCTGGGCATGCAGAGGCCCTCACCAGCATCGCTTGAACCCCTGGGTGCTGGGTGCAGGGTGATTCCTTCCAGCGAGCCTCAGCGCATGCCCCTGGCAGCCCCTGGAGAAGAGCGAGAGGGATGAGCTCAGTGTTGTCTGCACTTAGCCGTGATCTTACGAGAGCCTCCGAGGGCTGAACCCCCTTTTCCAGGAGAACAGAGGCTTCTCATTTCCAGTTCCCATGCTGCACACGGTCTCCTGACTCTCTCCAGGCCAGGACCCCGAGGACAGGTTGGTGCCCCAGCCTCTTCCTGTGCAGGGCAGCAGCCCACGACCCCCGCTCGGGTGGGTTTCTGCCCCGGTGCTCGCAGCGGTGCGTGGCAGCGAGGCCAGAAGTGCATGTCTTCCCTCCCCCATCCTCTGGTTACAAAACGGAGATGGAAGCATCCTCCAGTTCACCGGCAGCAACTTGGGAGATGGCGAAGATAGGAACAGACGGGACTGGGGACGACGCGCCTGTCAGCTCGGATCTGTCCGCGGCGAGCGGGGGATGCGTGGTCCACCTCCGTGGGCGGAGGAGCCGGCTCGGCTCGCTGGCAGGCGCCCGGACCAGCAGCCCGGTCCCGGCTCGGGCAGCAGCCCTGCCCCGGGCGGCGGCGGCTCGGCCCCTCCGCAAACCGCCGTGATCAGAAGTAGACAAGTGTAAAATCCGGCGGTTGGCCCCTAATTGCCTCCTCGGTGCTAACCCCGTGCCCCTCGAGGCCCGGGAGGCGAGCGCAGGCGCGCTGGCGTCTCGCTGGCCCTGCGCGATGCTGCGTCGTGACAGACCCCGTTTTGGGGTCTGTCCTGAGAGTCCAGTGGAGGGCTACGAGGATGATGAGGGGACTGGAACATCTCCCCTACGAGGAGAGGCTGAGGGAGCTGGGCTTGTTCAGCCTGAAGAAGAGAAGGCTGCGAGGGGACCTTAGAAATGCTTACAAATATCTGCAGGGTGGGTGTCAGGAGGACGGGGCCAGGCTCTTCTTAGTGGTGCCCAGCGACAGGACAAGGGGCAATGGGCACAAACTGAAGCAGAGGAATCTCCAGCTGAACATGAGGAAGAACTTCTTCACTCTGAGGGTGACGGAGCACTGGCC
>Ga0181612_147220_pt1 | contig 10399 bp, 8 predicted proteins | sample HoacroProtozoa21_FD_119630 | JGI IMG/M metagenome (GOLD analysis project Ga0181612, IMG submission 119630) | Hoatzin crop microbial communities from Cojedes, Venezuel. Combined Assembly of Gp0051906, Gp0051904, Gp0051908 | reverse complement strand
TGCTGCAGGAAGTTTATAGCATAGAACCAGACAAGAACTTACCCTTTCCTGCTCTTTCCATAGTTGCAGTTTTCCTGCCCTGTCATTCAGCTGAAGCTCTTACCTGGTGTAGGAAACCACAGCTTCTCATCTACTTCCCTGGGGGTGGCCAACCTTACGATACACTTCTGTTACCATCTAAAACCCCATGTGGTCCTTGAGGCCCTGTTATGGTCCAAGCACCCCTTCATCATAGAGCTACCCCAAAAGACTTTCTGGGCTTTTCCAGGTTATGAAGATGGAAGTCTTTGACTGCTACAATATCCGTGCTGACAATGTCCCATCTCCACATTTGTCCACAGAGAACACCCAGATCCTGGTAGTTTCTGAGGCTGTGGCATCTTCATTTTTATGAGCTGAGGTGTTCTGGCCAGAGCGACTGATAATGCTAAATAATGTGCATTTTTTGTAATTAGATAAGCAGTAAGAAATTATTTAGAAAAATATTTTGAGCACTGGCTCAAAGAACAAGCCACACAAAGGCATTCTCTGACGACAAGGCACGCTTGTCCCCAAAATCTCCAACCCAGCTACTGACAAACAGTGGCTAGAGAACCGAGAGTGGTCTGTTCCAGCTCAGTTGCAAAGCAGCCTGTAGTTAAGTTCATAAGCAACCAGTGGGGGCAACAGGGCAGAGGAGGCCACATCTGGTGAGAGGAATGGTTCCTGCATAGAGCCTTCATGAGCATCATATGAGAGAGAAAATTTGCCTCTGGTGAAATCTATTTATAAAGGAGAGCCTGGAAAAGCACTGGCTATGTAGTAATGACATACTACACCCCGCAGTTTCCGAGTGCCTGACTTTCTTCTTTGTTCTCACCTGACTTCTAAAAGGGCAATGTGAGTACCCAACAGGGGCAGACAAATAGCCTGACTTTACTCTCTAATGCACGAAGCAGGTTCTCCAGGGTGCTGCCTGTTCCAAACTCAGCATCTCATTTGTTATAGACTAACATAAAACTCCTCTGGGCACGTTGGACCCAAATAATTCCTTAAAACACTAAATGAATTGAGACAACGTTAGTACATAAAATAGTGTTTTTACTTAGGGTGAAGAGATGGGAAAGGTCTGACATTTAGTCTCACGTGACCTTTATCAAGGACAGTACAGAGCACAGATTTTTTGCCTTAATAACTCACTGTAGCCAGGAATCTTTGACTTTGATAAAGGTTACTTGGGTCCAAAATGTTGGGTGATTTTCAGTTACCCTTATCTGAAATCAAAAAGGCATTCTAATTAGTACAATTGTTCTCATTTGTAGCATTACTAAAAAAATGTCATTTAGTTCCAGCAGAAACTTTTTCTGTTATCCTGTATCAAACATAGACTTTTCTACTCTGCCTGTTTAATTCTGCAAAGCTCTCTTCTCTGATCAGATATGCTGGCCTCTGATCAGGGAGACCATGTGAGCTGAGCTCCACTGATGTGAGTAAACAGAAACAAATGGTGGAGCAGAGTACAAACACCACAGTGTTTTTTTCTTTTTTTCCCTTTTTTTTTAATAACTCATTCATTAAGCAGTGGAACTAAATGGAAATAGGGAACATTTATGTGTGTAGTCACACTGCAGTTAAGGTAATTGGGACCAGCTGTTAGGCTCTTCTTTTTCTGGAAGAATGCAGCATTGCACAAAGCTAGCACAGCAAGACAACAGACACAAGGAAGATGCTGAAGCATGTACTTGAAGCTTCAATAATTTTCAGTGTTCTTTGAGAAGTTTCTCATTCTGGCTGTGAAAGGTGTATTTTCAAGCTTTTGTTCAGACTTTCATTTCAGCATGTAAATTCCACACACACTAACAACCATTTTTAATTCCTCTCCCCCTTCATTGTTTACCCAAGACAGGCCACCTTGAATCAATTACTTACATCAGGGGCAGAGACAGAGTTTACTTTATTATCTGCAGAGGAAAATCCGGTCTGGAAACCATTTCTTTCTAGAACTGCCTGGTATTACACATTCTTCCCTTCAAAATTCATCTCTAGAGTAACTTGACAGAGTTTTGCTTACACAAGGTGCTGTGCCACAGGAGAAACTCTCATTTGCAGACAGACTGCATCCACTGTCTGTTGTGACTGAGTAAAGGCAAGTAAATGAATTCAGACTGGCTCTTCTATCCCTATCTTGTCCTGACAGCAAGCTGTGGCAAAAAGGGGAGATAACAATGTAAGGTGTCAGTTTTCCCTTGTGATGATGGTTAAAGGAAAGAGGAGGAGAAGCAGGACAGCACAGCCAACTTACAGCAAAATCCTGTTATTAGTAGAGGAGAAAGCGGGAAATACAGGATACAGCCTGTATCTCTACTGCAACTTGTTCCTAACTTCTTGGGTCATATGCAGTGTCCACAGACTGATATCAATTCTTAAGGTGGCCCACAATCACTTAGAAGCCCTGCTGAAGTTTTACAGTCAACTGCAACATCTATGACATTAAAGGATACTTCCACCTATTAAATAATATATATACAAAACCAATCTTTGTTTATGTCTATCTTTAGGGATGTTTGCTCCATTGACCTCCTTTGATGCCATCCTCAAGTCACAAATAAAAATATTCCTATTACTACTACGATCTTTATTCTGCTGTTGTGTCTTGAAAGACACACTACTGGAGACAGTGAATTAGCGTGAAGTTAGCTGCACAGGTCTGCCAGCACTAATGAAAGAAAGTAATTTGGCCTTCAAAATTTTTAGGCTGCAGTACATCCTAGGACAAAAATCAGAACAATCTGATGAAGATTTCCTAGTCAAGGCATCTGGACACAAGTTCAGAGTAGTTTGGAAACACGGCTCTATTTCTCTCGAGAGATTCTGGGCAATTCAAGCTAGATCAGACCCCTCAGGTTATAATGAAAGGGGAACCTGCTAAATAGTCTTTATTAGTTATCTTAAATCCATGAAAGGGTTATTTTATACACCATTAGACAAAATAACTTTGAGACTGATTTGATAGCAGTTGCTTGGAAGATAGTTTCAACTCTGATAATGGAATTACAGTAATTTCCTGGGAAAAACACGATCTCTGTAAAGAGAAGAATCTAATATAGACATGTTTGTTTATGGACAAAGGATCAAAGATTAAGCCTCAAGTGAAGGTCCCTTCAGCCATCTTGCATCCTGCTTCATGGGAGCTGACTCCATGATTCTATCAAGCATAAACTTCCAAATTTCTACATATGAAATTATGGTCAGCTCCAGAAATAGCATGTTTAAGAGGAATGCTTTTAACTGAGGTTTTTTTGTTTCACAGAAAGAGCCTCATATGACTGTACTTATATTAATTACGTTAAGGTTGCATTTTTGACCAGAATAATGTGTATTGCATTACATATGCTTAGAAGAAACACATGGAATGGAATTTTTTCTTCCTCTTTTTCCAGAAACATTTGGGCTCATTCACCTCTGCAGGCATCTTTATCTGCATCTTCCAATGAGCCTTTCAACATTCTGGTCCTTTATATCTAGAGCTAAATTCAAACTCTGCATTGGCTTTGCATTACTGACCCTTAAACTAATCACAGTGCTTCATTTTGCTTCTCTGGAATTGTTCAGGGAAACAGTGATTCACTTTGGAATATTTCTTAGAAGATAATAACACTGTGTGCTTTATATAACCCTACCAGTAGCTGGCATGGCATTAGAAGGGAAACAAAAGTACTCAGGAGCTGAGAAATAACAATCTGTGGAAGATCCTGCATGGATGCTCACCACTGAACACACAGCCCACCCCTTACTCCCACAACTCCCCTTGCCATTTACTCCATAGAACTATTATAAATGACCCAGGGGAACAGCAAAAATAGAGTCCCATTTGGTGTCTGGCTTCCAGCTTTATGTTAGCAGAAATGTATGATGCATGGGAAGAAAAACAGGTCACACAAAAAGAGGGGACAAAATCAATCTCATTTTATGGCTTTAATTCCCTGATTCTCAGTTCTCCTCAGCCTGATGAACAGTAGACCCCAGTGCAAAGGTGCAGCTAACAGCACGTTACCCAGTTTGAGTGGTTAACAGAGTAGTTGCAGGGCTACTCAGCACCTTGTCACTGGCTTAACAGTGCGTCAAACACATGACATTTGGCTGGTTGGTGACTATTCCTTTAGCAGTAACTACTAAATAATTGCTTGACTTTCCTGAGAGCAATAGCTGTATTTAAATGAGCCTGCACCAGTACAACTTCAAGGTAAAATAATAAGCTGAGAGTCAGTGACATGCTAAGAAAGCCAGCAGACCAAATCCTGTGAGGCCATGCACACATGCACTGTGCATACATGCATGTCTACATACATAAGTATGCATCAAGTTGAAGTACATATTCTGATTTTCCCTATTAAGAAAAACAATCTACATGACCTGCTCTTTCCACAGATCATATGCAGTATTCAGAAGAGACCATGAGCTGGCGCAGACTAATTAAGAAGAAAGGGACAGATTATATTTATGTGTAAATGATACTCTGAAAAGGAAATGGTATCAATAATGTAGTAGTAAAATACTTGAAAGGAAATGGATTTTTGATTAAGCCAGTTTTTCAAAGTCTTTCTCCAGAAAAGAGAATAATGCTTTTAAATTGCTATTCACGCTGACCGCTGCTACTTGTTAACATTTTGCCCTTGGGAGAAAATACAGCTTAGTGGTACAAGGGCTCTATAACAAGCATCTTTATCTCCTTGGGACTCTCAGGCCCGCTGTTATTTTTTTCCTTCAGAGCCATACTATAAACTGCATACCACTTGGACTGACTCACACAGGCCTCGGGAGGAGGATGCGGAAGAGCAGGCTGTTTTCTCATGAGAAGTTCAACATGGTGAAATTCCTCTTCCATTTCAGCAGCTCCAAAGCCATTTTGCACCCTGCTTGACCTGGCAGATGTAACTCTTCTGCTCTCACTCCTTAATTTGTCTGCATTTGGCTCAGGTTCCTAGCTTTGTGCGGTGCCTGATGGCTTTCCTGGTTGGAGCTATGATAAAAGTCTGGGCCCACTCAAATATCAGCACGAGAGCAGTATTGCATGCGTTCCTTGGAAGCAGCAGAAAGAAAGGGGCAGATGAGCTGACAGCCAGCATTTCTGTCCTGCCAGCTTGAAGGATGTTGCCCGCAGCCAGTGACCATATGTTTGGCTCCAAACTAGGGAGCAGAGAGGCCAGAAGGATGCAGAGAATTCGGGTGATTTGTTATCCGTCTCTCAAGGGAGCTGGGGAGCTTGGGAGCTTGCAAGCATCACCTGCATTCCCTGCCTTCCCCCTCCCTAGAGGCATGTCAGAGGACTGGCAACAGGAAGTGTCCTCTTAAATACTCTTAAAGGTTTTTGGTGGACAAATGCGATAGTTTCTAAAAGGGCCTTTGTTCTACAGTGTCCCCAGATAAATCTCCATTCATTGAATTTGCTTCTGTCTTTTTTAATCACATGAAGACTTTTAACCTGCTCAGTTAAAGAAAAATAGACTAACTGTATACATACAACCTGTGTATATACAACACATTTAAATAGAGTACACTTCAGAAATACTTGACCTAATTTAGACCCAGCAAATCTCTACAGTACAACAAAGTGATCAGTAGGAAAACAAGTAGGATCAGAAAGCACCAAAAGAACTGCGTGAAGCACCACGATAAATGTGTACACTGCTCCAGACTTGAACTGGTTAGTGAACAGGGATAATGGAGATGTCTTCCAGCCTTCAACTGTCCTTCCATTTTGGGTCTTGGAGACAGTCAGGGGAGACTCCAACAACAACAAAGAAGCTTAAGCTACACACATTAAAGAACCTGTTAAGACTACCAATTTTATGCCAGTGCCACAAAAGCCATCACATTATATAATCCTACAAACTGCTAGTTAAAATATCTTCTTTAGTCCCTACATCAGTTTGTGCACAGCCTCGTCTTTCACACTGGGTTTTTATAGACCTGAACCCCAAGGCAAAAAATCTTACATAGGCAGAGAAGAAATGAGGAAGAATAAGAAAAAACAATATGGGGTTACAGGTCACCTGTCATCTTCCAGAATCTGCTACAAAGGCAGGTGGGATTTGTAGGCAGCTGGAGTGTGAGCTGCCTTGGATCAATGTCAGTGCACTCACCTGAGCCATTGATGTACTGAACACAGGCGCTCAGAGCAGAGTCAGGCCAGAGCAGAGTGCTCACCTAAACTAGATGCATAAGAGAAATGTTAATTCTAAGCCAACATTCATGAACAACTCATCACCTCCTATTTCTGGCAGGCTGTAGTTCCGTGTACCAGTGCTGCCACCACTCCAAAGTGCTGATAGCATGTGCTCTTCTAAAGCACTTCTGCAGTTCTTCTGGTTGCTACAAACATACATATATTTTGGTTACTAACGTGTGACCTTAGAGAGCTTATTAATGGAAAATGTTGCAGTTTGAAGAGGAAAAGAGTTTTAGCCTGAAGCAGGCTGTCATTGGATGACTGCTCCTTTTCAGAGGTCAGCAAGTAAAGCAGCATGAAGTTAGCTAAAGGTGTTCTAGAAAGGAAGAGAAAAAACACAGGTCTTCTTTATGGCTTTCTTATGGCATACAATAACTATTGTATGAAAGGCTTGTTTTCTATTTTTGAAGGAAGGTTTTTCCTGTGTGTTTTCTCATAACACAAATCTAAGTAAAAGATGTGGGTGGCAAGAACTTTCTCAGCATAAACATGTCTACCTAAATAATTTTAAGCAATTTATATAGTTAGTCTAACAGGCATCTGGACCTCAGATTTGACAGCCTGCTACTTTATTTTTGTTTTTTAACAACTAGGTGTAGCATTCCAGTTCTAAAACTGTTACAACACGCAGACTACACAGAATTATTAAGGTTACCCAAAAATATAGTTTAGAAAATATCTGTGGCAACAGAACACAGCCTTTCCACAATAATGCAGCCATGATTGTTTGAAGGGTATTTGATAGTGAATGTAAAATATTCAGCTTTTGTTTGTGTATCTGTCATTTCACTCTGCACTTTCTCCTGAATGGGTATCAGGCTTTCCAAACGGAATCACATTCAGTGGGGCAGAGGTATTACACTGTGCTGGGACAAAATGCTATGCACTAAGGAGTTGTTTAAGACCCAACAGATTGTTACTTTTAACCACTACTTCCCTCTCCTTCAATTAAAAGATAAACTTGTACAGGGTGCAAAACACCAAGGAACAACAAGGAAGGCTTAATCACATCAAGGCATGAGAAGGAACATAAGCAAACCTGTCCCTAAGTTGGTGTAGCCACCATCCACACTAATTACTTAAATCAGCTTTTTTTTAGCTTTCAAAAGCAAGGCAAAATTTGTAATCCCTTTCAAGTCAGAGAAATGATGTGTCAATGCAGAGCGAAAGACCAAGAGTCAAAGTATTCCCAAAGTAGAAATCAAGTACTTTGGAATCATGTGAATAAAGAAAAGGCAAAAAAAGAAGCTGCAAAAGTCATCTTAAAAATAGGACAAAGACCTTTGACAAACAACTGTTAAAATATGGAAAAGAAATAGATCTTGAGTGTGCCATATTCTGTGATCTAGAAGACTGAAATAATATTTGGAGAGTCATGAATCAATACGAAATATTTCAGAATTTTTGGCTTTCCCCCAGACACATCCCTAAAGACATATTGTGGGAACATTCTTTGCACAAAGTATTCTAGCGGTGGTACAGTTGGTAGTTTCCCATGAAGTTGCAGTTTCAATATTACTGTAAATACAGTATGTTAAACAAATTTTTTAAAAAACCCACTTCCAAGAACACCAAGACAATATACAGCAAGAATACACAAAACCAGCTGCGCCTGCTTGTTTCAGGTTTAAAAGAACAGACATTCAGAAATTCACATGTACAAATGCACCTCCAACTTGAATGCACAGCTGCCACAGCCTGCATCATACGCACTGACTTATACTTAACGACGCAATTTACTGCTTTTGAGGGGGTAAGTGCCATGTAAAGAGGAAGACAGAAAGACTCCGTGACCAGGAAACTGGGCTAACATGAGATGTTGTATTTTATGTGACATGAAATGCATTTCCTGACTTAGAAAGCTTCTCTTATCCCTTTTTCCTTCAGCATACGGCTCCTATCTCCCACCTCACCCCTACTTTTAAGGCTGTTTTTAGCTATTTCGCTCTAACCTCCGCCCCACCCCCCCCCAACTAACCGCTCATATGCAGCATCCAAATCCACTACAGTGAATGTTTGTGCGGAATTTGCCAGTGCTGAATCTTTAAAAGCAGGCAAAATGAGTAAGTCTGGAGCTGGAGGTCAGAAAAATACTTGTGTGAGTAAACTCCATTCATAAAAATAGTCTGAAATTATACAGAATACGTTCCAAATCCAGCAAGGCAAAACATACGTTCCTTCTTGCTGCTGTCCATCATTTCACGAGCATGGCTGCCACTTTGGCTTATGCTCAGTACTACCTTACTCCCCGGGTAGTCCTTTTGAAAACTGTGAGACAACACGAGGAATAGCATTCTCCATATTACCAGCAGCAGCGAGGCTGTCCCTTTGTCAATCATCTATAATCTGTGCTTTTATTAAAAATAGTTTGAAAAGCTGATATGTGTGTTGACAGTTTCCAGCCCTTGCGCAGGAACTCATTCGGTTGTAAAGCAGCTTAGTGCTCCAAATGCTGAAACAAATCTTGTAAATGCCCAATTATCACTTGATGGCCACCACTCTTTGGCACCCTAGGGGCCATGTCATTGAAGATAAGCTCTGTTTATGTTAACTTAGTGTCAGGATGTACAGTATATGTCTATGAAGCTGGATGAGTGCCCTTTTGCAGGATGTTCTGTACATTCACATTGCACAGCCAAGAGCCCTGAAGGTGTTGAAAAAAGAAGAAAAGGCCTTTCATAGAGCTTAATCAAATTAAAGCACATTAATGAAGGTTAGGATCATGTGTCACATTATCCAGACACACCCTTTCATGCATCATCATCTGATTACAAACTCTGATTTTCTTTTAAGACTTTTCATCTTCACCAAGAAAATGTGATGGGAAATTCAACACTTAAAATACTGGAGGCTTAGATGGGATTTCTGTTACTTTCCTCCTCACCGTCCCTGGAAAGAAGTATGATCTTTTTTTTTTAAATAGTGGTCTGTCTCATCAGGTGGTACAAACTGGCATACATCCAGTACAGCCCGGAGAGCAAGCCCAAATAACAACTCCTAAACTTTTGTTTCAGGAAACATAAAATTCTCAGCATAGATGAGTAAAGGAAGAAAAAAGAAGGGAGATTGAAACAACACACACAACAAACGAATGAAGAATTTCAGGCTCTGTCACTGCTAGAATGGTATCAAGCTAGATTTCCTGATAGCATTGAGTACGCCTTCCCATCATCGCCGCATTAAATGCTTTGAGCAGTCATCAGAGAAAGATCTGCCATCCTTTATAAAGAAAAAAAGGGAAAGGTGGAATGTCACTTCTGTACAAGCCTCTTTTCACCACTTCAGCAAGGCAGAGGCGACAAGAGGAGAGTTTACGCAGCCAGGTGAGCATTTTCTCTCTCCAGGAAAGTTTGCGGGCACAGCGAAACTGCCCTATCCTTCCGCCTTGCTCCTCGCAGCAGCTGGAGACCACAAATCCCCATGTGAAAAAGGGCTAGAGCTAGAACCAGGAGCAGTCGAATTTACAAAGCTCTGGCAACAGGTAAATCCATTAAAGACCAATGTGTTTTTGCATTTCGTCACAGACAACAAGGCTAAACATTTTAGTTTCTGCAGAAATCACAAAACGCTGCATGACGTGTAGTGCCCACTGCTGGCTTGGTCCAATTGGTGTTGTCAGGCTCCAGGCACATATGTTGAAATTTGTGCAATCTGTACTCTGATATTTGCAGTACTGGGTCCGAAACAAAAAGGAAAGCAGCTAGACCTGCTGGTCCCTTTCAACAGAATTACTGAGATGCTGAAAAGGTTAATGGAATACACAGGGGAGGAGCTGCTTGTTAGCATTCAAGGAGCATCCAGAACCTACAAGGAATGTTATGTTTTTAAGAGTTATCTTCTTTGGGGCTTATTAAGTTCATTGTGTACTTCAAGCAAAGAAAGCAATCTAGCATGCATGACCAGTACGCTTAATTTCTCAGTTGCATTTAAGGTATTACTGAGGAGCATGCCCTGCTAAGGACTGCACACGTCTGAAAATTCAGCATAGACTTTGACAGAAGATGTCTCATCCTGCATTGCTTTGCTATCCCACATGCACTGAAATGAATGTTATTTAAAATCAAAGCCAAAATAACAGCTTCTCAACCTTCCTCTATGGGGGGGGGGGGGGGGGGGTCGCGAGATCTACCTAGCTAACCACTCAAAGACATCATCTCAGCTAACAACAGACAACAACTATTAGACAACGAC
>Ga0181612_125717_pt1 | contig 10399 bp, 5 predicted proteins | sample HoacroProtozoa21_FD_119630 | JGI IMG/M metagenome (GOLD analysis project Ga0181612, IMG submission 119630) | Hoatzin crop microbial communities from Cojedes, Venezuel. Combined Assembly of Gp0051906, Gp0051904, Gp0051908 | reverse complement strand
TTATGAACCAGGCCAGGCTGCAATGCACTCCGTTACCCTGGGTGAGCTGAGTGAGTGGGGTTTGCCTCAGTTTGTCTATGTGTAAAATAGAGATAGTTCAGTATTGGAAAGTTCTCAAGATCCTGGACTGGGAGTTATTCTTTAAAAATTAAATTTATCATTAAGAAGACATGTTGCTAAGGGATACATGGCAAGAAGAAAAAGTTAAAAATACGTATGCTCTCCGATTTTCCATGAGTTGATATTTATGTTATTTAGTTCAAAAGAGGGGAGTTACTTCCACTGGAGAAACTTCTCTGGAAAAGAGAGTTAGGCTCCAGTTGGTAAAAAAATCTATATTCATGCACTATATATAGCTGCACTCTCTCCAAAACAGCCCCACGAACACCTGCCATTCCGCTGTTTGCTGCCTCCCTTTTCATCACGCTGTCGGTGAACAGCCTGTTTGCGGTATTTCAACCTCTCCAGTGTAACTGCCGCGACTTTGAACTGCCGAGCACCTGCGCCAGCATTGTGGAAGGTGGGCAGTGCGGAACAGGATACGAAAACACCAGAACAAACAGCGACAGAGACCAGCCAGCTTCTCAAAGCCAGTGTGGCGAGGCAGGTCTGCAGCAGGTCTGCAAGGTAAAGGCTGTGGCTGAATGCTCTGGGGCGTTAAATTAACACTGGCACCAGTCCTGATCCTGATCTTACCCATCTCGCTCCAGGCAGGACTGTACCTGAGCCTATGCATCTCAAAACACTGCAGAATCTGTAATGTAAGTGGCCGTGCAAAATACTGACATTCTTATTAAAAAGGCTGCCTGTGGCTTCTGTGCTCATTATACGTGATGTCCTAAAATCTAGTAATTTAAAAGTCACATTCATTAATGCTTCAAGCCAAAAAGCATCTTAATGACATAAATTTGCCTTGCTTAATTCTAATGTTCTACAGTTTGCTCGGTTATGTGCTACCACTGTAGAAAGAAAGGACCATATTCCCTATTATGTAAATAAACATTATTTATTAGAATCCAGATTTTTTTCCCCATAGTTGTTATAGAGAACATCCCCCTTGTCTAATCTTACTATTGCAAATATGCCAGCCATGTGAATAATAGGCTCATCAAGACAGCTAACATTTCCTAACATGTCAGGAATATTTAAAGTTGTGGCAGGTGGGACAAGAATATGTATTTTCTGCCTTTCTTTTTTTTTGAAAAATTGTAAGTCTCCTATCTGCAAAATATTTGGCAGAGATTTTCTGCTTCAAAAAATGGAAGTTGAAAATGCTATCCATTTAGTTACTGAAAACAATGGCAAAGTTTGAATGAGGGCAGAATTTTCAACAGACTTTTTCAGGGACAAGATATACTCTTTATAAGGAAGTGTTTGCTTGTTTGTATTTATATGTTCATTACTGACATTTTAGAAGAATCTGAATATCTTATAAAATTAAATAATTTTATCCCACTTAAAATGCAAGCTACTGTTCTGGTATTCAGTAAGGGATGGTGCCAGTCTGTTCAATTCAGTTGGTTTTGTCATCTTACCAGCATATTAAATATATTTTTGACTTACGTTTTAGTATTCTTTAAACAATGAAAGCCAAGCTGGCAATCTCCTCCATCGCCATGTATGTATTTCCTACTTGGAACAAAACATGAAACTGAACTTCAGCTACATGCCAAGCAACCAGGGCAAAGCCAGGTTTGTAGAAAGAGAGATTATTTGGTTGTTTGAACTTGTAGGAGAAAAACACTCATGCTTTCAGGCACTCAGTCCTTTCTGAAACTCAGAAAAGTCACCATCCAGAAGCAGAAATAGCAACCTTGTATTGCTGTGGGTTCAGAGGGAGGTTGAAAATCCAATTTCACGTTCAGCTGTGTTGTGTAATTTCTTAAACTGTATTTTCCACAGGCAGTCACAGGCCTTTCTTCCCAGTGTTTGCATTAACACGATTAATTTTATTGTGAATAGCTTCAAAATGGTAAGGAATCACCACGTTGTGGTAGAATGATACAGGGTCAAGTAACACAGGACTGACTGGGTTGCTAAAAGCATTTTAGAAAGAGCAGTGCCCCAGTCCTGCAGCTCTTCACACAAGTGCACCCTCCGGGCACATCGGGAGGCTCACTGGTGCGAAGGGTGTCCTCCCAGCCTCGCCCAGCCTGCCAGCCCAGGGTAAGGGAACTTCTCCCTCGGTACTCAGGGAGAACGGGATTAGTCACTAACCCGCAGCCTTTCCAGGCTGAACCGACTTTATTTAATGAAAATGCAAATCACCCATTACAAATGCGTGTGTGTTGTGGTGTGAAAGTGAATTTACCGTGAAATTAGTTTCAGACAGGGAGAAAACCAGATGCGGTTTTTCCCAGCGGTGTTTCTTACAGTCCTTACAGCATGGCTTTCCCGTTGCCTGCAGTGGGAGCTGCGGAAGCCGGGGGTGAGCGCTGAAGGGATTGATCCAGAAGGCTTCCCCGACATTTGGTAGCCTCACAGCAGTTAGTTCTTGTTGAGCATGTTCTGAACCACCCACGGTATTTTATGATTATAATCCTCAGGGGGTATTTTTTCATCATTGGTCACAGTTCACAAATGGTTTTCCCCTCCTGGATCTCTTGAAACTGTCTGATTCCCCCTCTAAAATACTTGTAACTACAGTCTGCTTATTTCTCTTGGTTGTGCTCAGAAAATGTATTGTATTTATTGTCTTGCAATATGGAAAATTTGATGCCAGTAAAACAAAGAGACTCCAACCAAATCTGGGGAAGATGGGCTTGATCCTGTCTCAGTGCTGTACTTCCCACCTGAACAAGTGATTAAAATTCATGATGTAATGTACTGGATCAAAATGATAATATATTGTACTATACACTATATACTTAGGAAACCTGCAGCTACCACCCTTTCACGAACGATTCTTCATTTAGTGAAAGAGTTTTGACTTGAGAAAAGCAAACGATGAGTAACCACTGTTCATACAGTTAGTCAGGCCAGGTGTCGGTCTGGCATTGCGCTGGGGTCAGAATTTGGGATCGGCCCCGTGTTTGTGCTTGGCACTGGTTCAGTCTGTACCTGTGGCTGTGATACACCGCAGCAGGGTCTGACCTGAAACTGCTAATTCCTACGTACTGGCTATTGCTCTTTGATGCCAGATATGTTACGTACTGGACATTCTGCAAATTACAGACGGTCTAATTCTGCTAGAATTGATAAACCACGTAGAAGGTATAGCTACGGCAATGGCAAACCTCCTAACGTAGTGTTGTTAGGAAACTGGTGAACATGACAGGAATATCATCAGTGTGAACTGTGGCACTCTGCTAAGTCAAACATCTTGACATCAACTCTCAGGTGTAACACCAGGCAGGAGGATTGGACTTTTAGAAAAAAACATGTTAGCACTGGGATAAAAACAGTGGGAGAGAAGAGGGACTGATTGTCTAACAGGCACAAGCCTGACACTAGGGCATGGAGAAAAAATCACAGTCATCTGCAAGGCTGCGGTAACACTTCTAATCAGCGTTTCTTCTTATAAAGGTGCTGATTGCTCAACACCTGTCAGGACTGAGCTAGTGGGAACTCATACCCTGCATGTTATGCTGGGAGTGAGATTCATGGATTCATTTCCCACCAAAACATAAGATTAATGGATATCTCTTGAAGTCTGGGCAGTAGTGTGAGTATGTATAGGAAGTCACACACCCCATTCCTGACTCCTTCCAGGCAGACCAGGCTGCTCTGCAAGGTCTCTACAGCCACGTGAGAGGCTTGAGCAGTGGTTACGGCACGTAGCTGTCTCGTACTTGGTGTCCTTCACAGTCCCAATGCTGTCTCCGTGCTGATACTCCAACCTACCACGCGGTCTCTTCTACCCCTGGGGGGAGATGCTGTTTGGCTCTGCTGCCTCTCGGGGTCTCAGGAAGGACAGGGAGCATTTGCCTTTGGTCTGTGATTCTTCTGCTACCGCAAAGACAGCCGTGGGGTGCCACGAAATACCAACGCAAGTTTGCTGTGGCAGATTTCCTGCTATGACAAATTTCTACAGCATCCTGCCAAAATACTCATGGCTCCCTTTGCACTGATAGCCTGTCACTGTGCACCGCTCCTCTGACCGAGCCGCCTAATAGCAACGATAGTGGCGGAGTCAAGGAGCTCTGCTTTGACCCTTAAATGGGGGATGCATTGTCGTAAGCAAGGGCGTCCCACCAGGAAAGCAGCTTTCACAATGGCAGGAAATATCTGCCAGGCAAGAGAAAAGGGAGCTGGTCCAGGGGCGGGAGCGCTTGTGCGGTTTTTGGACACCGGGTGTTTGCTCTGCTTCACACCCCCTGTGTGACTCGGAGCAACTCGTTTGAGCATCTGAATCCCTTTTGTACCTTCTCCTAAGTTTCTAAAGGAGTTCAGGCGTGCCGGTAGGAACTAGGAGCCTAGATAACTTTGTGCATCCCCCTAAATTTCATTGCACCCCGGTCGCTTGTCTTAGGCTGGGAACACCAACCTTACCTGCCTCCCTGGTCTGTAGTGAGGATAACACTATCAAACGTGACAAGATTCTTTAGAGACTTAAGGATATCTTAAATATAACTTCATATTAATAATAAATAAATATCTTACGGTGTGCAGTTGGCTCTCTTTGGCACTGTAAAAGCTCCACTGAATAAAGAAGTTTCCCAGCGGTCCAGAATTCGTGTATGTACAGAGGAGGGTTGCGTTTCCACCTGTAGTGACGTTCACTGTCTTCTCAGGGACGGTCACCACAACGCTGCTGACGTGGCCTGTGGGCAGTGAGCAGAGATCAACTGGGGCCGGCCCTGGGAGCCGTGCGGCAGTGCCTTGCTCCCTGCGTTATGGAAGAAACCCGCAGGACATCTCTAGTCCTTCTCCTTTTCAGTACAATTTCCCTTGGGCTTTGCGTGGAAATGTTAGTGATAACAAGCTGGAAGTGCGTAAAGCTAACAAGCAAATAAATCCCACAGAATACCTGTGCCCTTAAAACAATATTGTGGAAAAACAGAGTTCCTTAAAACGTGCTTGTTCTCACCTGCTGAGACTTGTCTTCTCACTGAGAGCCTGTGGCTAAACCGAACCTTTCTTCTGCACTCGCATTCACAGCTGTCTCTAGCCCTCTTTTAAACCCTTCTTGCCCTTTTTGGTTTTTGCAATTATTCTTTTAGATGTCTGATCTTCTTTACCATGGATCACCATCTCCTACAGTGTTCTCTCTTCTTACATTCCTAGGCTCTGGCTCGACTTGGTGGCACTGTTGAGTTCCCCCAGCCTGGAGCCCAGCAGCCTCTCTCCACTTTCCTATTGCTAATTACTTTGCTTTTGTTTAGGTTTCTTAGGGCTTACATGCAGAATTTCTTCTTTTCCAATGTTTTTACATTGGAAACGTCAAACTAAGCTTTTTGGAACTGCTTCTGTTGTGTGGGTTGTGAGAATTTCTGTGAGAACTTGATCAGCCCCTTCTGTCGTGCAGAAAGGGAGCAAACACAACTTGTGAGCCCTTTCCCACAATGTTCCGATCAGCCTTGGCGACACAGCCATATTAATGACAGGGATCGAGCACCATCTGACAGTATTTATCTGTTTCCGTCTTCCGTAGAAGTTACTAGCAATGGTGACGTACGGCAACAAAGCTAGAGCTGTCAGGAAAATACGTCTGAATTTCAGGGTTTTGCTAGATCACTAAGTGCAGTTTTAAAGCTACTGTCTAAAGATTCTGAAGGAGAATATAATTCTTTTGAATGTCATGGAAAACAAGTCTTTTGGAGCTTTCTATGCAAAACAGGCAAGGTGAGAACTCTGTGTTAGAATAATAATAATAATTTTCACATGGGCTTATTGCACGTATGAATGATAGAGACAAAACATATGAAATATTCTTAATCTGTGCATCTTATGTTCGGGTGCTGCTTTGGAGAGTTTAAGCAGAACCTCCGGTAATACCACAAGAGTATTTTGCTCAGATTATCAGCCCTATGAGAGAAAACATTGTTTAAAAAAGAAAAATTATCTATTTTGACATTTTAAACCATGTAAATATTGCAGATTCATTAGTTTCTACAATATGCAGACCTGTCTGAACTCTTTGGGGTCTGTTTTCCTTGTTTGATGGCTTCAGTAGTAAAAGCTCACTGCAAGGAAGAAGGGAATAATCTACCTTCCATGTTGGTGGTAGCTAGGATGAGAACTAGCAGGTTTAAACTGCAGCAAGATTTACATTTTACATTATATGTGAAGACAGTCTCACAGGAATGCTGGGGTCTGACCTAAATGTGTCAAACCTGCCTTGGGGAAGGAGGGGATCCCGGTGCTGGCTGCAAGTCCTGCTTGTCCTGTGAGTTCACAGTAGCTTAATCCTAACTGAGATCGAATATAAAAGCTGTGTAATATTATTTTAGATGTCTCACTGTTTTCTGCTTTAAGAATTAAAGTTGGCCAGAGGATGAGAGTTTGTAGTCACAATAATAGTTCCAGGTTTGCATGTATTTATTTTCTGTTCTGTGTCTTTCAACACAATGTCACGTACTGAAAAACCTCCATTTTCCAGTCATCTGCTCCACATATTTCCTTTATCGTTCTCTCATTTTGGAGTCAGGAGTGCCACACAGCCTGGCTGTTATAAGCTATTCCAGAAGAAATTAAATTCAGCAGAAACGACTCCACAAAGCGTTCTAGTTTCCACGAAGCTCTATATTGTGAAGAAATACATTTAGTCGAAATAGGCTTCACTCTAGTTGAAATGTAAAGCCACGACCTATCAAACTTCCATTGTCCAGCAAGGCTGTTTAAAGACATCACTTACTGTCAGATGGAGCTTTTGATTGCAAACGGAGCGAACTGGACCCGCAGAGCCGGTTCCCTCATCACGGAAGTCAATGGGAGTTTTGCTCCGCATTTATTTCACTGTTTACGGTTTCCAGCTCGTAATCCCAGTTCATACACACAGGCCTTTTGGTTTCAGTGAAAGAGGTGCATGAGTAAGGATTAACTCAGTGAAAAAAGCTAGCGTGAACAGGACCGTAACTTGTAAAAAAGAGTCGATTCACGTCTTTTACTCATCAATATTACGGTGAGAGAGCACTTCCTTGCTACAGAGAAAGTCATCGCAGTTAATTGGGAATCGCCCACTTTCACTGAAGTCCGGTGCATTTTTTAATGCTCATGAAGTAAATCCAAGTTTGCTGATCTTTTCCTAGCCACTACAGACCCCCCCCGCCAGTGATACCCATCAGTGTGGACACACTGCTAGTCTGAAATCCAGAACTTCAAAATTAGAGGACATTGCTTTGAAAAGTATTGGTACTAACACTGAATTACTTTTCATTTCTAAGGCAAAAATCTTGGGGTTTGTGTGTGTGTGTGAGAGATAACATTGAAACACCAGGAGCAACTATTTAAAATATTTCTCTGGCATCCAGACCAGGTAATTCCATCTTGAAAAGAAAATGTGGAAACTAACTTCCATTTTCGGTAGTGGATAGAGAGGCTGTTTATCTCTGTGGAGCATTAGACTTAAAATGTCTGCTTCTGTATATATTAAAAATAAAGCTTAGCACAGTTAAATGTCCTTGAAACATGAATAATATATAATCTTTAATATACCATATAATTCCTAGATTCCACAAAGTATTACGTCCTCATGTAACTTCAGGGAAATCTAAAGGATTATTTGCATGTTTAAAGTTAAGCATCCCCCAAAATTTTTTGGTGGAGGTAGTACTGAGGCAGTGTTTCCCAGGGTTGTTGTCAAGGGGAGACAAAAGCGAATGTGAGAACACCTAACCTTGAAATGCTTGAAGGACCCCAGCGCTCTACACGAGAGCTCTTTGCCTCTTCCTGGCTTTCTGGCAAAGTATTCGTTTACCAAAGCTAGAATTTCATTCTTGAGCAAAAAACTCTGACCAGCGAGTGGTCAGCTTGCTGATTTCCACAAAATGGCATAGCATTACAGCCAGGACTTTCATTCCCTCCTGAAATAAATCTTGAATGTTCTCCTCGTTTGCCAGCCAGGTTCACCTGCTCACTTATCTCAACAAGTTCCTTTATTCCAGTGCTATTTCGATCAATTTGTTATTCTTACCTGTAAGGATGGCTAGAACTGGAAATACCTTCAGCATCGTTGCAAACATCCTCTTGATGTTGGGAGAGAGAAGAGACCAGGTGCTGCTGCTGACTTCAACTAAAACTCAACTCTTTTTTTTTTTTTAAGTGGGTTTTTGTTTTCCTTATCAGCTGTGTATCAACACGTCAGTAAGCTTTTTCATTCTCCTCCTTTATCACATGTGTGCCTTTCTCCGACTAGCGGTGTGACTGTTCAGTTGAAACCATTTTGTGGGGTTTGAACGACAGAGGGTTTTGTTAATAATAAACCTTTGAATCAGAGAAGCCCAGATTCTCCTGCTTTTGCCAAGGCCTTGCAATATTTGCCGACAGAAGTACTTCCACCAAGTACAAGAGAAGTATTTGTGGAGCTATTTAACAGTCAATCTGATTACCAGTGTTGGAGTCAGGCCTAATAAGAATAAGGAATAATCTTTATTTCCTGTTTGTTCTAAAATTTCTTTTTAAAAATGGGCATGTGGAGATAATATGTTGTTAGTACATTTTCATTTTAAAACATATTTCTCATACAGTTTTATACAGAATGATTACATGGGACTCATGATTGCTGTGAAATTTCTGTATTAAACTCATCAGTAAGATAATACACTAATATAAAGATAAAATGAATATAATCTAAGCTGATAATAAAATCTGTTTCATCTAGTTTTAATCTATGAAGTTGGATGCTACTAATACAAAATGACAAGGTGAATATATTGATTTTTATTTAATAATACCTGATTTGGATAGTGAAAAAGCATCAGATGAAGGTTAAGACTTGAAAGAGCTACTTACAGTAATTTATAGTAGATTACTTTCTCCTTAGTGAATGCAAAACACCTGCTTTAGTCTGTGAAGCTCATTAGGAACTGAAGGTGCTCAGCTTCTTGCAGGAGCCAGCTTTGCTTTCTTTATTCCATGTCATTTGCTTGAGGCCAATTCAAAGCCCCAGGCTGCGATGGGAATAGCTGGTTCTGCGCACGCAGCCCGGTGTGAGCGAGTAGCTGAAGCCGTAACAGAGGGCAGCATTGCCTTTTGGATGTGTGCCTGCACCTAGGACCAAGGCAATTAAAATGGTCAGTGACTTTTTATCCATGCTGTGCTCGTTGAAAACATGGTTCTAGTTCATGCCTGATGCTCCCGTCTCTCAAGTGGCAGGCAACGGGGGGCCACCCTTTCCACGGCAGCCGGGTAAGCCCTTTTCGCAGGTGGGGCTCAGCATCTGGCCATGTGTGGTTGGAGAGGAGAAATATGCCCAGGCTCTCCATCATCTCTTATGTGATGTGGTGGTAGATTCTTCAGCGCAGAAGTGGGGAGTTACTGGTTACATCAGTTACGACTGGGATCAGGTTTATGGACGTAGGTGAATTTTATTCTGCCAGATACTTCTGTGCATGGCAGATGCCTAAATAATCTCCGCGCAGATCAGAGAACCGTAGAATCACAGAATCACAGAATGGTTTGGGTTAGAAGGGATCTTATAGATCATCTGGTTCCAACCCCCCTTCCATGAGCAGGGACATCTTCCACCAGACCAGGCTGCTCAGAAGCTTCTTCAACCCCAATTTCGTAGTTCCCAAGGTTGCTGGGAGAGACTTATTAATCACCAGTCATGATGTTCCTTGAAAAGAAAACAAGCGATGCGTGTGAAGTCTCCTCTTCGTCGTTTACTGATCTTCGATGCACCCCAAAACTGATCTAACAAGTCCTGCTTGTTAATGTGAAAACCAGACAGGAAGGAACTCTTCTTGCTATTAAGGTTCTTGCCAGAAAACTCAACTGCAAAAATCTCTGCGCAGCACAGAAAGCCTCTCCCGAAACCTTTCATGTGTCTGTCTACACGTCAAGCTCCCTTTCTTCTTCCTTTTATCTTCATATTTAGATAATTCTCACTAAAAGCAAGGTGGTCGTTCTTGGAAAATTACCATAACATCTCTTGATGGACTTTTCAGATCTCTCCTGCTTGTTACACAGTCCCTCGGATGTGTTTTGCTGAGGAGCCAGACATTGTTTATTCTTGTATTAGGAAGACAAAGTGTTTCCCACTTAAGGGCTTCATCTCTCTTAAAACGCGCGGCGTTGCAGAAAGCGAGTGGCGTAACCGAAGGGAAGAGACTCCTGACGGCAACGGAATTTCAATTTCATTGATTAGTATTATTGCCAGCCCAAGGAGATTGAATGCCGAGCCCGGTGCAAATTGGATTCCAATCGCTGCCCCTGTGTAAAAGAGGGTCTTGCAGAAAGGATTAAACGCGGGCCAAGGCTGCACAATGAACCCACTGGCTCATTCACAATCAGCTTT
>Ga0181612_125230_pt1 | contig 10399 bp, 7 predicted proteins | sample HoacroProtozoa21_FD_119630 | JGI IMG/M metagenome (GOLD analysis project Ga0181612, IMG submission 119630) | Hoatzin crop microbial communities from Cojedes, Venezuel. Combined Assembly of Gp0051906, Gp0051904, Gp0051908 | reverse complement strand
CTTCAAATTACAGTAGATCCTCCCTAATACCCACATCAGCTTTGTATGAACAGGAGCTTTTAGAGAAATCAATACACTTTTGCTCAGCAAGATACTGTAGCAGAAATGCGCCTGCCATAAGGTCTTGTATTGTTAAGTATTCCTTACTTCGCCAAAAAGAAATCGAAAGAGGTCTGCTGCAGCAGGTTGTATCGACACTCAGACACAGCCATTCAGCTGCCTATCCTCCCTGACCTGGGCTCGTATTGAAGCAACTTTTCTGAAATACACACACATTTTAAATGGTATCCTTAACCGATGGGCTGACTCGGGCTAAAGAAACCTGCAACAGGACTGCCTGGATCCCGCAACGCTCCGGTGGTGGAGCTGCTCGTACACCAGGCTGCAGCTCATGTCTAGCAATTCTCTAAAGTGCTGCAGCACATGATTGCAGGGAAAATAAAGGTGGTAATTTTTGTTTTTTTAAACCATCAGATGTTCAGATCAGGCTTTTTTGCTCATATCAGTGCTCCCTCCAGACTCAGCACCCCTGGCAGCAGAGAGGAAGACTTGCAGGAGTCAGAACAGCAGAGGTGGCTTTTCACTGAATGGTTTGGAACTCCAAAAAATTGATGCGTGCCTAGTTGTGAGGGAAAATGTTTTGAAGTCACTAGCCATGCCCAGTCCAATAACCAAGAGCACTTAGTAGTGGAAAGGGAAGGATTAAAGTATCACATTAAGATCAAACAATTGCAAAGAAAATTTATCATCGGTGCCTACCTCCTAGCTGGCCCACAGCAGATAGGAAGCTGTTACCAGCAATACAGGTCTTTCCTTGCCTCAGGTGCTTGGAGACCAACATTTTAGGGTCTCCTGAAGTGACCTCTGTCTGACATCTTTTTCTGCCCACCAACGGATCTATCCCTGTATCGAACTCCCACTTCTGCTCCCCTCACCTTCTCTCCGGTGCTGAACCACTCACGCAAGGGCTTTATGCTCCATCACGTCGTGCGCCATCACTGCAAAGAGAAGTGAATGCTGTCAAGCCCGTCTCGATTTGTGGCCCATCAGGTGTAATGCCCTTCTGCAGCGCTCGCCTAAATTTGCCTGATGCAGCAGGAAAGCAACAAAGCCTTGGGAGTGCCCCCAGCTAACTGTGCACCGCGCTCGCAGAGAGGGAAGCGTTCCTCGCTGACCCCCGAAGGCAATCAGCTTATGCCCTGAAGCGTGCAGGTTGATATCCCGTGTAACTAAAGGGACTTAATGACTTCGCATAAGCTTTAAGTCTACCGGCATAACCTGCATTCCCAGCACTGGCTGAAAAAGCGTTTGATAGCGCAGCGCACTTGCGTTAGTGTGACAAGGCCGGCTCCTGCAGCCCCCGTGAAACAGATTTTGCAGCTTCCCCTTGCTGTGGCATCCAAGGCTGACCCATTTTCCACCTCAAGCACACCTCATCCACCAGTGAGCAACTTTAAAAACAGCCGGCTGCTACCAGGTCATCTCTCACGGTGCAAAGATTAACTTGGAAACTTTGATCTCTTGGAAAACAGGAGCTGGTAACTCCTGTGCAAGAGAACCAAGCTGGGTTCAGCAGGACCTCCGAGGGCTGCTGCTTTTTTGCTGGATCCCTGTGGGTTTTGTATCAGGTGCTACCATGGGAAATGTTCACAACTGAATAATCAGCCAAATAAAGACTTTAAATGTAAAATTCTCTGGGTACCCAGGGACCAGTCGATAAGGAACGCGTCATTTACTCTGAGGCACACATTGCAGTTCAGTGTGGAGACAGGAGAAGTCTTGCTAGCAGAGAGGTGAAGAACTCGGAGGTTTTGGTGGAATCCTTTCAGAGAATGGTTTCCCAGGCTAAAAATACAACGTGTTGCATGTGTGCTCCAGATGATAATATGCCCTGCTTTCATTACACTGCAACCATCGCCTTGGCTGAGAAATACAATGTCATTGCTGGAAAAGCCACTTTCCCTTGAAGTTCAAAGACTGTCACTACCCAAGATGGTTGCAGGCAAAAATCTGGCCGATTGTAAGAGCATCAGAACTGTCGATTCCCTCCTCCTTTGGCGAGAAGCCCAGACAAAGGTTCCCACTGAGAGCTGTCAGCGGGATCAAGGGGTTCACTACGAAAAGGCAGTAGTTGTGTCTGCCCTCATGGCTCCTTCATGCCTTATGTCAGTCATGGATGGAAGTTGATCAAACATCCATCCTTGTTCTCCAGTTCATCCCCATCCCACCTCCTTCTCGGCTGCGAAGCTGTGACTGTAAAGAAGAACAAATGAAAGGGGTAATATTTGTTTTTCTGCCATGGAGGCCACTTTGAGGCAAGTTGCAGGAAAATTTGCACAACTCATTGCAATGAGTTGAACAGGCCAATTCCTACCAATGCAGTTTAATGTTTCAACTCCTGTAGTGCCTTGTTGCTGAGTGTGTGTATGTGTAGAGGTAGTTTTCACCCCTCTTGCTGGTCTGTCATGCCAGCTTGAATAGCTACACTATTTTCTGTGGAATTACTTCTGTTTTACACACATGTAAATTCACAGCCTAACGCTGGGTTGTCGCCTTTGTGCTGCCTGTTTCTACATGGCTATTGTGTTTTAATTATTAGTTTTGATTGTAATAAGTGGTAGCAAATGAACCCAAAACACAACAAACAGCTCAACTGCAGAATGCCATTGGCAGCTGTAAATAGTTTCCCTTGAATTTAGGGTCAAATCTTCTTAGCTTTATTCAGAAAGAATCACCAGAGATGAACTGAGAGGGATCCATAGGATTCTGTCCTGAGACCAACAAAGCTCATGGTTCTGGCATTACTGTTTGAAATCTATTACATTTCATTAGTCTCTCTTTCTTGAGGAGTTGAAATGGAAAAATGGAGAGTATCATGTATCTGCAGCGTTTAGCCTTGGTACAAAGCCTAATTAGCAAAGTTTTGATGGTTCTTTGGAGAAACGAAGCTTTAGTGAAGTGCTAATCACTACAATGATGACGACAGACAACAAAGGTCAGGGGAAATTAGGATATTTTGAGTTTCAGCCATTTTTCCACCATTTCTTCTAGGAGCCCTGTAAATGTAATCAGCTCCACACTCAGCAATGCACCGGTACCCATATAAAATATCTCTCTCAGATTTTTTTTTTTTTTTTTGCAGGGTTTCTTTTTTATGAGCCTAAAGTAATAAAATTTAAAATTGCTCTCCGCAAATTCTTCCAGCTTGGTCCTCCGTCTCTGCGGGCCTGCTACGAACAGGATCCAGCGATTTTATTCCCTCTTGAGAGAGCACACAAAGTATCGGTGTCGAGCTGCAGCGAGGAGCCTGTTTGGTGAAACCAGCCCCACAGTCTAATTTCTTCTCTCTCCCCCACCTCCTTTTGTCTGAATCCTGCTGCCGGCTGGGCTCAGCGTTGCACCTCGTCGGAAGGACAAGATCCTCCTCTGCTGGCCATGAGCAATACGGCACGGCTGGCAGCAGGCCCTGCCTCCACTGCCCCTGCCTGCACCTCCTCCTGCACCCCCCACCCTGCACCCCCGCGACCTGCAGCCCCCTCCGGGACCCCCCCCACACTGCAGCCCCCCAACCTGTGCCCCGCTGCTAACAGCCTCCTTCTGCAGCCCATGTCTCACATGCTGCATCCCGCATCGCTCATCTTGCATCCCGCATCCCGCTTCCCGCATCGCTCATCTTGCATCCCACATCTCGCATCCTGCATCCCGCACCCCGCACCCCCTTATGGCATGGAGGAAAGGGCGAGCTCAAGCAGGCAGGAGGGAAGGAGGCGAGCGCTTCTCCCTCCTCCGCTGCACACCGCCATGGAAATCTTCATGCAGGGAGCCAAAAGGCTAAAATTTGGCCCTGTGCTGGTTAGTGGGGTTGAAAAAACTTCAAAATCAGCGTGGTCTGGTGAGGTGGATCTCAGACGGGAGGAGAAAAGTTTCCGTGTGGAGAGGTCAGTTGTGCCTGGGGTTTTGTCTCCCACGGCTCTGCTGCTGCAGCTCGTGACAGGCACATGAGGGGGAAAAGCTCCAGGACAAAACGGGACATCAGAGCCTTAGGACAAAGACTGGGTTTAACCCTTGGACTCGCCGTACCAGGTGCTGCAGGAGCTTTTGTTCCCGGTAACATTTGTACTGTGGCAGCAGAGAGAGGCTTCCTTCCAAGAGCAGGAATCAAAATTTGGGACTCAGCCACTCTAGAGTACAAGCCGCTGCCTGCTCTGAAGGATGTTACTGGAAACCAGCACATTTTCTAGGGCACCAGTTTATTGCAAGAGGGAGTTTACCGGTATCTGCCCTTTTGCAGTCAGCTCTGCCCATGCTTGGATGGGAGGGGTCGGTGGGTAACCTGGAACAGAAAGCAGTGTAGCAAAGTGCTAGGTCTCTCCTCTTTCTTCTCGTCTTGGTTTGTGAGCCATCCCCTCGGGCGTTGTGAGACTTCCATCTCTGCTCCACAGCTGGGGGAAACTGAGGCACAGAAGAGCATTGACGCAGTCACGTCCTGCACCTCGCTCAGCCTGGGCTGAAACCCTCTGGCATTCCCACGTGGTGCCGAGGGCTGCCCTGAGTCCGGGAAAGGTTTAGCAACCTCGCTGAAGTCAAACCCTTCTGTCCCCAAACCCTTTCCAGCCCCGTCAGGCAAAGAGCACAACGGAGCACCCCAGAGAGCTGGGGAGAGAGGTGAAATATTTCTTGCTTCATCCTGCTGCCGTTGCTGCTTCCTTGTTCTTTGTTTCGTCTGTTCCTCCAGCAGAAAGGAGTACGCTTGCAGGGTTGGGTTTGGTCTGTGTTTGTGGGCGAATGCTACTACTAATTGTAAATGGAGCAATTAGACCTCTTCCTTCTACAGTCTCCGCTGGGGTCTCGCAAAGGGTCTGATGAACCCCGTACTCATGAAACCTATACACCGAGAGCAGAGCACTTACAGCCTTCTCACTCCCCATCACCTCTGCTCTGTTCAGGAGGGGGCAATCCTGCGAGCGTGTGTCCTTCCAGCTGCGAAGGATTTAGCTGCGTATGTGTGTGGCTCAAGTGCACCTGGAAGGGGCTCTGCTGAGAGGGTCAGGGGACATCACTCTCGTTAAAGTCAACGGGAAAGGGAGCGCTGGAGTGTCTGTTCTCCCTGGCTCAAACACAAGAGGGACGCAAACATGCCTGAAGCAAAAACTCATTTATATATCCCAGATAATATTCACAAATGTGAATTCTGAGCTTTTTTTGTCCTGTTTTCTATTCACTGCTTCTGATTCATTCGTTCTTTGTCACAACCAGTGTTAGCTGAGAATATATTTCTTCTATATAGCATTTCTATATATAATGTATGACTAAACAAGGCATATATTTACAGTTAATTGTATCTATAGCAATGTGTAGGTGCACATAATAATCATGGGTGAGTCTGTGTGTATGTATACTGTCTTGATTACGAGTGTTAAATTGTTTGGAAATACATTTTCTTCTGACAAACGACATGAGGGATGAAGAAAAGCAGCTCCAAATCTCCTGCTTCAGACCCGCTGCTAGCACACATCTTCTCCTCACAGGCAGGTAATCCTGTCCACAGCTGGGATTTAGAGCAAGAGGGAAAGCAAGCTGAAATGTTCACACGGCGAATGCGTCCCAGCATGGAGTCGGTGCATGTCCTTTCAGACAAGCCCCACTCACACTCTTCAAAGGCTGAGAGCTGTTTTCCTCCTTCTTCTCTTCCCTTTTGTTGCTTGCCCTTGATCACGAGCCAAACCGGAAAGGCTGGAGCCCCACGTCAGAGGTCGGACGCACGGCATTTCCTCACGGGAAGTGTCACACGTGTTCTCCTCCATCCAAAGGTTGCTGACAGCCTTCCAGCGCGGAGGTCCAGACCCCACTGGCTGCACCAGGCGCAGGCTCCCAGGCCGTGCCGTGCCGCGCTGCCCGACCTCCGCTCTGCCCTGCCCGAGCACGGCCCAGCCTCCGGCTTTGGCAGCTGGCTGGAGCGTGGCCTCTGTCCATACCTGACAGGAGTCGGACAAACAGTCAGTGTGTGGTCACTTCATAAGCAAAAAGGCAAGTGAACTCATGGGGACAGGTTTTTCCCAAAGCACGCCAGCCTTGTTGCTAGGGCTGGATGCTCAGGAAAGCCAGAGCTCCTGCATGGGCTATTGGGAGCGTGGACTTTTAAAGACATTTTGATAATCTTTTGAAAGAGCTCTTCAAATCCAGCCCAGTTAGCTCCAAAGTGGGTAACAGCTTATCTGGATGTTTAACACTGGGACAAACAGAAACTTTGTGCCATAAACCAAGTTCTGTGCTGGCTTTTGTTTTTTCAGAACCTGACTCTCTGCCCTGTTTTATCTCCTGCAGGCTTCCCTTTCCTTCTTCCTGGGCAACCTGCTGAATGGTGAGTGGTTTCGGTTTCTTCGTTTTCACTTCTGCGTACAAAACCAAGAGGCTGGTGACATGGTCCATCACAAGCCTTCGCTAGCGCCCAGCGCTGAGTTTCATGAACTTCATTTGCAGCTTTGCTGAGCTTAAAATAAGGCCTGTGATCACGTTAAAAGTCTGTTTGACTTTGGACAAGTAATATGGTGAGCATTTTCGGACCTCCACACATGCTCTGCGTCGGTGCAGCAGACAACGCTGCATCGGGTCCCAGCCAGATGTTTGTCTGCCACACCAGAGCCCAAACCAGAGGTGTAGCAGTGGTACCAGTTTGCAGCGGGTCATGGGGTACTCACAGACTGCACCTGCAACTCACAGCTCTGTTCCAGGCTGGGACTTCTCCGCCACTCTGCGGCCTCATGTGCTCTACATATCTTTGGGGACCCACGGGTGATACTGTGGGTCATGGGCTGGAGCAGAAGTCATGGTGCTGGGCTGCAAACCTTGCAGAAGAAGCAAAGAGTGCACGCAAACTGAAGGTCAAATAAGTGAAGGCTAACCTTCCCTTAAAGCATACAACTAACTGTGGAACAGCTTTCCGCAAGGCTTTGTCCAAAGTGCAATGAAGTTCAAGTGTTTACAAGCTCAGGCAAGTAAAAATCGTTGAAAGTTATGCAGCATTAAGATGTTGATAAGAGAAAAGCTATGATGAATGTTGTGTGAGGATCTGTAGGCATTGCACAAGGATTTGTACATCCTTTCTCAGCCCACTTGGACTATGTAGAGGATTATGGTTTTATTGCTAAGTCTACTATTTTTGCAGGCAAGTCCTGCACCTCCTTTTCCTGATTTTAGTGGCTCTTAGATCTGAGTTTATAATTTATAGCTAATAAAGTATTACATTCTTTTTTCTCCTTTTCCTGCAAAAAAGAGTGTGGCTTTTACTACGCACTCATTCTGCCTTATTCCTGTTCATCCCAGTGGCGTTTTGTTTTCCCACTCAAACCTGCGAGCCCAGCAGCCTTGTAGCTCAAACAGCACTGCTTCTTGCCCTGAGTCGATGTTGCTCTTCCAACACAATGCGTGTGGAAAACAAATTTCCAAATCATTCATGAATCTGAGCTCAGTATTGAGCTTCTGCAAGTATTTGGCCAGAGTCGTTCACCTGGCTTGAGGGTTTACGCACGAGCCTCATGCAGGCCAGCTGATTCACTTTTCAATGGTCGAGCTTTCACAATTTCTTAATCCACTCCCTCTCACTATGCTTGATGGTCCTGACCTCTGTCCTTTCACTATCCCTGCAATCTCCCACTCCCCGTCCTCCTGCGAGTCCCCCTCCTTCAGCCATCATTGTCTGCCTTCGCCCAGCCTCTGTCCCTCGGAGGAAAAAGCACTGGAAAACTGCTTTCAGGTAGCAGCCCCGAAGCTATTTGAAAGGCTTGCTGCTCTCCTTTCTTTTGCAACTTCTTTCTGAAGCTGCAGATACTCCCAGCCGCAGCCCGCGTGGAAAGGAGGAAATACCGTGAGGTCTCGTCTCTGCAGAATTAAATGGGGGACATCTCGTTATTTAAAATAAAGTCAGGATTTCAGCCTCACGAATATAACACTGCATTGTTCTCAGAGCTGGAGACTAAAAGTATTTAGAAAGGCGGCAGAAAAACTCTCCCTGCTTAAATTAGGCCAGATTTCTGTCAGTCCCCAGAGGTTCAGAGAGCTTGAATAAACGCTGGGTACTTTCTGGAGCTCTTGATGTGCGTTGGCAATAGACTTTAACTTTGCACATCACTCATCTTGACAACTGCAGTCCAACAAAGTTACCTCGCAATTCAGGTCACTCGATGGCATCCTAATGCATCACTTTCCCACTCGGAACATTAGTCATGACTTGATCTGGTGAAGGTTTTGAAAACAGTGTGACTGCCGGCATCGGGATAACTGCTCTCTCCGTAACAGAGAGCCTGTGTAAGCTAATGAACGAGGGGATATTGATCAGAAATCCATCACTTGATTGACAGCTCTTGGCAATGTGAAAAACTTCAGATGAAAGCTTGAGCAGTTTAAAAGATCACCCAGACCTCAAAGCTGATTTGAAGCTTTAAAAGTCAATCTCTGCCTATCAATTATGGGGGGATTTTTTTTTGTACTACACAGAGGAAAGTTATTCTTTGAAAATTTGCATGCAGGATGTCTAATTTAATTTCATGTAATAGTCACATTTCAGTGACAAATGTCAGATCACTGCTTTTTTAAGCATGTTAAGGTTTTCCAGCGCTTACAAAGAATGAACGCTCTGATTTAGTAATACGTTTAAATCAACCAGTGTATCAGGCTTCGTGAGGTAATTAAGTGCTCAGATAAAAAAAGTGTTGTTTTTGCTTTACTAAACCTATGGCTTGTTATGAATAATTAAAAAAATGGAATGGGAGCACTTCTTAAGTAAGATATGTGGAAGCCAAATAGTTATTTAGTGTCGAAGCAACGACAAGTAAGAAGACATCTTTTAGTTTGATGCCATGTACCCAAGTCAGGGTTTTCTGTTCTTTGTTTTTCACAGCTTTGCGAGGCTCAGGAGGACACAGAGTAGCTGGGAGAAGGGAAGCATCACTCGCATGACCCGTAGAAGCTATTTCTGTTTCATAGTTTCATAAAGAGGGATGGCGATGGAGCAAGCAGGGTCGCTGGTGGTTTCTCGGGTTGGCTGTACTCTGACGCCGCCTTGGCTGGGCTCCTGGCCAGGCAGCTCAGCTCCCCGACTCCCACTGTTCACACGGGGGGCCACGGCCAAAAGGATTTGCTGATATTTTCCGAGCTCTTTCTGCACGTGCCCTTGACTCCGCGACTTGGTCATAAAGTTTCACTTACCAGTAACTGCCAGCCCAAGAGGGGGCTGCTCTATGACGCCCACTCGACCTCAGCCCTGGCCACCCAAAAGTGCCCTCCGTGAGGGCTGGCGGGTGACAGCCCGGGCTGCCTACACTGAGCAGTTGGTTTAAAAACCATGGTAGGTGCTTCTACGATGGCTGAGCTATTTGTGCTCATTCAGAGCACTTGTTTTTCCTCTGTCGACTAAAGAGAGTCCTCACCAGCCTCTGTAAAGCACGCTGGGCGTCTTTGCAGTCTGCTTTTGGCAGCCGTAACTCCCCCGTTCATTCTTCATAACTTCTAACAGGTATATCTTACCTATACAAAGGGTTACCCCACCCCTCAGAAGAGTTCTTTAAAGCATCTGTAGAATAAAAGCCAACATCTCCCACTAAGATTTTGAAAATAAACAGAGGAAACAAAATCAGACTCCTTCAGACAATTCCCTCAAACTCTAGTCCATTTGCAAAATCCCCCCTCCGACAAAGTGAGCTTGCAGGCTGCATTTCAGGGAAAACCCTCTTTGTTTTCTTTTCTTAACTACATCACATTAAATTTAATTTTGCTCAGTGTAGACAATGTCCTTATCTTCCAGCGAGATCCTTCTGTTCCTCAGTAAGGCACACACTTCTGCAACACTTGCACACTGTCGAGACTCAGCTCCAGTGGAAATAATGAGCTGGGGAAAAGGAGTCTTGACTTGACATAGCAATAAATGAGGCGAAACTTTCCTCTTCTTTTTTTTTTTCGGTGAGAAACGAGAGTTGGCATGTAGGAAAAAAAAAAAGAAGAAAAAAAGACGGTTCTATTTTAATATGAAATATAAAACACCCATTGTACAAAAGTGGAATTTCTTTTTTTTTTTCCAGAAGCAAAGAAAGAATAAAGATAAAGGCTGCAAGCGAATGAATGAGGAGAGAAAACTAAGATAATGCAGTCGATAATCAGTTCAAGGCAGAGCATTATCCATGGGGCCATCGGTCCGGCCCTAGGGGAGAGCTTTTTAAAATGTCTCTGTACGTAGCTCAGCTTTGCTCATTACCATAGCTTGTCTTTGAAACACCGGCGTGGGCTCCGCCGGCAGCAGCCGTACCTCTGCGAGAGGCTGCCAGCCCGCTGCAGTCAGCTGGCCCCCCCAACATGGGCTGGCGGGGCCTCGGGGCTGGGCGGCGGCGGGGCCCTGGGGGCGGCGGCG
>Ga0181612_119136_pt1 | contig 10399 bp, 5 predicted proteins | sample HoacroProtozoa21_FD_119630 | JGI IMG/M metagenome (GOLD analysis project Ga0181612, IMG submission 119630) | Hoatzin crop microbial communities from Cojedes, Venezuel. Combined Assembly of Gp0051906, Gp0051904, Gp0051908 | reverse complement strand
AGCAACATGCATGATGTTCAGAACGTGAAACGGTAGATGGATGGCAGAAATGGCAGCTCTTATCTGCAAAAATCCGTGGTGAAACCACGGTAATGCATTGTCATAAATGAAGTTTTATTACAGCCGTGTCAGAATACTATCAAAAGAACAAGTGCTACTGTCTGTTTCCATGGAGATCTTTCCTGTTCCCTGGGGAGCTGAGGAATCGCATGGTATTGTGCAGCTATGCCAGCTGCAATTAGGCGAGCACGCTGCTTGAGAAATATGCATGTGGACACCCAGCAGTGACTCTGGACACCAGCGGCCAAACACGTGTTCACTGCGCTAGCAGAGGCTTTTTAAAATGCCACTAATTTTCATATGTTCAAAACTAATGCGGCACAGTGAGCTGAACTAGGCTTTGTAAGAATGCTTAGGCTCGTTCAGAGGAAGGTGCAGAACGGGGGGGGACACGGAGGCGCGCGAGGGAAGAGGACAGGTGAGGTGTAAAGAGCGTATGAGCTTACTGATGAGGGGTGTATGCATAAGCATGGTCAGCAGATAGTTACCTGCTGATTTCTCCATTTGTGCACATACCTGCTTCTGGGTGTTTGAGAGAAGAAGGGTATGTTTTCTTGTCTCCTAATGTTAGACCTTTGCTCAAATGTCCTAAGCAACGTGGCCTAGGAAGCCCATTTTACTACAGGTGGAATTCTTTGGGTCAGCTTCCTAATTCAGTCATTCTGTAAGTTAGTGCCAGGGAACCTTGATTTTTATTATGTTTTTTTAAAGGTCAGTTTTAGTGCTGTTTTGTATTTGTATTCACTTTTTATTTTAGTTTGTTTTTTAAACATAAAATTTGTTTATGTTCTAGTTAAATTTAACACTATCTCTTGCTACATCAAAGCCTGCAATATATCTTCAGCACGTATTTGGACAGTTTCTTAACTTCTTTTGTTTAGCTAAAATGTTTACATCTATTACAACAATAGAAAGTGGTGAATCATTTGTTGCAGTAAATGCTTTAAATTTGCATGTGTTTGTATCAAGCTGCATTTGGATGAAGGTGTTGGTGCCCTGAAGCACGTTTGTGCTCCTGCTTACCTCTCACTACACCAAAGTATGTTCCAAGATGTTGAGCAGCCAATTGCAAGTTTGAGGGGATTTTTTTTTTCTGGGGGGGTACAATCCTTGGCATCTTCATCGAATAGCAGCATGAAGTACTGGAATGGTTTTCCAGGCTGGTGAGAGTCATAGCTGATAACAGATTCAATTTACATGTAGTAACTAAGCTGGGTCCCTTCAAGCTGTGTGGGAAGTATAGTTGGCTGATGAGCAAAGGAATATTAATTTCCTTTTCTACCTAGGGTGCTGTTAAAGCAATTACGGTTAGCAGAAAAATGCCAGTATGCTGCTCTGGAAGGCGTAGTGTGCTACTTAGCTTGTCTTACTCCTCCAGAAGACGTGGCACGGTTTCCAAAAGGTGGTGTTTCCCTCGGGCTCGACCTCCCAGGCTTGGAAGTGGAATATGCTGCTTTTCTGTGCCCGTCTGCTGGAGGCTGAGGTGTTGGGTGGTATGTTAACCAGCACAGTGATTTGAGAGAGCATTCCCTGAAGAAATCAGTCTTGAATCAAAAGATTATGCCATCTTGGAAAAGCTGTTCCACGTAAAGTTGTATACCTCCTTTGAATCGGCTTCAGTAGAGGTTTGTAGGCAATGTGCTCAGCAAGACTGATGGTTCTTGGTCTTCTCTGTTGCACTTGCTCCAGGGTTCATGCAAGTCCTAGGAGACGGCCTGCTGTTAGGATTGAGAGCGCAAACCTTTAAAGCTAATATCCTGGGGACTACAGTAGAGTTGTGGGGTGAAGGGAAATAGATCACAGCATGGAAATCGAGTGGAGGTATGAGAGCAGAACTGGATTGACTAACTCGCCTAATAGCACTGGAGACTGGTAAGAAGAAGCCAGAAGGTCTCGGGTTCTGACATGTCTCTAACTATGAGTTAGAGGGTGACAAATGTCGTGGTGATGCTGTAACCTGACCCAGTGAATGTTAGCGGTGAACATCCATATGCTTGCTCGACCTGGTGACATTTGGACAACTGATGTAGGTGTGATGTTGTAGGGTCTGTCTCTGAAACACAGTGAACAACCACATACATTTAAAAACATTATTTTCTTAATGAGTAAGAAGAAATATTATCAGTCTAAATGAGTCTAAATGAACTAATTTCCATTAAATTATTCTGTTTACTCTTGGGTAGGGTTTTTTTTACTATGATATTTTAAGAGTCCAGTTTAGCTTTCTGTGCATATAACCATAAAATTACTTCCCTTTTGGCAAGATGGTAAGATGTTTTCAGTCACCTGTTGGAAAATGCATGTGGGAACACGGTTATTTCCTATTTGGAGTGATTATTTGTAAGCCGGTTCTTCTGATGCTGTTGAGAACCTGTTAATATTGAGGAACCTTGATAAAGGCATTTTTACAGGGGTTAGAGAGCATGGATTTCCTTGTTGCCCTTTAGACTGTATTTGTCCCTAAACACCAATGTTTGTGCACATACCTGATCACTGGACTCCTGTTAACTCGCTCATGGAGAGCACTGCTTCCATCTGCTGCTGCTGTGCGTGTTGGAGTAGCCATTCCAGAATCCCAGGCACAGCTGGAGAGAACAGGCTTGTGTGTACAGTGTGTCATATGTTCATAATAAATACCATATAAATACACTGTAAACATATCATATGTTTCCACAAGTGGATGTCTACCTGTATAACTGGTGGACGCTGCTGGACAGGACTCATTTTGTTGAATCTCTTGGGGAGGGAGAGTCAGCCTTTCGTAAGGGTCTGCTGTGCGGAGGGACTGTCGGTCTAATTTGTAGCTGGACAAATGCTCTCAGGTAGGATATTAAGGATAGTGGACATTGACTGGCAATAAACACTAGAATAACTAGACCAATTCTGCTATTCTTTGAATAAGTGAATGGATTACAGTTCTTGCATTTGAAGGCTGAGTTACTGTCTTTGTAAAAGAAGTTTTACTTCAAAAAAATGATAGTTAAGCTGCCCACCTTCAGTTTGATGTTACAGCATTGCCCTTATTTGTATGGAACCTGCAGAGCTTGGGCAGTGTGAGACATTGGCTCTCTGTGTCCCCAAGCAGTGATTAAATGTAGACAATCACTTGGAAGATTTGCAAAATGCATAGGACCTTTATTAACACCGATCACTTCAATCCTTTTGCATTTGAAAAGTGACTAGAGAATTTGTCTGAAAGCAAGAAGCAATAATTTGGCGACAGCACTGAAGAATGTCTTCCTCCCCCTAATACATGCTGCTTTCTCTCAGATATATGTATGCAGTCTTCTCCTATATAGATGTTAAATGAACATGCTGTCTGGCTTGTGGCATGTTTTTAGAGATACTCTGGTCAGATCTTGATAATACAGGATTTCCTTGCAGGTGACAGTAAGAAGGGGTTTTGAGATACTACAGGAATTGTGGTTCTTGTAGTGCTGGATGCAGGCAGAGTTACTGAGCATTTCAAATCAATTCTGAACAAAGCTATTCCGACATTGACACAAACTCTGTGTTTGTCACTTGTCTGTTGCAGGGATTTACCTCAGTATGGGCAAAAGCAGTGGCAATCCTATTTTGGGCGAACATTTGACGTTTACACCAAACTCTGGAAGTTTCAACAGCAACATCGGTAAGGGAGTCTCGTAGGCAGATGTGTGCTGTGGATTTCGGTGTGTCTTTAAGCTCCGGTATGCCTAGGGGCCCCACTTAAGACTGAGATTTCACTGCGTTATTCAAGCATGAAGGGAGGGAATAGTCTCTTCCTGTTGTGCTCACAGTATAATGAATTAAAATGTTGCAGAGTTTTCAGTGTGACTTTTTTAACAAAACCTTTTGCTCTACTTAAATGCACGTTGCTGTAATATATTACCAAGGAGAAGCTGGGATGATGGCTTCTGCAGTGCAGATCCCATCTGGAATGGTGTGAAGCGTCTTACTGCAGCGTGGGCTCTGGTCTTTCACACCTCACTTTGGCTGCTGAGTCGGAGTGTTCTCCTGGGAAGCTGTAACCTTTTGTTGTGTGTATTTTCTGCAACATACTGATGTCTAGCTCTCGCAAGTTTATGCAAGATAAACGGTGCTTGTTGTGGTGTCTGTATGCAGTGCTGCTGGCGCGGTGAGGGGCTGCGACTGGGTATGCCTCGCCCATGATGAAAGCTGAATTTGGCCCTGCTGTGGCTCTTTGTCTTGTCTGGTGTGGTGTTCTGAGAAATTCGGGAATGCCTTTTAATCTTTCTTTTCTCTCTTGTGAAATAGACAAATATTGGACAATCGGTATGGGCTGAAGCGGTGGCAAATTGGGGAAATTGCTTCCAAGATTGGGCAGCTCTATTACCATTATTAGTAAGTAAGCATAGAAAAGGATTCAGCAGGGGAATGCAGTGTTAGTGGCAGCTCCCTGCCAAACATCTGGATACTCAGTCAGGAGAAATCAATGTACCAGCTGAGTCGTGATGCGCGTTTCTGAATGCGAAGGCCCTTGGGACTGCGTGGGGGTGCTGCAGAGAAAGGTACCTGTGAGCCCGGCACCATATCACTGGTCACGCTGGTGTGGCCTGAGGACTTACCTCCTACCTCAGAAGTGTCTCTAAGTCTTCCATGCGTGCTGCATTTGACTCTTGTGCAAAAGAGAAAAAAAAAAATTTGCAATTTTGGGAGCTTAATATTCCTGTAAACTTTTCCATAACCTGTCACCTGCACGTATGGGTACAAGATGGGCAGATTTGGTAGTTATCTGAGATGGAATCCAAGCTCTGAAATCTGTCTTCCCAGCAGGCACAAAGAAGGAGAGTCTGGCTTTCATGCGATGTGACTTGAGGAGGGAGTTTTGCCGTTGATGCACAAGATGGTTGAGGGGGCAGGAAGGGAGGGGTTGGCATGGATTTCTGTCTGAAGCAGTGAGCTAATCTGATTCTTCCTCTGCAGCTTACGCACTTCAGAAACCAGCTATCTCAATGAAGCTTTCTCCTTCTATTCAGCAATTAGGCAGCGGTCATACTACTCCCAAGTTAACAAAGAAGACAGGTATGTCTGAGCGAATGCCCTCGTTTTTTTCAAGGCTGGAACGGTGTATGAAAGCAGCAAATAAGTATAAACTGTAGGAGCATAACTGGGATAAAAATAGTGTTGTTGGAGGAAGTTTCTTTAATCTTCCTGCCATGATTAAAAACCTCAGTATAAATAAGAGCTTTGCTGTATCACTGGAGGAATATTCTATTATCTGGTCCTGGCTAGAAAGCTATTAGCCCCAAAGTTTGTCATTTTGAGCCCTCAGCAGTGTCAGTGCTGGGACCTAGTATGCTGTGGCTGGAAGAGAAGTCAGTTGGGCTGAAGCAGAGGAAACTCTTTGATTCTGATCAGGCTTTTCAGAGGAACATCAGTTAATACTGCAGCACAACAGCCCTCTAACTGACTGGGACAAGGTCCAGGAGCTTCAGGAGGCATGATGTCTTAGTTTTTAAGACACTATACTGAGAAAGGTACACTCAAAGCAGGGCTGTGTTGTGGCAGTGTAGAAAATGTGCTGCCTGCCAAGAACGTAGACAGTTATAAATAAGAATAGGTAGAGAACTCAGTTTTAGACAGTGATGTTACATTCTAGCCAGTAAACCTTGGTTCCCTCATTAGAGTTAAAAAAGAAATGATCTGAAGTCATTGTCAAGATAAATGCAGAAGGTTAGTTAGGGACTTTCTTCAAGGATCTCTGGACTTAAACTAATTGTACCTCTCTGGTCTTGCTGATGTCTACATGCGCCTGTGTGCCACAAAAAGATGAAAGTTTCCTTGCTCTGTTCTGATACCTGTTGATCCTATTATCTTCTCTCTTAAAAATCTCTTAGTTTCAGTCTGAGTGCTTGAACTGTTTCAGACAAGGTAGGATTGACCAAGCAAGTTTCTAGATGCTGTCAGAAGATTTTAGAAATGGATGAGTAATGATGGGCTATGCTGACTTGCAGATCTCTAAGTTGTCCCAGGTGGGTGGACTCTGAGCCAACTGTGATCCTCATGTGATGCAGTGGGGTCAGGTATTGCCCATGAACTGTCAAAAGGTTTGCAGAGCCAGCTGTTTTATCTGAATCCCGTGCCAGTTTGCATGTAAGGATACATGCAAGGGGAAGGGGGAGGCTGTGGCTTTCTGGATGTATATTTTATGTCCCTGTACTCAATTTTAAATAAACCTCTAAGCAGCCAGGTAGCTATTGATCTCCACATGAATTCAGTTACAACTCTGAATCTGTGGAGCGTTCAGCCTTGCTCTAGTCTTAAACTCCTCCTCTCCCTGACCCCTGTTGTCTATCTATGTTCTATTTTAATCTCAAGTTTGGCTGTGGTGTTTTTGTTGTTGTGTTTAGGCCTGAATTAGTGGTTAAGAAGCTGCGTTACTATGCAAGGTTTATAGTGGTTTGTCTCTTGCTCAACAAAATGGATGTTGTAAAGGACCTTGTAAAGGTAGGTTAAAATGAGGATAAAGATGCTAAGGGGTGGGAGGTGGCTGGTTATTCAGGGGTTTTCTCTTAAATAAGGAATCCATTATATAGTCTATTTAAGTTGAAATACCACTTATTAGATCTATGATGTTAGCTGCTGCTGCAACATAGCTTTTCATTTTTTTTCCCATCATTTAATTGATTGTGCTATTGGATGCCACAGAAGGAAGGAATAACCTGGCCAGAGCTATGGAAAGATTCAGTATGATGTGAACATTTGGCTAGAGGAAAAACTTCACAGATTTATATAATTAGTTAGGAACAGACTGTAAGATGCACGTTATTCATCTGAAAGTGTGGGAATCATCTGATAGCTTCGAGTAAATCTTCATTCCTGTAGTGGATTTAACACATCGGTGGAATCTCCCCTAGCAAGTCTTCATGACACACTGTTGCTTAGAAAGCCAGTGTCTTCTAGCTTGATGTTGAGCTTATTTCTCTTCCCTTCCAAACTGCTATCTCCCTGTCCTATGTCTAGGACACACCCTGAATACATTTTGCACCTTCCAGAGACCCACCAGAATTAAACCTTGCTAAGTGATGTAGATATTGCTATGAAATTGGAGAGGCTCGGTCTGCATATGCCTGTGCTGTGGGTGTAAAGCACTGAATGCCTGCAAGCACAAGTCTTTAGGTACGACAAACAGAGTACAGGCCAATGTTGATCATTGCTTTTCTCGTATATCTGACATCCAACGTAGTGAGGATCTTCTGTGAATCAGACATTTAACAATGACAGTTTAAGCTCAAACGATTTGATAACATTTTTTGAACACCAAGTAAAAATATTCCAGTAGCTGCAGCCTGGGTAGGGAGGTACCCTTTAACTACAGCAAAGGAACAGCCGGCTTCTCCCCGCAGCATATGCTTCCCAGACCCCTCTGACAACCTTGCTGCAAGCAGCTTCTGGTATTGACAAGTTTGTGTAGGTTGCATTACTGTCTTTGTGTCTAAGCTTACGTGAACTGCTAGCTTAGTTTAGTAGCATCTAAAAAAGCCATACTGTTCACTTTCTCAATGTATTTAAAGTTACTTGTAAGCTCATATTTGAGTCCTTGTTATCTGTAGTTTATGGTAATAACCAGTGACATAGCTGTATGTGAGTGGGATAGTTATACTTAACTCCAGATATTCTTTGCATTTGGACCTACTTAAAAGACACGTTGCATTGCCAAAACTCAGTGTAACATTGGCATTCTGTCTTCTGAAAGAGCGTGTGTTGGCTCCCGTGTTAGTCAGAAGTGTGCTGTATATGTTCTCAAGTAATTTTTTTTTATCATTATTACTACTCTTAAAAGCCAGCACAGCTAACCAAATTGTAAAGTTACTGCCTGCCTGTTAAGCTCTCCGTTTGAGAAGTGTCTGTCTGTGAACTTTTACATCAGGAGCTGTCAGATGAAATTGAAGACTACACTCATCGTTTCAATACTGAAGATCAGGTGGAGTGGAACCTGGTGCTTCAGGAAGTGGCAGCGTTCATTGAGGTGAGAATACCACTCCCTGTTAGTTGTTAGTTTAAAAGTAACATTTTTTGACGTGTTCAGTGAAGTGTTCCTGTACCACCCCCTCTGTGGTAAGCAGGTGTGCCACGCGCAGGGGCAGCGTTCCTGTCCACTTTAATCACTGGGATGCGTTCGCAGTGGTGTAACAGTGACAGCTGCTAAAGTGTCTGAAGAGTCAGACCTGGTCACGTGAGGTGCTGAGGACAGAAGCACGAAGCTGAGCTACACTCGGTCACCTAACTGCTTTTGCTCTTGGTGTTCAGAAAATGGTGGAATTGAAAGCAAAGCAGTTATCGTGGTCAGTATTTTGGAGAGACTGCCAGCTCTGGTCCTGTCGTTGTGGAAGCCAGTCTGATTTGCTGGTGCTTTGATTGTGTTTCCAAGTGTACTGTGTTGGAGTACTGGTCGATGCCACTGGCAACGCCTGAGCAGTCGATAACGGAAAATACGGCGTAACCGTGGCAGGTGGCGGACGGGCTCTTAGCGCAGCAGTCACGTGACCAACTGCTAAAGTTTGTTAAAAGGAAAATAATTTTTTTTGTTCTGTCAAATGAGACAGTGTTTTCCTTTCCTCCTTCTGTATAAGGTGTGACTCTGTAACACGAGTATTTATTTAAATACTGCCAGAATGGATGGCAGCATTATCATTTGCTCATCTCCTTTGCTATTTATTTCTAGGAAGGGAAGGCAAACTAAAATAGTGTAGGATTCTTCTGTATTGTTGGAATGTTTAGTTTATTCTATGTGAATTTATAAGGTTGTTGATGACATTTGGTTCCTCAAGTATGGAAAAGCTGAAGCAGAGTTTGTGTCATTTGAGGAAATATGTTTTTCTGTTTGCTGTAGCTTCCTATGCTTGTACCATGTGTTTTCTGGCAGTCCCTAAGAGCTGTTGGTTTTCCAGGTGGATAGGCATTACTCTGTAGCCTGCATACAAATACACAAATATAGGCATGACAAATTAGTTTAAAAAATCTGCCTCAGTTATGAAATACTTACTGTAAGTGACAAGACCTTTGGACTTCTCTCTGAGTGCAAATCTGTGTGTTTTCTTGAATTCCTGATTTATTCTGGTTGCTTTTTTTAGGCAGACCCTGTCATGGTTTTAAATGATGACAACACCATTGTAATCACCTCTAACAGGCTTTCTGAAACAGGAGCGCCGATGCTAGAGCAGGGAATGATAGTGGGACAGCTTGCTCTTGCAGATGCTCTGATTATTGGGAACTGCAACAACCAGGTAAAAGAAACCTTTTGGTTTGGGTTTGTGTCTTTGGAGTTCAGAGTCCTTCCCCCTGTGACATCCCTTCTGATCATACCACAGAGATTCCAATAGAGGCGAACATCAAAATATTTTGATTGTGGTGATTGCAGTGGCAGCCAGAGGAAGAGGTTCTGAGAAATACGAGCTAAAAATGAAATGTTAGATACTAAACCAGGGGTACTGACCTCTTACTGCTTATATTCATAATGTCGATTAAGTAGTTACAATTGGTTTTCGTATACTGGATTGTTCTTAGCAACATTCAAGCATGAGAGGCCTCTGGGATATGTCTAGAAAAAGCTTGACTTAGGCTTTCACATGACATACTCCAGCTTGTTGCAACTTCAGTTGTAACAGGAAGGGGTTTTCAAAGACATTCAAGATCTGCTTTTTTAGGTGATGATGATAGTGAAGTTGTACAGACTTCATGACTTCTCTGAGCTCTTTTTTCAGGTCAGCAAGGGAGTTATATCTAGATTGCAGTATGTGTATCTTATTTGGATTTTGTCTAAATTCATAGTAAGTAGTAGTTTCAGCACTTGATTTGTAAACACCCCAGAAGAGTCTGTAATTTGCGAAGTAGGGGTCTGCATTACAGTGAACTGGCCTGGTACACCAGTAATAGGCTTGGTCCTCTGTGAGCTCTTCTAAGAGTCATTCACAGGTCTTTAGAGATTCAGAGATGACACTGACAGACCCCTGAGAGACAGAAAATGGTCAGTCTGACATGCAGTTGAATCTCTTACCTGGATAATTCCAAAGAAATACTGTTTAATCTGTATCTGGCAGAGTAAACTGTTTGACTCTTTTGCAGGTCAAGTTCAGTGAATTAACAATTGATATGTTCCGAATGCTACAAGCACTTGAAAGGGAACCAATGAATTTAGCTTCACAAATGAACAAACCTGGAATGCAGGTAAGTTCCATTTCAATGACAGACCTGGGAACAGTTCTTAACTGGAGTGGGTTGGTTGGTTGGTTTTATTTTAAATGGTGTGCTCTTGCAGCGTTGCCACTGTGCAGAGCAGGTTAGTGAAGCTGGTGTAATTCTTTCTAGAAGTTAGTGAAGAGTAGATCAAACCTGT
>Ga0181612_118187_pt1 | contig 10399 bp, 7 predicted proteins | sample HoacroProtozoa21_FD_119630 | JGI IMG/M metagenome (GOLD analysis project Ga0181612, IMG submission 119630) | Hoatzin crop microbial communities from Cojedes, Venezuel. Combined Assembly of Gp0051906, Gp0051904, Gp0051908 | reverse complement strand
CTGTAGCTTACTATGTGGCTTGGAGTCACTTAACTTCTGGGTACACCCTACAAACAGAAGATAAAAGCATTTCTGTAAAGCATATTTAGGGTTTTGGAGACAAATACTGCACATTGACATACTCCAGTCTTCACTGGGGTTTGGATCAGGCTTGAATATAATTGATTTAATTCAAACATACACATCAGTCCTCTATCCCTTCCCTTAGTTCCTCTCCCCTGCTAAAGACACTACTTCTCTCTTCCCCCTCATCCATGCTTCACGTGTAATTAAAGTTATTGTTAACTCCTGCCTTCCTTCATCCCCGTGCTCAGATTGTTGCCAAATCACTTCTCCTGCACACTATACACAAAACCACGGCTGATTCTTTGTCCCCTTGGCCAAGCCACCAAGTCATTCCCCGTCAAAGCCTCCTATCCAGCCTCCCTTGTGTGCTTTACTGATCTCTAACCCACCTGGATGCATCAGTGTTTAAACCTCTTCCCTCTGCCCCTCACACACACACGCCCAGAGAGGCTGCCCTTGCCTACCAAACTGAAGTAACATTATTACACTTGCCTTCCAGAAAAATGCTGCTCCTAACTACTGTTGGTGTGGTCTTTTCCCACATCCCACCTCACTCCCGTCTCTCCTTTGCTGACTGTAGTGCCACCAGCTGCTTACTCTGCTGTTCCTTGTATGTCTTCTCCCACACCCTGGAGCTCCTCTGCTCCTTGCTCTTCCATTGCATATCAGCCCATTGCCTCTACATCAAGCTGTTCCCTGACAGTTATCCTGACAGCCCACAGTTCGAGGGGCAGCAGCCAAAACTACACAAATTCCAACCATGCCATTCCCTGGTTTCTCCTCACTTTTATAATCTTCTTCTGCAACACTCCAGTTCTACCTGATGTTCTCTGAACCACACCACAGGAACTTCAGCTTTCCTCTGCATATCCTCAGAATTGCAGCACAGACCCTCAGTTCCCTCCCACAGCTGCCAGCTGAACTGGGAACACACGTGCTGTGACTCCTTCCGTGGCACACGCACTGACTGCCTGGCTGGTGCCTGCCAGCTGCCAAGTCAAATTAACAACCTACCTATGGAGTTAACACAGCAGCTTTTACATCTCCCGGCAGACGCTGCTATGAGACATCTCCCACCCAGCAGCTAATTCTTATGAATAATGTAGAAACTTTGTATTTGAGACCTCTCTGACCCATCTATTTTGGCCTCAATCACTTTGCGGATCCAAAGCTAGCAGCAGTGGAAAAACAGACTGCTTAAGCCTCATTTCCTTAGGAAACCAAGCTACAAATACAGAGTCAACCCACTCCCCACCCATTTCCATCTTTCAAAGCTCCTTTGAATGAGCTATGTACCCTGGAAAGCCTTGGCTCTTTCACCCTCTGTGCAAAAGCAGAAGCAGACATCCTGATCAGCAAACCAGGGACTCTCAGAGCTTGATGTAGTAGTTGCTACGTTTAAAGCTACAGAGGTGAGTTCCTACAGTCTGGGCTAAAACAAACACACACCCTCAGGGTATAGGGAAAGGCAAGGATGCAGTGACTTTCATCAGCCAGGTAGGAGAAGCTCACTTACAGCACTAAACAAATAACCACAATAATCTAACAGTTCGTACACTGCTCCATGCTGGAGGTCTACATCAATGACAATCACCTTGAAAAAGGGCAAAACAGCATCTGTAAAGAAATCACTGAAGAGTCAACTAATTGTGCAACAGGAGGCAACAATCTAAATAAAAGGTTAGTCTTCCTAAAGAACAGGATAAGGATTAATGCTGAAAATCTTCTAATCCTATTAGGCACATCAGTAGCAGCAATCCCCAATCTGGACCGCTGCGCGCGCTTCTGGCCTCTCTTTGTCAAGAGGGACACGGCGGAGGCAGAAGTGGAAAGGAGAAGGGCAGCAAGTGTGTGTGGAAGCGCGCCGGGGAAGATCTGTAAGAGCAGCTGTAAACGCTGCAATTGTTTCATTTGCAGTAAAGATAAATAACTGAGGTTATTTGTTCCTATTCCTGATGCAGTGTAAGGGGATGTTCAACTGAATCAAGAGAACAAAGTCAAAAAGGAGGGGAAAAACCCTCTCTATCACTAAGAGTTAATCTGTGGCACTGAATAACTGTATTTATTTACAATTATATTACATAGAATTTGGGGTTTGGTGTTCCTTACTCAAGCACACCACTAAACGAGACAGGAAAGGATGAAGCTTCCCATATCGTGGGGTTTCCTGATTATGAGGGGAAGATTAAAGCAATTGAACGGTTAGCTCCTCTTTAGCAATCTCTGTCATATTCCAGGGGAGCAGCTGCACCATCGCCAAACCTCCTTCTGTCTCCACTTACCAGTACAGCCACAGCCAGCCCTGGCTATCATATCTTTCTACGCCTCTGAATCTGCTAGCACAGTGATCTGACCATCACAGAGCACCGGCTAACCCAGATGTGACAGTCTCCCTTATAGCACCAAGATTACAGCCTGGGGATCAGCATCAGAGCTGGTACCAGGAACGGGGAGGGCCCCACATGACATCTTGAGTTCCGATGATTTGGTGATGCTGTTTTCCTCATGAGGGGCCTGGTCGTACAGCCATTTACCTGTAAAACTAACTCTCCCATTCAGTACAGCAGCCACTGAAATACGTGGAAAGACTCTCAGCGATGCTCAGAAGTACTGGCCAGGACTCAGGTTACCTCCAGAAATGCCTGCATATCCATTCTCTTGAGTATTTTTAACCACACAGGTATTTTCTGGATGGTAATCTACTGTTACAAGCACACCAGCACAGTGTCGTCCACCTCCCAAGCTGTCCAAGTTTTGCTCATCTAGTTACCAAGCCACCAGTGGTGTTTGGGCTGCCCAAACATTCAGAACATTGTACTACTGCAACACAAATAGAACAGTCCTTATTTTGCCCATAAATAACTAATGTTCCCATATCATCAGCACACAGCAGCCAAGATGGCAAATGCCTGCTCAAACACAGGGATGGACACATTTAGGAATCAGTGAAATATTTCCCATTTCCTCAATATGTTCACTGGGTAGTGCGTGCTTTGTACCCACGGAGCAGCAGCTGAGCTGTCACCATGCCAACATTCCTCTCTGAAACCGCCAAGAAGGGTGCCAATAGGTTTGCATTCCTTATTATCAGTCCTAATTAATGCTCACGCAGTGCCACAGATTAAAAATAAACGGCACTGTCTTTGCATCAAAGGTTTAAATCCAACAGCTGTGGAAGTGAAAATAAGCAGCGCACAAGGTCAGGGAAAGGGTTAACACAAGCCCCTTGACAAGGCCAAATGCCTGATATTCAAGAAGGGACTGGGGTGGAACAAGCACCAGCTGCAGATGAGGTGGCTCCAGGATGACATTCCCTGGGAGATGGCTCCTGCAGATTCTTTGTGGTCATTTTGAAGCAGAATAGGTCCTGCAGAGTGCTGACGCCATCCCCACCCTGGGCCCCAGGAGATGTGGATACACACCAAGAACACCAAAGGCACACAGTGCCTCAGTGACCAAAAGATCGCCTGAGGAAAGCGCTGGGCCCTGACACCCCCGAGGCAGATCAGGCTCGCTTCAAACTCCGGTTTGCACCTCGAATCAAACATCCTAGCCAGGCTGGTTCAGCACTGCCCAGGACAGCTGTGCCCACGTCACTTGCCCAGTCATGCAGCACCTTCACAGGTATTAATAAGGTGTAAAGTTCAGCCAGGACATCCTGCTGAGCTCTGGCTGCTGAGACCTTGTCCTCATCAGCACTTCTGAAGCATCTTGCACACTCACAGCACTGAGGAAACAGAGGGCAGGTCCAGGAGAACTCGGTGTCTAGCACAAAGACGCTCTGCTTTCCATCCAGATCCACCTTGGACTTCTCAGCCAGGCTACTACAGAAGCAAACTGCAAACTTCGTCTTGGTTAATGTAACCTAATGGCTGGTGAAACCTAATCTCTTCTCTTGGTGTAACTGCGGGGTAAAGGGACACCCAACTGCCCTTCCAGCAGAAATAACAGGAGCAAGGGCCGTCCTTGATGCTTCTAATTTAAGCAGTCTTGATCCTCCCAAAGAAGCACATACTCCTCTCCAGTTGACATCACCTTTTTTTTTTTTCTTTCCTCAGCCAGGGTACCCAGGAGCTGGAAGACAGCCAGGCACAAGCAGGTGAAGAAAAAAGGGAGACGGGTGGAGGAAGCCGTCTTGGCCAGCCTGGAGCTATCACACAACTGTTAGGTTTACTCACGCTGAGATACTACATCCAGACTTGTCTAAAGGTGGCAAACATCATTTCCTTTTCCGCAGTTCTTGTTATAGACAGACAATAGAAATGCTAAAATAATGATATTACTGATGGAGAAACCTTAGAAAAATATTGGGATTATCAAGATAACGCACCTGATGTCTACTAAAACCTGATGTTCCTACTAAAATCACCAGCAGTAAAGGTTCTCCCAGGGCTGATACTGACACTGACAACTCTGAGTATCATAATTCAAGCCCAGCCAAGATAAAGCAGGTACTTCACCCTTGCTGGGCTTATTGTTCCGGGCTGTTTTCAAACAGAAAATGCAGAATCGCATCAGTTAACACACAAGCTAACCCTAGGAAGTTTTCTTTACAGTCCTTCAGAACAGAAAAGGCCTGTGTATCTGCTATAAAAATACCCCATGGCTCTGCAGCTATTTTAGGAAACAAATTTATTGCAGGTAGATGGCTTACTAAGCTGTCGTACTTCACGCTTTGTTCAGTGGAGCTGGGCTGCTGATGAGCAAGGGGAATTTGTTTGCTCCCAAGGCAATGCTTTACAGGAAGGGTCTGCGTGGAGGGCGTGTAGGGCTGGTGTGGGCCCCGACCCATCAGTGAGAAGCTGCGGGTTGATAGGAACGCTGTGCCTGGCACACCCCATGAGGCTCCAAGCAGCTGCCTGCAAGAGATAGTGTTTCGTGGGCCTGGTTGGAGGCATCTGCCCTGTCGCTGCTCCTCCCCGCTCCATGCTTCGCCTCAGCAGGGCTGCTGGAGAAAGCAGCCCACGGCACTGAGCTTTCTCCCGGCGCTGGCACAGCCCACCGCTTCAGTCAGACCTTTTCAGGGGAGACGAAATAATTCATCAAAGTGTGATACTAAGGGGAATAAAATCTGTGCCTTGTAGAGAAGAAAACATTCTCTGCTATGTGACCGGGTCGGATCTTCACCCAGCTTCACTGCTCCAAAAAGGCAGGGCTTAGCATCTGTGTGCCCTGATGTTTTCCCTATCCAGTACCGACCGTATCATTCCTGCTTTGAGAGCCGGGTCTTTCTCCAAGCCAGATAAATGGCAATTTGAACACTAAATGGTATGTTTTAAATGGGAAGGGCTGCTTTTCCTGACTCCATAGAGGGGGTTGTTTACATGGAAAAAGGCTTTTTTAGAAGCACTGACATTATATTCCAGAGATGACAGATGGTTTAAAAATCTGTATTGTGAGTTAGCTTACAGATTTTGGTAGGCTCATGACACGAAAAGGAACAAAAAGAGACATATAACCTAACCAAGCTAATTTCTAGGCTAAAAAAGATATAAAAAAATGGATTGCATATCAACAAAGAAGTTCTGCATTATTTTTGTGTAAAGCCACAAAGATCATGCTGCAAGTATTATTTTGGAGTTATTTTAACTGATGCTATGTGAATCAACTTTTAGGAAGCATAAACACATAAAGGAGTCCCCATTTAGAGCATAATCCTACTCTCCGTGTATCCTAACACTCAGCTCAGGTCATGGAAGTCTTTCAACCACCAAAGCATAAGTGCTACCACTGGCTGAGGAGATGGTAAGAAACACAAAAGCTCTTTTTTGCCTGCTTCTCACTGAAAGACAGCTTTAGACTTCTAGTGTTGTACTCATGGGACAGAACACAGGAATAAAAAAATTAAATGAAAGTATAACTCGTCCAATTCATTTGCAACACAAGATCTCCTTAGAGTAACGTTACTTCAGCTTCCCAGGGACAGAATATTACTAGAAGTGCTCAACTAAGTGCAAGGAATATTCTAGCTAACTGATATAATTTAAAAAACCAAACCAATGGCCTCTTTGGCCCAAATATTCAGCTAAAGCCATGAAAAATGTTGACTTCCCACAGAATCACTATCAGTCCTGGTTTCCTGATGGTTCAATCCACTGTCACAAATCGAGCAGTCCCAAGGCTGCTCTGAGTAGCACCAGGTCTCAGAGATCTCCACAAGCTTTCGGAGGAGAACAGAAACCCCAGTTAGGTCTCTACAAGAGCCAACGAGAGCAGTTTGATATAGGAACACTTATCAGGTCATGGCCAGCTTGGTGCAAAATGGCCTGCAGAGAAAATCTTACTACTGTCTGGACATTTCTATAAATATACGAGTAGGTTAACCATAAACAGCATGATGCCTTCCATCAGTAACTGACCTTAACGTCTTACATCTCTGAGGACTCCACAACATTAACCGGAAAAACTAGAAGACCAAACATTTGGAGGGAGGAGCCACATCAAAAACACATGGGACCAGCCACAAAGACATGTGGGACCCCACTCAGTTATAAGCTCTGTGTTCCAGAGGTGGTATTTAACTCCTAGTTAAGTGAAAATAAACAAACAAACAAATCAACCCCACCACCTCTAAAACATCTCTTGTGATTTTGGTAACACATTTCAAAGAAGGATTTCAAAGTGTAGTATTCATATAACAATCCGGGTATCAAAGTCAATTGCACTTCCATTGATTTCTGATTATTTCTATTTCATCCGTGTTTCGTCCCTATTTTAAATGATAAGGACAGTGAGATCCACTTGAAATTGCACAGGAAGCTCATGTCAGAGACATGAACAGTACCCAGTTTTCAATGCCAGATTTAAAGCAAGAGCGTAGGAAACCTAAGGCAAGGTGACTCTACAGGTAATTTCAGAATATTCAGACCCTCTTAATGCTTTCGTTAGTATGGGTCTCAGAGTGCCACATGCCATATATAACAGCTGCGACATTGCAGGGAGTTCACGGGCCGTGCACACCACATTTCTCTTCGTGGCCCACAGACACAGAGTGGTATTTCTTCTGGATACTACAACAACATTCAAGGAGGGGCTGGGCACCTGTTTTTTTCACAAGAACCTGCATAATTTTTTTAAAAAAAGAAAGGAAGGAAAATGAGACACTGTCATACAGCTTGAAAAAGACAGACTTCTAGTCTTTTCTCGTATGTATTTGACAAGGATTTCTAGTATGAATTTAATAGAGTTCTTTCCTCCAGGGTCCTTTCTCATTTCATCCATCCTTTTTAATCCTTCCATTTTATACGGCTAATAACAGCGTCTTAATGAAATGCATGGCACAACTGAGATAAACAAGGAGGGAGAGATCTCCAGCTGGAGCTAAGCTGATACAGACCAGCCTCCAGTTTAACCTAGACATAAAGGAGAGGAAATCGGAAGCAAGCCTCTGTACGGAAGCCATGGATCACTAATGAATAATCAGAGCTTCTGGCTACACCTCTGAATTCAGCTTCAGCTACCAGTAAAATTATTTGTCTCTAATTAAAAACAATTAGAAGAAAAATGACCATTTATTGGATAATCCTAAATGACAGTGTTAGGATAAGTGACAAAAAAACAGCAGGTAGGGGAGCCTAAATAATACCCTGAAGTTCTCCTGAAGAACATAGGGGACAGCGAGCGCTTTGGCTTCTGAGCCAAGGAGCCTCATCGCTAGGGTTCACGGAGATTAAGAGAACTTTCCTCCAGGGTTGACTCCAGAGGAACCAGACTCACCCAGCACCTAAGGAGCAAGCTCTGATCCCCTGCCAGATGTAAACCTTCAGCCCATTTTTTTCCCATATCAACAAGCAGCAGCTTAGATATTAAAAAAGCCCATCAACACTAAAATCAAAATGTAAACTCCTTTCTTGCCCACACTGTCCCATCTGAGAAAAGCAAAACCTTTGTGGCAGATATAATTTACTGTGCTACTGGAAACTGTTCAAGTGAAAGAATGGTGAATGTAATAGAAGAAATAGAAATGTGTCCTTTAGACCAGAATCACAGAGCAATTTAGGTAGAAAGAGATCTCTGTGAGTCTTTAATCCAAAACAGGACCAACTTTCAGTTTAAATCAGGTGGCTCCAGGCCCTGTTCGGTCAAATTTTCAGTATCTCTATCTCCGGACCCCTGGTCCAGTGTTTACTTACCCTTGCTTTGAAGAATTTTTTCTTTATATCTAAACAGAATTTCCGTTGTTGCAACTTGCATCCATTACCTCTCACCTTTTCACTGTGCACCTCCACGAAAAGCCTGGTTTTATCTTCTCTGTAACAAGCCACCACATTTTTGAAGACGGCAGTAAGATCTCCGCTTCACCATCTCTTGTTCAGGCTGAACAAACTCAGCCCGCGCACGTCTCTCGGTGCACCGTGTGCTCCAGACCCCTTCCACTGGACTCACTGCACTTTGCCGGTGCTCTCCTTGCAGTAGGGAGACCCAAATGGGACACACTAACCCAGTCAGACACTGTGTCACACTTGCCACACAGAGGGGAACAACCACTTTCCTCAATCTGCTGGCTAACCCTCTTGCTAAACCAATCCTGTATCGAGATCTGGAGAAGAACAGCACTGCACCCTTCCCATCGTCAGAGATGCAGAAGAGCCAGGGACCCCCTCCCTGAATGAGGAGCCTTTTCCTCGCTGCTTGGAGAACCTTCTTGCTCAGCCACACCGCACCCTTTCCTTTGCAAGTGGTGCTCTCCCCGAGGAGCTGAGCTGGGGTCACGGTATGCCAATACTAGATGTCACGCTACAGTGGGACTCTGAAAATGCTCCTTTTAGCCTGCTCCAAATGAGCTGTTGCGGCAGTACAAACCTCTCTTAGTCACCCGTAAAACAAAGCTTGACTGCCAAGGGAAGTACGCAAAGAATAGTACCACGTTGTCTTAACTCCAGGACTTGACACGGACTGGGCTGTCATTAGCAAAGAGCTTTAAAAAACAGTGGTTAGGGAGACGAAATGAATATTTACAAACACTTCTTGCTTTGATTCTCTTGCTCAGCCATTTTTGGTGAGCTAGAAGAAGAACAGCTAGATTGTCCTTATCTCTACAGCCACATATTCACAGTGTAAGCCTTTGTGTCATTAACTGTGCAGCATCGCTGTGAAATGTAATGGTTTTATGGTAATGCTGTTGCATGATCTATTCTTACATAAAGCCACTAGTAGGGAGGTCATTATCAGCTTATTTGCTTCTATGCTAAACACCATAGCCCATGGTACATATCTGGAGATTAAAATGACACGTCCTTGCTTTTGCTGGAGCTGGGAAGCTCTCAGAGAAAGGAAATTACCCATACACATGGCCAATAGTCATGCTATGATCATTTTTAAAAGCATTAGAGGCTGCAATGTCCAGCAACACCTAGATTGAGCTAAAACTTACTTGAAGGGCTTCCTTAAGCAATAATCACCACAGTGCCTAAATTCATCCTTTAGCAGTTAGGGAATTGTATTTTCAGGATAAATGAAGAAAGATTAAATGAAACTGATTCTAAGAAGAGTTATATTCAGCACTTTTGAAGGGTGCACCTATGTTAGTAACATGGATAAACACACTCCCCAGGATTCAGGAAGCTTTGATTTCTCTGACATCTTACTAATTCTAAGAGGCTTTTCAGGACTATAACTGAGTGCATAGCAGAACCCTAGGCACAGAAATATCAGCGCCCCTAAGTCTTACCATCCTCAATTAGTTCCCTACAAGCCTCTGGGAAATAGTTACGTTCTTGTATCCCCATTTTACAGATTGGTTTCTCATAGGCCCAGCTGAGTAATCCCCGTGTTGGACATTCATCACGCACTGTTGACATGCAAAAGCTGCATCTGTTGTGCCTTTAACTTGCTCGGGTTGGGCAGGATGCTGTCGCTGTTTCTGGCTTGGAGCATACCAGCATACAGTGTGGGTGTACTAATAAACTCTCAGGAGGAGATGCAGTTGCACAGCCTCTAAAATTCATGCCATTCCCTCAGTAACATTTGCACGTTGCCCAGAGCCACAGCCCAAGTTAAAAATTTCTGACTTGCAATTCACTTTGCAGGTGCATGTGACAGATATAACTCACGCAGATTGCACAAGATTCTAAAATATCTTTGTTCTTTGCTCAACAAAGAGTCTACATGTACAAACACACACATCAGGACAGAAATATTGGAATTTGGACACATTTCCTCAGCACTCTGGGATGTTTCTTAAAATGCAAGTCTTCTCTTCTGAACTTTGGAATTTCTTTGCATCTATTTAACTTTCATACCTCACAATTCATTTCACAACCGAACACTATTCTGCTACAAAAGACAATTCTTTCCCTGCTCCTCCGAAACCATTTTATCTCATTAAGTATCT
>Ga0181612_114759_pt1 | contig 10399 bp, 8 predicted proteins | sample HoacroProtozoa21_FD_119630 | JGI IMG/M metagenome (GOLD analysis project Ga0181612, IMG submission 119630) | Hoatzin crop microbial communities from Cojedes, Venezuel. Combined Assembly of Gp0051906, Gp0051904, Gp0051908 | reverse complement strand
TTTAAAGCGTCTGAGGGCCCTGCTGGTGGCACAGGCTGTACCAGATCTCCATCGTGTGTTCAGACTGGATTCTGGCTATGACTTTGGGAAGTAATGGAATTATTGAGAACTGTTGGTTTTGGGCCTCCACAAAAGGAGAACATCTGGCAAGAGCTTTACTACATTCCAGCTAGGTGATGGAGGGGGAAGCACTAGTTAGTACAAAATGCAGCCTGGGAAGAGTAATCCTTGATACTGCAGGCGAGCGCTGGCTTCCATCAGCTCAATTTCTCGACTGTATAAATGCAGGTAGAGACGCTGCTTGAAAGTTTTTAATAGTTTACTTCAAACCTTTTTTTCCCCATACCTAAAATAATAGAAGAAAACACATTTTGCTCTAGGCAGCTTTTTTACTGAGGGAATAGGTGCTGTCTTTCCCTTGGATAAGCCAGCAGGGCACTTCGTTGTGCTGCAGGGCAAATGGCAAAGCCCTAACCTTGCAGAAGCTTATTTCATGGATGAAAAAGAAGTAGTATGGAGGGTTTCTTCTTGATTTTTGGCAAAAGAGGAGAGAGATAAGTGGACTGGGTTGTAATAATTACCTAAGTCAACATTTGCTATATTTATTCAATTGTTTTTTCACACATAACTTCGAGCTAGCCTACCACATCTCTGACTTAGATGAACAGATGTGCTGTGCTTGCATTTATCCATAAAGTGTTCTTCCTCATTTAAATACTGAACAGATAAACTTTGTTTTTTAGAGTTAAAAGATGATGTTTAATGCTGACATGTTCATATAATAGACACTTTTCCCCAGCTGAATTGAAAGAGCCGGAATTCCCTTATGAAGAACTTTGTTCACGCAGCCCCTGATCTGTAACTTCTGCTTTGTTCAGTAACGAGAGTTCTGGCAAGTCTGTTAGCTGTGCTCTTCGGAACAAGTAGTTGTTGGAAATCTTCTTTTTAAAGATACGCCTGTCTAGAGGTAAACCTGAAAACCTTTCAGTATTCTTTGTATTCTACGTGCTTTGTTTTATGAAAAAAGTGAGTTGTTAATGTATTGTTTGAATGTGAGGTGCCTTGCTGCTGTTCCTGGGTAGACTACATTTCACTAGTGTAGGGTAGCCAAAAATCTGATACAGAGGTACTTTGTGTCTTAGCAAAGTATAGGTTTTCTTCCACATGCTCTCAGGAAATGGCTTGGTCTAGATCTGCTGAAGGTCAGACCCAAACTTCTGTGATCTTGACTGCATATCTGTAAACGTCTTTATTTCTGGTCATAGGAGTGCAAATGTGGAATTGCATTGGCATTTCCTTGGCTTTACTGTATACTATATATGCCATTTTACTTAAAGCTCAAAATCCTGGCTCAGTAAGATGTGAGGTTTTAGTCTCATACTTTTTCTCCTCTAGTTCGCCTAGGTGAATTTGGAAATTCCAAATGCATGATGTTTCTCACAAATGTATTTATTCAGCTCTTTTTTTTTGTTCTTCCCCCTGCTCTGCTCTTAAACTGCTTGTTGTGTCAGAAGGTCTCTTTTTCCTTAAAAGGTTTGAGTGTTAATTCATGCATTATTGATCTTCTAAATATCAGCAAAGTACTGTTAATTTGTTGCAATTGGATAATTTTAATTGTATGTGTGTAAAGATGTATGACAATCATCAACACTACGAAAGGATACTGACCTCAGGTTGATCTTGGAGTTCGTTTTCAAGAGGTGCAAAGTTTGTGGCACACCTTGTGATACAGTAAATAACTGAAAGCGCTTTTTCTTAACATTTTTAGCCACAGTGGTAGAAAAGCTGTCACACTGGCAGTGTTTTCTTTGCTCGCGAGAGCTGGTGCCTCAGTTACACACCACGTAACTCAGCTTGTATTGTGTTCTGGTGCCCAAATGGCAGTTTTCTGTGCTGTTGTAATACAGCTGGTAACAGTAGCTGTTGACTGTGAGGCTATATTTGAATATTTTTGGCCTGGTATGTGCAGTCTTGTGACACTGGCCTTGATTTGGTGTATATATAAATATATATATTTTAAAGTGTGTGGTTATATAAAGCTGTTGAGTCATAACTGAAGTAACCACAGGAAAATTTGCCAGTGGAATGGATTATTATGATAGCTAATATTGTAGGGCTGAGACTTGCTTGTTAGAGCGGTTCAATCCGATGCTTCATGGTCCAATACAGAGAGGAGAATAAGCAGCATGATGCAAGTTAATAGCAGTTTAACTCTGTGTGTGTGTGTGTTTGCATGTGAATAAAAGCTCTGGGTAGTATCCCTGCTAAAGGCTTGATCTCTAAGCTGGTTTGCTTTATTTGCATTTGTAACTAGGGAGGTTTCCAAATATACTCTGTGTGCACACACACGTAAATATTATTTATATATAGCGTATACTCCATGAAGATTAACATTTTAATTTTTCTTCTAGAATTTCAACCTTGTATTGGATGGAAGAATAATGTTAAAGCTTGTATTAATAAAGGGAAGTATTTTCTTTCAAGGGCAAAGAATAGTTTTACTGTATAGTGCTCTGAGCAACTCTGTGAATTTGTAAGGAAGTTCCTTTTGTGTTTTTTTTAAAAAAACAACTAGTTTAAATGCTGATTTTTATAGTTTTCATCATTAGCTTATGGTTGAACTGTATGAATAAACATACACAAATAACAAATGTATTGCATACACCATATTACTTATGGTATTGTAAATATGCTCTCCTCTTTGAACTGTACCTGATGTACTTTTTCCTGGCAAGATGGGTGTAGCAATGTGCAGTTTTCTGGTTTAGTACAGTTTGGGTGGGAAATGCTAGTTCCAATTTTATTTTGAGCAGGTTGTATTGTATTTAAAGTGTTCAGGTCACTTGATGTGTTCGGTGACGTGATTTAGAGTCTGGGAAGCAGAGAATATGAGGAAAGAGAAGCAGGTAACTTCTGACATTTCTGTAAGTGCGGCCATTGCAGGAATTAATAATGTAGTGTTCTTCTGCTTAGGGAATACATGGGCCTTATTACAAGAAATGAATAGGATTGTTTGTGAAATTAACTTAAAAGTAGTAATTTCCTTTTTTTAATAGCAAATTGTATTTAGGTAATGAGTGGAAACAAATCTAAAGCATACTTGATAGTTATACAGGAACTGTATTACCAACACTGGCTTTTGATGTTAATAGACACTGTTAAAATAAATTAACACTTTTCATCAGTTTTCCTGAACCAGCATGATTATTTTTTCCATTTTCTTCTGATTTACATTGTATAAGTATTTTGTTGTATTAGAAAAAATTCAAGTGTGCATCCCGAAGTTGTATTCTGACTTGAGAAAATACTGTTCTTGCAAATAATTTTCTGTGCGAAAGTATAGGTTTTAAACAGTTTTCCATAAAGAGAGAATTCAATTTGCTGATACATTTTAGGTTACCACTAATTTTTAACATCTGTCAATACTAATTTTGGTCTGAGTTTTGGTTGTTGCCCAAGCAAGTTGTGTACTTGCTGTACATTCCTCCCATTTGAATAATTTTGTTCTACTGAAGTTTTAGTTGTGATTGCTTATTCTGGGCACGGAAATTAAATTTGTATAGCATAGGTTATTGCTTATTCTTAAAATAATTTCCACAATAACTGGCATACTGGGTGTTTATAGTCTACTATGTCAGTTAATCGTGCTCTGGGGTTCTCCAGGATAAGCAGTGTTTCAAAAATGAAAATTAATTTATTTGCTACTATAAATCATCACTTTTGCTGTTTCAAACAGATCTTACAAACTGATCTTTGCAAAGAAAAATGTTCAGATGGAAGCTAGTGTTTTATGGGTAATAATTGAGATAACCAGTGCCACTCCAGGGTGGCTGCAATCCCTGCATCTCTTCGTTGCGCTCTTAGACATCTGCTGTTAGAGGTTGTTAGTTAACAACCTCGACTCTCATGGCTATGAACTGACGGGGCGGGGGGTGGAAGGACATTGAAACTTAACAGTTCAGCTCAGGAGAAATCTCACTGTTAGACCTCACAATGGGTTAAGTGTTCAGTCTGTGACTCTGTGGCTCAGTACAGGGAGGGGAGCGAGTAACATCATGCAGTTTAGTAAAATTGTATCGGGAGGTTTTCTGAAGGAATTGTGGAGTCCAGAGTTTGTACCAGACAACTCTGACTCAAGATAATGTTTCTGTGACGTAAACGTAGCGCTTTTCTTCTCTGGAGCAACAGGTATGAAAAGGGATACTGCTCCTCTCCTCCCACTGGTGCCTCTAATAAGCGATTCTGTTACTGGGGGGGAGCTTTCCCTCTTGACCCGGAGGGGTGGGGGGAACTTCATATCCATATGCGGTGGGGCGGTCGGTACATTCTCCAAGAAACGGTGCAGACTGAGATTTGAAATTTCTCATGATTTCTTCCCCTCACCCCCCTTGAAGTACTTCCCCATGCCTTTCCTATGGGGAGAGGGTTGTGCGGGTGAGTGGAGAGAAAGCCCTCTGTTTATATAGTTTAAATGAAAGTGGTTTGTCTTTTACCGAATTACAGTCGGTATCTGAATTTATCCCAGTGGCACTTAAGTGGTTAGACTGTTGATAGGTCGCCTGGGTTTCATTTCTCTTCTCAATTTGATTAATGCCCATAGCTTTGTATATTTTAAGCCCACCACATGACATCTATTGTCAAAGCTGCTTTTGGTTTTTAGTGTTCCCCCCGGTAATAAATGTATGGAACTGTATCTTGTCTTTACTTGTTTATCTGACTTGCAAATTTGAGGTACTTCATTAGAATATAAATTATTTTATTATGTTATTAAAAATATTAATTCTATTACAAAATGACAAATATTTTCTATTTGGAATCGACAAGAAGAGTCTGAGAACTAGTCTTAACTTACTGAAATTTAAAATTTTAAATTGACATAGTATCTCCATCAAAGAATATTTCTCTTTGCATCCCCTTACTATAAGTCTAGACCTGAAATATAATTTTAGGTAACAGTTTGTATCATACTTCATAATAGACATTTGCAATATAGGGTCTAGTGGTAGATTGATTTGTTTGGATGCCTAAGATGCAAAATACAATCAGTGCTGTTATGGTTTGTGCTCTAGGTTTTTTTGCGATTGATTTCAGTTGTTGAATCTGAAGGAATATCATTACTCTGAAAGAAAATTGGATAAAGAAGCTATAAAAGATAGAAACTCATACCTTGCTTACCTAGTATAACAAACTACAATGTGATTTTTTTATTTTGTCAGATCATTGATTTGAACGCCATAGCAGATGGTAACCCTATAAAGTATGTGATCTCATTTACACAAACATTAGAGCCTGTGTCTCTTGAAATAAGTTTTAAACATAGTCGTCTTTGCCTTATACTAGCAAGAACAACAACTTTCATTTCAGTTTGGATGTAAGATCCGATTTTTTTATTAGATGAGTTGAGTAGACCTGTTTCTTCAGAATGAATACATATGTTGAAGTGATGCACAGGTTTCTTTAGCTTTTCTTCTAGACAAGCTTGAAATGCTCACAGCGCCATCTTAAAAGTGATGTTAAGAAAAGCTTTTTTAGAATTTGGTGCGTAAAGCCAGCAAGGATCCTCATGACTGCTCGACCTGATCTTCCCGAGGTGAGCGAGGAGCACCAAGCCTTTCCTGCGGCCTGGCTGGGGTTTGGGGTTCGGGCAGTGCTGTGCCTGCGCGGCTGGCCGAGGGCAGGGGCGATGGCCGGCCCCGGGACAGCAGCGGTGAGTGAGTGAGGATGCCATGGGGTGAACCAGAACAGCCGCAGGCTGCCAGGGTGAACTTACTCAATTACTCCCTGGTTAAGCTACGGTGTACCTGCTGTAGGAGTAGCCACTTTTGATTGAGAACTATGAAAACAACTGGCGAATCATTTGAATTACTTTCCATCCTCAGTGCGTACTAAAAAAAGGAAGCGGGGGTAGAACCTCGTTATACTTCTGTCTGCCTGACTGCTGGTATCTGTGTTGTTAGACCTTTGTAACACACAGTTGTTGAATTTCCCCCTTTTCTTAACTGCCTAAAGAGATTGAGATACTGCAGCCTTTCCCTGTGAAGCGTGTTTTTCAGGGCTCTGCTAACTGTCACAGGTTTCCTGTGCCCTGTAACATCCATCCATGATGAATTAGTGGATACTGGAATTGGACACAGCATTTCCTTGTGGAAGGGGTTATACAAAGGTGATGATCCCACGAGTTCCTCCATTCTGTTTTGCGTTTCCCAGGAAAATGCTTAAACCCTTTTCATGACACTTCTGCTTCGAGACTTCATGGAATTTATTACTGTAGACGACATCTTGTGATGTTTCATACTGTGTGTTCCTCACTTGAGGCTCTCCTCCCACCTGGAAGGTGTATCTTATGCTTGTGGCTCATTGACCTAGAGCTACCTTTGGCTGTATTAAAGTATGCGTTGTTTGCTTGTGCCCAGCCTGCGAGAGTTTGTCTGGATCTTTGTCTCTTGCAGCATTTGCTTTTTTTTCATCTGTCATTGGTGAAAAGGACATTAGTGTGCAAACCAGAGCAGATTCCATGAGCACCATCGCAGACACATAACTGATTTGCTGGTTGAGCGTTGCTGGCTGGCTGGGTCTGTGCTCCTTTGGCGTGTGCTGTGTTGGTAGGGACCGAGGGCAGCAGGGCTGTTGTTCCAAGTCAAATCCAGATGCCAAGCAGCTGTAAGTCAGAGTGCCAGTGTTCAGTATACAGTGTGCAAAATTCTTCATGTTAGTCTGCATGGAGGTTCTTAAGTGTGAATGCATGTGCCTCGTGTGAAAATTCTGATTAAAGGGTAGGTCTAGATGCAAGCCTGTTTGGGGCTTGTAAGAAAAGAAGAAAATGCTGCATGAAAAGGAAGACAAAGACACCTGGCAGAAAAAAGGAAGCGTGTTGATACTCCTGACTACTCTAGCTAACCATACTGGGCTTCCTTAGATGAAAGAATTCTGGAACTATTTAGAAATGAGTTTTCCTCCCCATCTCAAACTGTTACATTTTTCTTTTAGAGTGGTTACTTTAAATAATTTATTTGCATAAATCAGATGGTAGAATTAAAATATGAGAATTTTTAGCTATAGATGTGCTGATTTAGCGGAACCTTAACATAAGTGCTTATGTCCCACTGACTCAAATTTTTAAGAGTAACATGTTTTACTGGTTAGGGGTCATGCGTCTAAACACTCTGTGCATAACCATTATCTACTGACATATTTCCCAAATGGGTTGCTATAATGTACAGTGTCTTAGGCTTCCCCAAAGACTTTGTCTTGCAGTAAGATATTTTTCTTTTCCCTGCCCCCATCCCCCCCATATGTCTCTTTTGAAACTAAAGCAATGGAAGACTTGTTGGGATAATCACTGGATTACTAGCGCTGTTGTTTCTGGCCGAAAAGAGTCAGTCGTGCCAAAAGATTACTTTTGGCTTTGTCAGTGCCAGCCACGACTTTTTACTCAGCTTCTGGACCAGTTACAATGAAACAACAACAATGCTGTCTGCTGCGGAACGCAGCAAACTTCCACAAGCTGCTGGCTCGATATAGCGGTGGTTCTGCGTTTTCAAAGAGTGTTCTCCAGCCTGGAGGGTCTTCCCTGCAGTACATGAAACGTGTCGATCGTTTTTGGCTGGGTGATTGTACTGTACTTTGTTTGATGTGCTTTCTGCAGGCTATCTTTGTCAAAACAGTATTTCATAGCTTCATAAAACACATTTCTTAAGGAAACAATGATTAGAATAGTATTACTCCACAGGTAATTTGCAGTATTTCCTTACATTTTTATTTTGTAGTGTGGCTTGTGTGAGATACATGCGTGAAAACTGTGCAGCTGAAATACGAAGTTGGGGTTTAGGGAGGATTGTATGGAGTAACTTGTACTCAGCTCTTACTTATAAATTGTGACACTGGTTCTTATTTAGAAACTATGACATTATAAAGCTTCATAAATAGTTTATACTATACATCGCATCAAGAATTTATGCTCTGTGTCAGAACTCTCTGAGAGAAGTTTGGGTGATAGGGAACCAACGAGTTGTGTTTCGTAGGCTGAAGTACGTGGAAGTCTGCAATTTAGGATGGAAGTGTTCCCCTCGTTAAAAAAAAGTAATCTTGTGATACAGATAATGAGGAACCTAATTGCTAGAATAGTAACCTTATCCAATATGAATGGATTGACAATAGGAATTCAGGTACTTTTGCAATTAGCTGTTTTGGAATGTGGTTTAAAGATGATTTGACCAATTAACTTTGAATAGAAAGTAATTGGAGAAAGTGTTGGCAATGGTATTTCTAATTGTTGGCTAGGTAATACATGGGATATGTATCCTGATGCTGAGTTTGAAGATCTCCCTATTTTTTTCCTTCCCCTTTCTCTTTTCAGCTGTAACCTGGATTTGCATAAAGGGAACCGATTCTGAAAGAACCGTTAACAGAGTTAAAAAAGATTCCTGTTTTAGTGGGGCAGACACCATGAGTCTCTGGGGGGTTTTTTAAGCCATTAAAATATAACCAGTCTGTCTTGCCTTCTTTTCCCCCCTTGCGCTAAAATATCTTGCATGTCATGTAAAGACCAAGTAGGGGAAATAATTTCGTGCATTTTACAATACTTTAGCAAGACATGAGAGCAAAGAGTAGATAACAAGTGTACATTTCACAGTATGTGCTGCAATATTCAGCGCTTAAGATGCAGGATAAATCAGGCTGTGCAAAAAGCCAGGCTAACATCGTCGTGCTGGTTTTGTTACTCATGCTAATTTCTTACGGATGGGGTAGGGCAGACACTGCAGATTGGCAATCTTCTTGACTTTTTATGCTCCTGTTTTCAGCAGCTGTATGTGTCCAAATGAGTAGGTTGATTTGTAGCCAGTTTTATTAACAAGGAAACTGTTCATCTTAAGTTTTGGTTTTAGAAATACTGCTTTAAGTGTACGGAAGCAGATGAATTTGCTTTCAGGTTGTGTCAGAGAACATCACGCTTTTGCTATCTTTTCTTAGAGGTCTGTATTTTTCGTTTTCTTGCTAGGTATGGATGAGCGAACAGGTGCCACATCCTGGGGAACAAGCGGTCAGCCAAGTCCCTCATACGAATCTTCAAGGGTAAGGTTCCCACATAATAATTCATAGCAAAGGTTTATGCGAATGTGCAATGAAAATCAGCAGATGATCTGGCAATGTTTCTGAAGGGTGGTAAGCTCCTTGAAATACACAGATTAGCATCTTTTAGAGATTTTAATGACTTTGATATGCTGCAATAGCGACTCAGATTTCTAAGGCCAAAAAATATATAGGTTAAGAATTTATGAAAATAAACCATACATGACTGTAGACTTGGAAGATGAGCATGCATTTTGCTTACCTTACGGTCACAAAATGAAAATAGAAGTCACATTACTTATTCAGGAGCAGATTTATTGGCAAAGTGTAGGGAACACTTACCTCCCCATTAACATTAGCGAGCTACAGTATGTGCTGTGTCATGATGTTAAGAGAGACTTTTCTTTTTGAATACCTGACTCCTGTTCCCGTTGCAGCTTCATCCATCCTGCTTGTTGACCTAAAGGTTTTTGATAGTATCTAATATCCTAACATAACATTGCCTTTTTAAAACCCAACTCAGTGGTCAAAAGAAAGCTTTCCCTTAGTAAATTGCATTCCGTTTCATGTACCCAATTTTCTTTTTATGAATATCTACTCCTTAAAAAGCCAATGAGCTAAGTACCTAATGAATTAATTACTAGAAATACACAGCATAACTGATGGGCCTGGTCTAAATAATCAGTTCTGATTTCAGTACCCTTGAGCCAGAGAGCTGTGTTAGCTCTTGCACCTTTGCAGTTTTCTCTTGCTGTGGAATGAAGTGGTAGGCTGTGGGGGGTTGTCCAGCTCACTGGACATGGTTAAAACCTCTGTCTAACTTTGGAAGAGAGCGTTAGAAAGATTTATCATGAAGTCCTAATTTTTCCATTGGTCTTCGGCAAATAAAATATAACAGAAAGGTAGAACAACTTGATGGGTTGCGGAAGTGTCTCTGTGCAACGTAGAAAATAGACATTCTTTAAAACATCCTGCATAATTTGAGGTGTGAAAAGATGCCGTTTCTACATTGGGAATGGAAGCTTAGTAAGCAACTTTAAGTAACTTGTATTTTTACTGTAAGTGTTTGGTGTTTTGACACTTGTATATGATGTTGCTGATCAATTTTAATCAATCATGAGTTAAGCTGACCTAATGGGAGTTTGAGCTTGTGATTCATTGGCTGTGTGGCTGTATTAATCACCTTTTTTTTATGTTAAGGGTCATCCAGCTAACATTCCAATAATGTGAAGTCAGGGTGCCTCGTGTGTTGGTCGTTGGTTGGTTGGTTGGTTTTGTTGTTTGTGTGGTTTGTGGTTTGGTGTTTTTTTTTTTTTTCTTTTTTTTTTTT
>Ga0181612_124282_pt1 | contig 10400 bp, 4 predicted proteins | sample HoacroProtozoa21_FD_119630 | JGI IMG/M metagenome (GOLD analysis project Ga0181612, IMG submission 119630) | Hoatzin crop microbial communities from Cojedes, Venezuel. Combined Assembly of Gp0051906, Gp0051904, Gp0051908 | reverse complement strand
CTTATCCAGTGACATGAGATCATACTAACCACCTGCGAAAAAGGCAGAGACCTGAGAACAAGTTTCTGCAGCACAAATAGGGCATCAAGGTTTAAGTTGCTCCTTGAACTGCCCACGGAGACAGTTAGCCACAGAGATAGTTCAACCCAGTTTTTCTCCTTTCATTGAAGGGAGCCACCTTGATTACTACTGCACACAGGGACAATTTCTGCAAAGCAGCTAACATGAGCTTACCTTGCAAGACTAGTTCCACTGTCTGTAATTAGTATAGCTGAATAAAATATTTTTTCCTGAAGTCAAAGTTAACTCCCAGCTAGATCTTCAATCTGAACACAAACTTAACTCATGTTCTAAGGATGAAAACTGGCCTGCTTGAAGCCACTGACATCTCAAAATGAAAGCTTCCTAATGTGAGCGACTAACAAGCATCTGCAATTTGCAGTAGTTTCATACAAAGTGTAAAAAGTCATTTCAACGCAAGTTATGTAATGAACATTCTTAAGCTACTAAAAAATAGGCTATGCTTCAACACTTACTGAGTTCAAGTCTCAACTCTGTGCAAAGATTCAAAGATGTCAATTCAAATTTGGAGTCCCATATAAAACCTAAGCTACAGAGTCCATTTAAGCCTCAACTGGAGTTTGTAACATTTATCAGATTTATTCCTATTTTTGGTGACCATTTACCATGGTTTTGCATTTTCCCCCCTATTTTTGTAAAATAGTCACCATCCTCCATGAAAGTTAGTTGTTTGTGCATATTCTACCAGTCAGACTTCCAGCTAAAACTATGATCTCAGAATTTCTGAAAAAACTGAATTGCAAATGTTTTTCACGCTTGCAAAGAAAATCCAAGCAAAATAGACGACAAATAGAAAGAAGAACACTCAGATTTTTAATAATACTACAAGTATCTTAAATTCAGAGAATGCAAAACTACCACATTATGGTATCTTACTAGGCATAAGCTAAGTATTCAACCATACAGCAGGTTTTGAGAACTGAGACAGCAATTTACTGCTGTGAATTTGGCTCTACTGTCATTGCAGAGAAGGATCAGTATTTAGCTCTCACACTTTTAATCAATTAGTGGATTGCCACTTGATGGCATAACCAACATGCTTTACCTGATATGCATCCTTCTGATCGAAAGCAGATATAAGTATTTGTTTCTCCCCATAGCTGCTACAGTAAATTTTATCTTTCAAGCTACAAAAACAGTTAAAACCAGCAGTACTACAAGTAAGGCATGGAAATTTTCAGTGTCAAGACATTTCTCTTGTAAAAATGCACTCATGCAGTTTGAAAGCTACTTCAAGAATAAACTTGCCAGTTGGCTTAAGATACTCTTCTTTGCAAAAAGGCAGCTTAACTTCTGTTGCAGAAACAAGACCTAGCCTCAAATTCCATGTATTATCTGCTTAACATCTGGCAATCCCAGCTCTACTCTGATTGTGACATTGGGTGCTGAACCAGTACAGCCTTGTATTGGGTTTCCTTCTACTGACATAAGGCAATGCTCAGTTCCACTGCAATTCCCCGTACCAGCTGAATTTTTGTCCCTCCTATCTATTTTTCTCTATAACCCACACATCATATACAGCCCTGGCAATGCCAGGGCTTGCATACCAAGGTATCACTACTTGCACTGTCTGTGTTATCAATAGTTTGGTTTCAATTCAGGTTTGTTTATACTACTAATACATCGTCAAGGCACAGATATGCAGATCTCCTTCACCATTATATGCTCTTTTGTTACTGGCCATTTAAGACGGACTGGTGTAGGCCCTTTACATATAAAGTATCCGTCCGTAGTATGATTTACAATACTTCTATTACAAATCAGTTTGGTAGCCTGAGAGCCATCCTACGAATTCCCATACATCATTTTAATTAAGATTAGAAGTTTTATCTGTTGAAGGGACACTGATTCTACATAAATTGAGAATACTAGCTACTAGCATTCATTAACAGGAATAAAATTAGTTCTTCCATGATAAATGAACCACACCAGCCAAGTCCCAAGTAATTGTAACTCGTGTGTTTTCACCTCTCAATCAAAACTCCCCTAAAGAAACATGGTATTTGAACGTGAGCAGCAAAACGTCACTCAAATTCACCCAAATTATATGTAATTTCACAAACAGTTCTTTTGTTCAAGCTTGAGATATCTGTCCTGAGGTCAAGCTGAGAAAAGCACACACCAACACTCAGCAATAACTACCATCTTCTGCCACATGGTTTTGCTACCTCTGCAATAATGGCGGTGCAACCTTAATTGCTTCTCTTCACAGTAAATTTTATTAGCTGAATCCACTGACGATGGTCGGTTTGTAAAAGGTCTGAAATGTTTAACTGAAGTGGCCAAAACTTGGGTAGAACATCCTGTTCTGTTTCTGGCAGCAAGGCAGTAGCATCTTGAACCTAGGGATGACAGCTCCTCAGGGAGCATCCAACTCACAAACACACCTTGACTAGAAGATGACAATTGTAGCAGTTGACCTTCACGCCTCTGCCCATATGCAGATACACATACAACCTGATAGTTTCTGAAGCAATTGCTAAGTTGTTGCAAGCTTCGGGGGAGGGTATTAAAAAAAAAAAAAGAAAAAAAAAAAAATCACTAAAATGCTGGCTTATCTTCACACGCTAAGCTGTGAACTGCTGTAGTTTTGCATCTGCTTTGAGCAGCTGATGCATCTTAAACAGTCCCAAAAAAAGTCTCATGTAATGAGTCAGGAATTTCCAAGAGAGGGAAAAATCTGACAGTTATGAGCAAGAACCCAAAGGTAAGCAATTCATGCTTGGAAACTGGAGCTCATAGACACAACGACACCTACACAAAAAGCTGAATAATTTTAACCAAATGAATTTGAATCGCACTGATCCCCACACCACTTTCTATTACACTAACAAGATCCTTAGTACAGTTACCAAATTAACAAGGGCTGAACTTGTTTAATTAAGTCTTCACTAGAGTCTATTTGAATCTTCTTAAGACCGCTCTACTCTAGTTCTTGTTTAGACCATACTTTTTGGTTGCTCTGCATCTTCAAAGCTTACCATTTTCTGGAGAAACCTGTCATACCTTAAGACTCGGTTTGCTGTTAAGTTAAATCAAACACGTACTTTGATAAGGCGGCAGAAGATGTCCAAAGCATACTGAAATTTAAAATCAGCTCCAGAGCTTTGGATGGGAACACCTTTCTAAATACAAATCAGCATGTCTGGTCTTCTAAGAGTCATCTATTATTTAGACTGTGACAATCACCACAGCTTTTGAACAAGTGTTACTACTACATCCTAAATCTCTTACTGAAGAAGAGTTTTACTTCCAGCAAGATAAATATATGCATCTCAAAACAAGCTACATTTTGGGAAGAGCCTGAGTGGAAGAATGACTTTTCAGTCCATCCTGACTGTTCCAGTGAAGCAAGTTTATCCTTCATGAAACCACATTCTTATGTTTCCACATTGCTTAAGCTGCTCCCAGTTTACTCAGTGTGTCCCCCATTTAGGTTCTTGGGATCTACGACTTCAATCTTCTGGACATAAGGCTGTGAATGGTTCCTTATTTTCACTTCTGCTATTACAGCTGATTCAGCATTCACCTTGGAAAAGAGGCCTGAGCTTTCCTCCATGAAACTTACAGCACTAAATTTCAATTAAAAAGTAGTCCAAAATAAGATTATGTAAGAATTGCATTACCTGAAAACGCAAATATATCATCTTGAAAATATTTGTCTTTGAAAACAGTATTTGCAAACTGCGTCTCAAGACCTTGCCTCTGGCTAGAAGCAAGATGTACTTTCAGTTAGTGAGACTGCACATTGTTCAAAACATTGGTTACTGCAGTCAAATGAAGTCCAAACTAACGTTCACTTAAGGTTGCTTCTTCATCAGTTTCCTGGCTAGCCAGGACCCAGATCCCTAGCAGAAAAGGAAGAGGTAGCATCAGGACTTTTTTGTTTCTTTGTTTGTCACAGATAAAACTGTATAACCTACTTATTCTTTTCATTCTAGGCTTCACATGAACTATTCTTACTTTCACACTCTAATTCCTACTCACATAGACAGAGAACTTATCTTCTGAGGTTACTCTTAAGAGCTTGATGAAAAGGAACACGCAGATCAAAAGGATGCCAAACACCAGCATGTACCAGTGGCCTAAAGCACTTAATTGTAAAACCTTGTTTTCAGCTACTCATTTTTTGCACAGCTTCAGCTATCACACTTAAGTTTTCTATGCGAGATCTCTGGCTGAACCTCAGTTTAGCTCAGGGCATTTTCTGAAATAAGAGGTTTAGGGAGAACAGGTCAAAAAAAACAACAGGGGATCATTTAAAAAAGCAATGGACTTGCTCAAATGTAAAGAAAGGTGAAAAGGTAGCAATAAATTGTAAGACCATACAATGAGCAGAAATGGGTATCACCCAGAAATGCTTGTTTCTCTCTAGTATTCAGATATAAAAAGCAAGCAGAAAACCGTACACCAAAAGTAAGAGCGTTTGAAGACCAAGCATCCAGTTAAAAAATGAGAGTTATGAATGCCTGTTTATTATAGGCTTCTCTCTATTGGCCTCCAAACTTATTCACTGCCCAGGATGATATCAAGTAACAAGGTGTCTTCTTTGGCGAGATCCCATCTAATCTGCTACTTAAGTTAAAAAAAGATATATCATAAAAATGGAAGAGTGATTCTCCAGCATGACAGTCAGCTATTCTTGCCTCTTCCAGTGCTCCTTCTTGATGCCACAGGACTACTACACAGTCTCTTACATTCCACGAAGTGCTAAGATGACAATTTGACCTCAATTTCTAGAAGCATGGCATATTCATTCAAATGTCAGCAGAAGTTGGATTTTGAACACAGCATTTCGCAGCACACTAAGAACACAAGTCCAAGGCATCTCAAATGGTACACTTAGATTCAGTGGATACTGTTCATATAAAATCATCTTGGAAATTCATCTATAGACTGGTATAATATGTGCAAGAACTCTGAAGGTGAAGTCATACTTGACAAGAACTCATTTCTGATGCCACTCATCATAAAATCCATGAAAACACATAGCATTTTCTGCACACTTGCACCAATATAAACAATAGGTAGTAAATAAAAAAAAAGGAACATTCCCTGAATGGGAATAAAACCACCACACTCAGCATGCCTACTGCCCATCAATTCTCCATTTCAAACAGGTCAGACAGATCACAGAAAAACAGTACGATATATCCTTATATGTACCAACTACATAAATGTAACTTCAGATGCGTAAGAGCCAAGATTTCACATGCAGTATAATTTATACACTTTCCCAACCCCAAGAAAATCCTTCAACAATATTGTACGCAAAAAGCGATCACATGAAGCAAAGATGGCTATGCTTATGGGTCATCTCGTGCATCAAGCTTTCAGAATGTTATCTTGTAAGTAGCTTCACAATGAAAGATCAGAGGAGGGTTACTGACTGCATCTTACAACATCTTAACAATTCACCGTAACTACTTCACATTTGCAGGATTAATAAAAGAGGTTCCTGCACTGTATGTCACTGGTCTGCACCCACACTTAACTAAACACGTAAGTCTGTACACACCATCATGCAAAGTTCAGTCTCAATTGTAAATGTCACATTATAAACACATAATCTAGTTCTAAATACTCTATTGCAGACAGTAAGATTCTTAGATAACTTTCACTTCACAGATTACTTCCATTCCACATTCCAGTTTACCCTTCTCTACATTCAGAAAAAAAACAAAACATATTCCAACTTTCCACTAGTCTTCTAACACATCACTTTTGGGGGAAGTATCAGACCAGATGTTATAGAAGTTTGATTAACTGTAAGCAAGGATTGTACAACTGCACAACTTAACCATCAGTATTGTCTGGGTTCTGCTGCAGTTCAGGCATTGTTCAGCATACTAGCTTCATTAAATAAATAGTACTGACCATACACGAAACCTCCAGAAAAAACACAAGTAGCTGGTCTGGCCCCACAACTATCAAAACCACTTTTATTTCAGTAGTGCTGAAATACCACATCTAGCAATGTACAGGTCCTTCTCCTGTCTCCTGTACCTCCCCTGCTGAACTCCATACAGGTAACTCACATATATCTGCTGTTCATCTTTAACACAGATGTGGTGGTACATTTTTTGCTTCTTCCCGATATATGAAGAATGCTTTTAAGAAATTTTCCTTCATTGCAGACATGAAAACAAATGAAGGCACAACTGGCTAGCTTGCAGAAAGATAAAGTGTAAGTGGAAAAAACAGGACAAGACTTCAAAAGCTAAGACAAGTAATACAGAGAAACAGAAGAAGCAGCTGCAGGGACTAACTGCATTCACAAGTTATTTTAGACTAACTAAAGAGTTTTTCATGCAAAGAGCACATTCTTCTCAGAGTTTCTACAAAAAAAAGACAAGAATTATAACTACAAATCCTTTCTTTGTCTTCAGTTATGAAAATAAATTGTTCTGTTCCAGTTCTTCAATACTGCCCAGAAATTTAATGATACAGAGTTTCTCACAGCTCTATGATTAGAGTTATATTGAAAATTATTTCAGGAATGAGTAACAGTGGCACACAAAATGCTTTTTGCAGAAGACCTGGTCAAGTCATTCAGATTAGGACACCTTCCTGTGTTGCAACAGCTGCAGGAAGGATACAAAGTGATCTAAGAAACTAGGGGTTCCCTGAAGAGGGTCTCAGGCTGGAGAGAAACATGAGCTGCTGCTTCCCTGGCACAGGATGCAAACACCAGTCCATTAGAAGGGCTAGCCTGTTCCACCCCTGCACTACGGTCTGGCCTTCCTCCCTCGGCCAAGAATGAACTAACCATGTGTACTGTAATTGGCAGTCTCTTTTCATAGTTGCATAGCAGCGATTTACTTCATATAACATCAAGTTCTTTGATTAATAACTAGAAAGCTGAGTGGGGCTGAGTGGGACAGTGTGCAAGATACTGTAGAATGCCTCCTCTTCTTCCTGGTTCAACTCTAAAAAGTTCCTTTAACTCTGCTACACACACTCCTGTAGGGTCTTATAGGAACTTTCACTCTACTGCTTCAGTAATAAAAAATACTATTAAAACACTGTTCTTGAAAAAAGAGCATTCTGAATAGCTAGAGGGCCCCCAAATCATTTTATATTTCAAAAGTTGCCTAGCAGGCAGATTTCCAACCTGGCATTTAAAGCCTTCCTCCTTTTCCTTGCTGCTAGAAGAGAGGAACACATAGTGTGTCAGGAGCTCACAACAGCATACATAAACAGGCACACACAATAATAATAAAAAAAACCCTTTTCACTTTTAATTGTCCAGTGTTTTTCTAAGCATTCTAAAGCTGGAGAGATGAGAGCTTCAAGCCAGAACCTACTGCTGCTTTTGAAGGTAGCCTCATCCAGCTGTTCCAGGACGAAATGGTCTATGTCAGCAGACAAGATCTTTTTTTGACTTTCTCCAAATAGCATTTGCCTACTACAAGCAAACTGCCATAGCTTCCTCAGAATACTGCTTCTACTACGCCTGTCCCACTCAGTTTTCTCATGGTTGACAGGCCCCCAGGAGAGATGGGCGCCCATTAGATGCTTTAAGTGAAATAACTAAAGCTCTACTGCAACGAACTGCTGAACTACAACTCAGTGAACTTGAAAGCAGGTCCCCTATTAATGGCATTCAAGTAACAAAAAAAATTCCTTTTTCCTTGCTTCATGCAAGAAGAATAGAAACAAACCACCTTAACCATGTCTGAGCAGGAAAACAAAGCTTGTCTTCGAATATGAAAGTGTAGTTACTGTAGATACTCCTTCAATCTCTCCGAACAAGGAGGCTGTCTAAAATATCCCTCTACCTGACCTAGATGCAATGGAACACAGCAGAAGCCTGCCCCAACTCAGCAGGGATTCAACACACTGACATTACACAGTGCACATTAGTCTGCTTTTGTATTTGTTTTGAGGCAGAAGTGTGGCAGTGCTTGCAACCACAAGCTAAACACAAGCTTCTGTTGGAGGAGGAATGCTTAGGGATCCGTTTACTAGGAGAGCAATTTTGACTAAAAGTCACAACAACTTGAGCTCACCCTGAAGAACTCTCAAACGTCAGTTAGGTATCTGAAAGTCATGTAAGCGTTACTTAGGCCAATTCATAAAGGACCCTCCTACCCTCTTACCATACACCCAAGGACAACAGAGTGCCTGTTTTTATCCACAAGATATTCTTACCCTTATGAGCACCTCTCTGTACCTACCTCCGGCACCCAGCAGAGCTCTGTGGATGACAGGATTGGCACTACAGCAGTAAGCATCAAGTACTCAACTACTTCTGTGACTCCTGCATTTCCCACATCCCAGCTGATAGGTGGACAACTGTTTATTTTAGTTCCCAGTCACATTTACTAACCATTAGATCACAAGCTACAGTGTAGTTTTCAGCACCCTTCCTTCCTCAGCCATACAAGTAACATCTTTCTCCTTTTGTAGGCCCTCACCTAGATTCCCATCTGCTCGCCTCTGCTCCAGAAAGGCTCTCAATTAAAAAGACAGTCAGTTTTACTCTGCAAAACTGGCACAGCACAAAGAGGACTGTCATGGCTCGCTTCAGATTTATTTTTGATGAAATGTCCTACAGCAGAGCTTCAGAGCAAAATAGCACAATTTTAATTCCACTCAGAAAACTTCTCTCACTCACGTATGTAGTAATAGAAGACACACAGTTACAGACACTAAAAGGACTATTGGGGTTTTTTCCCCCCCCCATATACAAGTTCTGTTTTTACACTTATAGTCTTTCAACTCTGTTTCACAGATTATTTCACCCCTAGGCAGACAGGTGCTCCAAGTATGATCAGCTTTGCTGCAAAAAAGGTACATGACATTTATATTGTACAGTGCAACTCAAAACTCAGTTATTAAGCTACAGATAATCATAAAGTTTTACACTACAGTTTCAAGCTGAACTTGAAGTAGTTCATACCACTACAAGAAGCCGCCCTGAAAACATGCAGGTACCAGGGAATAAAACACTGCACCTAATTAGTTGGAAAGTTTATTTGTAAAGCCTTTGAAATGAACAGCCAAGGCAACCTCCACTATTCACTCAGCTCATTTTTAGCTAGAATGAAGTCTACAGGATACACTTTGAGCACAAGTAAAAAAAGATGCTATGAACAAAGAAAGTGAAAACACTTGACTGTAGCAAGTTTTTTTTTTGGGGGGGGGTTGTTTTTGTTTTTTTTTTTAAAGATTGTGATTTTAACACAGATGCAAGTCATCCAAAAGATGATAATTTGATTCATTTTTCAAGTTTTCCATAGAGGAGAAAAAGTCTCTTTCCAAAGGGAACAGATCTATTTTCAAATTATTACCATATAAGACAATGTGATTGCTTCTTTGCCTTTTAATTTGTGAAAAAGAAGAGTGTTTCGTGTCTTCTTTTTCATAATTTCAATGTATATTTTACCTTGATAGAGTACTGAAAAGTCTTTGTCATACACTGTCTACACATTTCACATTTGGGTAAGATATAGCTGTTATAAGCTGGAAATAACAAATTATTCTAATCAAAACATCTACATGCAAGAACACACACACGACCTGTGCAATTTTCTAGCTGCGTATCTCCAAAATACCTTCTCTCTTGGAACTGTACTACCTTAGTATCATACTCCACAACAGTATAGGAAAAGACAGGTTTTATTTTTTTGTTGTTTTACCTTGCAGAGCACAACCCATCCCTTTAGGACGGAAACGAGAGAAAAGGCATACTGATCTTTTTCTGCGGGAAACCTTGCTTTATTATCCTCTTTTTGTAATCCGAGGCCAGCGCAAAAAAACCCCACTCATTTGGTTTCATTCGACCCTTTGCAAACTTCGCTTTCCTTCCACCGCTTCCCCATCTACGCAGCGCAGAAGGGTGCCAGGCATCTCGGGGGTTAGCAGACGGTTTTGGCGCAGGAAGCGTCGGTCAGATCCTTCCGTTTGCTTTGACAGGGGGGTGCGGCGGTCGGCCTGTCTCCATCCCCCCCCGCCCTCCTCGCCCCCACACACCGGCCGGAAAAAGCGAGCAGCTTCCCACCCCCCCCCGACGACCGGACTAGGTGGGGCTCCGGCTCGGACTTCCCGCTGACAACGACAGCCGGGGATCGTCCCCCTTCCCCGCCCGCGGTGGGGCCCGAGGCGGGCGTCAGTCACCCGCCCCTCCCCGCAGCCGGCCGGGCCCCACGTCGCGGCCCCGAGCCGCGAGTTACAACTTTCCGCTTCCGCTCCAACTTCTGCTCCCGGCGGGGGGGGGCTGGGAGGGGGGGGTGGCGGAGAAGGGCAGGGCCGGGCCCTCGGCGCGGCTGCCCCTCAGCGTCCCCCGACGCCTGAGGCCGGACGAGGCGGCGGCT
>Ga0181612_108002_pt1 | contig 10400 bp, 7 predicted proteins | sample HoacroProtozoa21_FD_119630 | JGI IMG/M metagenome (GOLD analysis project Ga0181612, IMG submission 119630) | Hoatzin crop microbial communities from Cojedes, Venezuel. Combined Assembly of Gp0051906, Gp0051904, Gp0051908 | reverse complement strand
GTGTAGAGCGGAAGGAGAACCTCCCTCAACCTGCTGGCCACACTCTTCTTGATGCACCCCAGGATCCCATTGGCTTTCTTGGCAGCCAGGGCACACTGCTGGCTCATGGTTAAGCTTTGTCTTCAGCTTGATGCTGAATGTCAAAAAATAGTTGAGAAAGGTTATGGAGAATTGAGATTAATGCATTCCAGCAGATCTCCATTTTAAAGTGTTTTAGCTTTCTAGAGAGGAATAGATATGGGAATGAAAAGAAAGATTTTGAAGCAAAAAGAACATGCAGATATTTTCTTTTAGAAGTAAAATAGCTTTCTGAAACATCTTAAAACTTGCTTAAAATCAAGCAAAGCCTGACTGAAGTTGCTCAAGACCTGATATAAAGCTTGATGCCACTGAGACAAAACCAGTAGCAATGCTGTCCTATTACTCAACAAGTACGATGAAAAGTTAGATGCCAAATAAGGAAGAATACAGTTTAAGAAAAAGTGATAATGAAATCTAGGCATTGCGGGGTTTTTTTCCCCTGAAAACAAATATTCTGTAAACAGGGAATGCTATTGTAATGAGCTAACATGAACTATGGCACTAAAGGTCAAAGAAATACTTGGAAAGTTTACGTAAAGCTGATTTATCTTTTGCTTTGTCTCACCTATACTAAAAAAAGGCAAACAAGTGCCTTGGTTTCTCAGATACTAAGATTTAATCATGTAGTTTCTATGGGTCCAATCATGTGTCAGTCACTGGATTATTTTTTTTTTAGTTGCAAATGAAATTATTTATGAAAGTATTTATGAAATAGATTACATAGTTATTAACAGATGTGTATTATAACAAACAAGAACAATATTTGTGACTAAAAAATGTTTCCTTGTGTTTACCACATACAAACCCCATTACATTTAGAGAATAATTAAGGTAATAATGAAACATTAACTGAAATTTTCACTTGTCTTTCAATTCTTAATAAAGACTGCCTGTAGGACAGGTTAAGCATATACAAAAATCCCAATAAAGAAAGAATATTTTAACTCAAAATTCTATCATTTTGCTCTCAATTCATATTAACAGAAAACAGGCAGCCTGTTCTATTTACAAAAGCCCAGTTAAATTGTGTAGTAATTAGGCTGAAATCAAGATGGACTTAACTACATTCAAGCAATAAATCTCTCACAAAAGAGTAGTAATTTTATTTACTGTTATTATACAGTCATAACTTTGCATTAGAAAAGTAAAAGAATGCTTTCATCTTTGAAGAAAAATAAAATGCCCTTAGAAGGTATGTTTGATTTCAAAGGACATCAGTCACTTCACTGAGAAAGCATTACAACCTTGCTCTTGCACCCAAGAGACTGCTGTCAGTCTGCAGTCTGATGTCACTACAGCATTACTGTTTGCAGTACATTATCAATGCCTGTTATCCTTTGACAAAGTAAGCTCTGCTGGCTGAACTTTCCAATTTACTCCCAAAGGCAGAAGAACAAAGCTTCCAAATCCACATAGCACATATTTTTAAAAAATTCTATAGAGACAAGATTGCATTTATTAGCAATGTTATCTTGTATTATAGATTAGAGTGAATACTAAGCAAGGTTCCTTTGTGTACAATTAATAGGCAAAAAAAACCAATCCACTAAGAAATATATCAAAATTATGGGCAATACATTCAAGCGAAAACAGGCATAAAAACAAAACTGCCCAAAAGTACTTCAGACTTCGGATTTAACAAATATGAATAAATAACCTCCTAGCAGGACTAAGTATGATATCAACCATATTTCATCTGGAGAACACGAGAAGGTTTCATTATTGCCAAACTTTCATTTACCACCAAACTCCTCCACCCAAACATCACACTTTACCCATCTCTGATCCTGTAAACATTGACTAATTAGATATATCTATATTTATGAGTTTAAAGTTCCTTGTTCAAGTCTAAAAAGATGAATATGAGGATCCTCTCTTTTCTGCCTTTTTTGTGTTGTTTAAAGCCTTTACCATAAAAAGGTCTCCACAAGGGCAAACCGGAAATAATAAAAATATACTGTGTGTCACTTGGGTGAAAAGGGGTATTTGATAAGTCTTTTTTGATGAATGACTGCTCCAATCAGAAGCTATAAATATATTCATAATTAAGTTCTACCTTCCCTTCCTATTTCTCAAATTTCGTAACAGAAGGGATGTGGGTAGGGAGCAGAGGTGCAGGAAAGGTGAAAAAACATCAGGAGAGCATAGGAAAAAAGTGGGAGTGTTACAGGTACATGATAATTAAGATTCCATCCACTCAGCAAGTCTGGTTTTGCCTACCAGCAATGAAACAGGCTTTGAGACAGACCCTACTCACTGTCAATTAAGGCTTAAGTATTTTGCTTTCTAAAGTAGCTTTTTGCAAAACAGTTTTGTTTTTTCAGTTGTTTTTTCTACTACATATTTTTGCGTTCTTCAGTCTTCTTTCTTTGGATAGCACTGGCCTTTCACAGGATTTGAATCTTGATTTTGTATCAGACAGTTCTAGGATGAACACTTGCAAGAGTGATGTCAATTCACAACTCAAACATCTCTCTTCAGATCAAAACCTGAAAACATTAGGCATCTCCCATTCTTTTCTACAGAACAAAAAGCTACAAAAGACTGATCAAATTTGTCACCTGTCTTTCTCCTTCAGCGAGAAAAGTTTTACTCCTATAAGGTATATGAAAAAAAACCCTTCAGTATGCTTCCTAAACTCTTTTGTTAGACAAAAATATCCATCATTTGTCATAAGTGTCATCTCTTCTCCTTTAATGGATAAACCGATAAGACTTCTTCCTACTCAACTTGTAAAAAAAAAAAAAAAATTAGGCAAAAGAACTCTTCTGTTAAAAAGAAAAAAATAATTCCAAGTTCCCAGGAGATAACAATATGCATTCCAGACACTTTATTTTTTCCTACAAACAAAAGAAAACAACAATATGCATTTGTGTTATTAGCAGAATAGAATCTGGAGCGGAAATGAAACACTATGGCACCAAAAACTGACAATGCTGATTGATCTTTCTGCCTGAATGCATGAAAAATAATCCCAGATGTCTGGATTGACATTATTTAATGAACAGGCAATATTATTTCCTTTGATTTGTCCTAACTTTATTGTCACTTGTTTGAGCAATTCTCTGGTAAAGAAAGAGGAAGGAAGGAAAGGAGGAACTGGAGAGGATAAAGGAAAATAGGTAAGTTGAAGGATAGAGGCATATTATTCACTGTAACTGCCACTTAGCTTACCACAGTCAAACATCCTACAATTTAGCAGTCTCCTGTAACTTTAATATGAATTGATCAAAATAGTCCAGCTGTGCTCCATATTGTCCATTATGTATCTGCATATTTTGATAATTGTTTGTGAGAGCAAAACAGATATAAGAAAAACATTTAATACATGAGTCCAACTTCAAATAAGCTATTCTGAATTTTCCTGTGGACTTCAGTGGGACTAGACTTTTGCCCATACACTTGCTGATTTTTCCTGAAATCCTGGCACGTGACATCAGGAGCAGGAATAACAAAAAAGGTATTAGCTGCTACTAATGACTCAACTGATACACCAGGTCAGTACAGTCATATCCTTGGCAATTTCTGAGTTAGTGAAGCATAAGCCCTGTTAGCACATGCTGAAGTTTAAACTGTGTTTTCCAGTACAGGCTAACCAGACATCTGAGCAGTTTAACTGGAGTACAAGTTTTAGAGTTCTCAGAGAACTTCCTTGTGCAAAAGTAAGCTAATAATCAAATGGCTTTTGTACAAGTGTCTGATTATTCTGTAACTATTGATGTTCTGTTTTTATCTATAATGCTACAAGCCACGACTGCATTCAGTGGGACAATCTGCAGGAGAGAAGTCCTCACTAGAGTTCTCTGTGGTCAATTAATCAAGCAGCAATTCCATCGTTCTCTGGAAACATCAAGCAATTCTCAAGAATTATTATATTCATTGATTTATTCAGTATTCTCTTCAGTACTGCTGCAAATCTTTTTTTTTTCCTGAAGTTATATAAATAACTTCCTTATATTTAAATACAGAATTATGCAAAAGTGTCACCAGATTTTCATTTCAAGCCCTCAGATGTTACAGATAGATAATAACTATCTGTTACTCTTCAGAGAATGTAGTGTTTCAATCAATTTCTAAGTAGCCCTTCAGATCTGCCTGCCAGTCTAGCTTGCTCCTGATGTATGTATAGAATTTCTCCTGTTTGCTTAAAAAAATAAAAACAGCAACAACCACCCACAAAAAGAGCACCACACTTTTTTTAATTTCTACCTTTAAAAGAGAAAGATAACCAAGCAGATAAGCCTTTCAGAATTCAAATTAAAATCAATAAAATTACTGAGGCAAGTCACATGTACGTTTGCCAAGCTGTGCTCTTATTTTGTATTCCAAACAGCATTGTTTAAATAAATTTTTCAATTATTTTCCATCTCTAAGTAAATCAATGCGTGTCCATACTTAATTGGGTGAAATTTCTTTCCCTTTTCATATGATACTTCCTTCTTCAGAAACACAAAATTTAAATCTTCAGAAGGACATTTTCAAACAGTTCTCTGGGGTTTCAGGTTTATTTGTTAAAAAAAACCAAAAAATCATGCATAATTAACTTTTTTGGTTTTCTGTTTTACCCAAAATAAGCAACCCTTCTTATAAACTGACTTCCTCTACAAGTTGTAACAGTATCAACCACTAAGCAGTGGAAGTTTTACAACTGCCTACCTTTTAATAACTAGCTGAGATATTACTATTAATTTGGATCCCACCACAGCTAAGCATTTACCTCAGTTGCTCAAGAACAGTCTTTTCTTTTTAATTGCTAAGTCTCTAAGGACTGGAGCCACACCCTATCTTCTTCAGGCTTTCCTCCAACAACTATAACACACAACTCTGTCAGACATCTGACATCTGGGTTCCTAAAGACACCGAAAAGGAGGAACTGAGGGACATTAATGCAGTCCATACTGATTACAATCTCTCAGGAAACAGTTACTTCAATTTCTCGCTGCAATGTATTAAATGTGCACCCTCAGGATGTTTCTGTCAGAAAGAAATTATAGTATCTTGCTTCTGAACTTGGCCAGCAAAGTTGCATGGCATCAGACAAAAGACACTGGATCACTCCACTCTGCTTTACAAATTTACGGCAGTAAATTGTAGGAGGCAGCAGAAGGCAGCACATACAGTGGTAGTTTTTCATAGGAATCACTCGAGTTGGCTTTATGCAAGGACCACTTAGTGCCCATTGATTATATGCTCATGAAGTATGAAACTTGTTACTGACTAAAGGGTCTCAGTGGCAGAATTTATGAACAGGCTGGTGAAAACATATGGCATGATTTTACTAGTTTTGACTGCTTGCAGAAACTGTTGACATCTTTAAGAAATAATTACAAATTATGTAAAGCTCTATATTGCAGTTTTAGTTTAAGTATATATGTACGCACACAAGCATAAATATATAACCAGCACATATATACGAGCATAAGAGTAATGCATTACAGGAACTTTGCATAGTCAGTATGGCATACATACCTAATTTTTTTTTTCACCTGAAACTGCTGTAGTAGGCAGTAAGATTAACATGGCTAGTAAATATTTAAGCCTTTTCTTAATATAAGATGACCTAGAATATTTACATAAATAACCAGCAGATGAATTACTAACTTCAGTCAACCACTCAATAGTAATAATTTTCAGAGTAAAACAAGTGAAAGGACCATACCTTCTACATCTGGACACTATCATGCATAATTACATCCTAAGTTAACCCATTCAAGAAACAGTGGATAAATCAGACTTTCACCAGTTCTCCAGAGTCTGAAAACAAAAGCAAGTACCCCAATTCAGGAGAACCATTCATCAAAAGAAACAAAGATCAGATAAAAGGAAAGTGAATTGCTGATCATCTGAACCCCCAGAAGATTAATATGCTCATCTTCAGAAGATGTTTTACTAATTCTAGTGAGAACTTTGAAGCCATCTTTTGCTTGTTCATCAGTGCATTGATTTTTAATTGCTTGTGAAGACACATACTGTTTCTTTTTGAAAAAAAATCACAGATAGCTCATCAGGCCTACTAAAATTCTTCAGATGTTCACACACAGCTGCACACCACATGAACCTCGACAGTCCAGGTTTACTTACCAAAGTAGGCAACATGCATCTATAACATTTGTAGTATATTTGAAATGTAGGATGCCAAAGGAAAAGTCTGCTCTGATGTTACGTAGTGGTAGAATGACCTTCACATTCATAGACAGTTCATTTCAGGCTAGTCATTCTAGCCTCTTCTAACAGGAAATACAGGCACCATTACCAAGGTTCCTCCAAATTCCACTGTAGACAGATAGACACCACACTAAGCGCAGCATGCACCGCCCTAGACAGCCAATGCAACATGGAATCCTGGCAGTCTCTGCAGTCTTTTCACCTTCACACATCCTCACGCTTTTTCTCAGAAACAAACAAACAAACCACACTCAACCAACCAAAGCCCCCAAAAAACCCACAACCCGCTCACAAAACCACACCTCAGAACTACTCAAAACAAATCAACGCCACACACACACCCCAAATCCATGTTTTTCCTGTGTCCAGGAATGTAAGTCCACACCAATCTGCTTGGCGACCTTGTTATCTGAGAGTACTCCAAGTCTTTACAGCCACACAGAATACACTCCTTGTAAACTGAGAGTTACCAGTCAGTCCTCAACTTTAGGTTATACATACTGACTCTGAGACACTACATGCAGCTGCTTAATTCTTCCAGCCTTAGTATAAAATGAATATATACAGTTTTCTCTGTGGATAAGAAAATACCTGATTGTAAGCTTATCTAATATTTCTGCTTTCTCTTCTGCAACTGGTGCTTGACATGATCAAAGTTGTCTCCCTTCTCCCCACTGGTCAATACACTAATATAAAAAGTATCCAAATAATGACAATGATAAAGTGTGTATGAGAGGACACAGACATATACTGCATAATTATCGACTATATACAACACGTGTTTTTGAGTTCACCATGATCAAACATTGTGCCACATCTAGACTTGCCAAAGATGAGTGTGAATTACTGAACAGCAAACAAAAGCATATTCCAGACTCAGCTGCTCTTCAGCCTTCTCTCTGTTTTAGAGATGGGAGGCAATTTCCTCACTCCCTTGAGGCAGCAATATGGAAGAAACACATAAGGCTCTTACTACAGTCTCGAATCCCAGAAAAGCCGATGTTGGATGAGACCTCTGGAGATCATCTGGTTCAACCTTTGGTTGAAAGCAGGAGCTTAGACTAGGTTATCTAGGGTCCTATCAAGCACAGAGCTAAGTCTTGAATTTCATTTCCAGTAAGGGGGATCTCACCGATTCTCTGGGAAACCTATTCCAAAGTTTGTTCTCACGGTCTCACATCCAGACAGAATTTTCCCTGAAGCACCATCTGCCTGTTGCCTTGTCCTGTCACTGTACATCATCATGAGGACCTCACCTCCATTTTCTCTATAAACACTTTTTAAGTGTTGGAAGGCTGTGACTAGCTCCCCTTTGTTGGGATCTGAGACTCTTCTCTAGGTTGGCGGAAAAAAACAAACACACACATTTCTTCAGATGTTTTCAACTCTGTTGAAACAATGGCATGTTCCATCCTTGTTTTGCACTCTGTATGCTTGAGTCATAACCACTAAATTTTCAGCCAATTTCTCCCACCCAAAAAACTTTGAGAATTGGTGGAGCCAGTGGTATCCAGCAAGGTTTTCCTTCTCTTCTTCAGTTTTCCTGATCTGTTAACATCTCCAGCTCCGTAAGGACAGGGTGCTCCTCTAGTACACCTGTACTGGCACAATTTTAGTGTAAGTTTTTCTTGTCTTGAAGTCCCGCAGTATGCACTCAAGCTCACCAACGATGCACAAAGTGGAATGTAGATATACTGTCCTAGAACCATAAAAGATAACAAGTGAAACTGCAGTCTTTTCTTCTTTTGCACTCAGCCTGTCACTTCCTTGAGATCTGCTGAGCTGTAGATGTCAGTACTCAATAGCATCCCAAAATGACATGCATGATGCTGGATGAGACAAGTATTTGCAAGTACCAATTTACAGAGGTAGTTTGAGTGGCTTGCATTCAAACAGTAAAATTATAGGCCCATACCAAACTCATTGTGGATTCTGCTGATAACTTAGAAATCCACAATAAATGCTATTAGTGTACTTCTACAAAGTGACTACACTTTTCCAGACACTAACTCCTTTATTAGCATTCGCAATGACACAAACCAGGTTGAGGCCTAAGTGCCATGTCATAATCCTGACCTGGCATATACTATCTTTCCAGAAAAAATTTTGCCCGTGTTTAAGAAAGCATGAATTCCAATAACATAACTAAGTATTGTAAGTGCAAAATGCCAATTACATAATATATAATAGTACTATGTGTTATTAATGATAACTATTAATATAGCTATTAATATTATAGATTATTATGTTTAGACACCTGAACAACGGAAGTGGAACTGATATTGCAAAATAATTTTAATATACAACTGAAACAACAGACTTTCTTGCTCTAGATCTTGGTTGGACTCAGTGATCTTGAAGGTCTCCTCCAACCTAAACAATTCTATGATTCTGTGATCCTCACATCCTCTGTGTTACTTACTACAAACACTATGTAAAAATTTATGTCAAAGATGAACCTAATAATATAATAGTGCATTTTCCACATGCATGCACTCTGGCTATTCCAAAGTAGGTGCCTACAAATAGATCAGAATTTCCCGTAATTGTAGGTCTGTTACTTGGATTCTACCCTGCAACAGACTCGATAATGTTTTCCTTACACAGTGTAACAGAATTTCACTTACATTCTCCACTTACCGAATCTCACAACTCGCCTGTGAGAGAGGCAGGGGTACCTTGGGACCACGTTTGAAATGCTCCTGAAAAAGCTACCCTTGAGACTAAGTGAAGCAAGAAGCTTTGGGTAGTAACCAGTCTCATTAATATTCAAGACGCTTCGTAGTTGATCCTTTTATTGATTACAAGCAATAATCACTGTATCTTCAGTTCTAACTCATCATTTAGGAAATGTACATTAGCTTCTAGAAAACCGGCTGCCACACTTCCGGTGCTAACATTTTAAGGCGCTCTGTGTTTCGAGATATTTTTTTTCTCCACCTAACTAAACCCTTCTGCAAAGAGTAATGTTGATGTGCAAAAAGTGCATGATCTCAAACACTAAGAAGAAACTCTATTCCAAACTTCCAAATTTGATTCTTTAAAGTTCTTTTCCACTGTCCTTATGAATACTTATACTTCTGGTTATAGCATAGCGATGCCTCAAAAGCCTTCTTTAATACTTCTTACACAAATGCAAGTCATCATTTTACTTTACACACATTCAGCTGTAGTGAGACAGATGAATTTTATGAAGACTATGCTCATTCAACTAAAAAGCACAGTTCAGCCCATTATTGTTAAAAGAGAAATAAACAGTACTTAGCATTTTTGTTATGGCTTCTGAGCTGAACTTCTTTCTTGTTTTGGTAATTAGACAAAATCATCTTGCTTTATATTTGAAGCTTAAGCACACAGAAATGTCTAGATTTTTATACTACAAAGAAATGCAGCACAATTAACATTCCAATCTTTTGCCATACCACCACTCTCTTCAAATAACAAACACAAATAAGTTTTTAGTGAACTAAAAAGTTCTGTAGTTTCAGGTTAAACAGTTGGATAAAGAATGAATCTAGAAGATCTATGAATATTCATAAGAATATTAAACAAGGAAAAAAGTACAGAAAAAGACAGCTGGCCATTTAATTTACTCCGTTCATCACTGGGATAATATGGACAACAACTATGCTGGCATCATGAGAAAAATCAGTACACACAGATGCAGAAAGCCAAGGAACTTTTAAGACTTAGACTTTTAGGAATAATAAAAACATATTAGTGGTAACAGAGCAAATTGTCATATTAAATTGGGTAAGATACTCTACTGGATGTGCCATGATTGAGAAAGAATTGACTTTGGAGATGTATTTTCACCCCCACATACAGCTTGTTGAAATACAGAAAGGATTCATTACTCACTGTATGTTAGTAAGGGGGAGCACACAGTAGTACCATGTAGTTTAGATTTACACTTTCTTTTCAGTATTTTTTAAAAGTAATTGTGTTGATTACTTAGAGGCCTTTGATAGGACTGCCACCATACAGGCTCCCATACACAACCTTGATTTTCTTCCTTTTTATTAGGAGATTGCTAAACATTATCATTTGACAATAAAACAGCACAGAAATCTCTCCCCGATGTTTCTCCTAGTAAGATATAGTTGTTTGATCTACATGGTTGTTTGAACCCTGGAATTCCATTCAAGTTCTCT
>Ga0181612_174261_pt1 | contig 10401 bp, 3 predicted proteins | sample HoacroProtozoa21_FD_119630 | JGI IMG/M metagenome (GOLD analysis project Ga0181612, IMG submission 119630) | Hoatzin crop microbial communities from Cojedes, Venezuel. Combined Assembly of Gp0051906, Gp0051904, Gp0051908 | reverse complement strand
TGTGGAGTCTCCTTCTCTGGGGATATTCAAGACCCGCCTGGACGCGGTCCTGTGCAGCCTGCTCTGGGTGACCCTGCTTTGGCAGGGGGGGTGGACTAGATGACCCACAGAGGTCCCTTCCAACCCCTACTATTCTGTGATTCTGTGATTCTGATTTTTACCAGTTCAGTCAAAAACCGCAGCCCAAATGTCATTAGCACCATTTTTTCTGCTGTAAGGACAAAAGACAAAAAAACAGCAGAAGAATTTTACAATTACATAAGGAGACAGTAGAAAAATCTGAGGTTTATTCAGTTGTAATCCATTCACTGGGAAATACACATCCATAACAAAGCAGGCATACAGAAACCTATATTCTTTTTGTCTTACACTTGTCAACTAGTAGTGAAATCAAACACCAGGGTTCAAGTCAAGAGAAAAATCCTTGATTACGGACTAAGGAAAGGCTTGACCAGTAGTAATAATGTGAAAAGCAGTCATCAAAAAGTGTGTAGCTTCAACTGAAGGGTTAGATTTACTGGGGTGAATGCAGAGCAATTCCATTGAAATAAAAAGCTTGTCCAAAATCTGAACAGTTAAATACCACTTACTGCTTCAAACAGTCCTTCAAGAAGCCACTGTCATTTTGGATGATTCTCTTGAAGTCAGTGGATTTTCTCCAGGCATATCCTGGTGGTATTGAAGTGAAACTGTCCATAATTCTGAATTCTGGTTATGAGTTTGAGTAGCAATTTCTTTCTCCTTAGTGACTTTCTATTGTGGTTGAAATATAAACCACTTCAATGGCTCTACTCAATACTTGTTTACTGTCTCAAGTACACTACTTTTTCCCACGTTTCCTGAACCATAATGATCACCTAGGGAGCTCTGAATGCTGTCCATCCTGGGCAGTGGCTCAGGATATTACAAAAAAAAAATTGATTTTGCCATAATTCTTTTAAAGTGCATTGGTTTCACAATTACATGACTTATAGGATCTTTCAGGCTCAATTGCTGCATTTGAGAAGATGCAGAAAATGAGCAGGTTTAGCGCAGGGTGGTGAGGAAGAGCAAATTTCTTTGAGGAATGTTATTCTAAATTCCACTGAAATAAAGAAGAATTTTTTTTATTATCTTCAATGGGATTTCTGTGAGTTTCAGAGGACCTTTACAGATCACAGAATATTGAACTAGAATTATGGAAATGTTAATGTGTAATATATGTATAATAATAGAATGGTTGTTACAAATCAATATTGGAGTTTTTCTTATGAAGAAATAATAGAAATATGATGCTCTTGGGATGTAATGCAGTGTGAATACAAAAAAACCCAGGGCTAATGTTTTTCTGTGCTCTAAGAACAGAGGATTCCAAGACTAATTAAAACCTTTCACTCACTCTTTTTTTCCCCATGTTGTAAATGGATCAAAAGTTTGAAAATACAACTCTGAGATTATTATGTTTCCATGAATATTTTGCAATTCATAAACTAGACATTTACTTTGTAGGCAACTTCTGTATGGAAAAAAATCAGTTTCCCATAAAGAATTCACAGGAAGATCTGTATGTTCGAAATGTACTTTCTATTTATTTCACCTCAGAAGGTCATCTGACCAACTTCTTTTTCAAGAAGGAGGATAACTGAAAACATATGCTTGGTTATTCACTATTTTTTTTAAACTTCTTGAATTTCAGTAATAAGGAGATAAGCTTGACTCAACCTAGCATAAGGATGGATAAAGACTTTTGATACAGCTGTGAAACTTTCCACAGCTTCAGAGCCAACAGATTGTAACAATAGAGCTGTTTCCCAAATCTGTTTCTGCATTAGCTTTTCACCCAGACCTGTACCTAGAATATTATGAAGCATCCAGCAGTCATGGCTAAATTTATTTAAGAAAATGATCAAGGTACAGCCCAATATCACTTTGTGATGAAGCAGTTTCTCTTTACATTCAGTTAAGGGCACTGACCTGGTATCCAGTGGAGGGGGTCAGTATGGTGCCCTTTTGCAATATTCTTTCTTACTTTGTTTCTGTTTGGAGAAACTATTTCTTCTCAAAATGTTTGAGCAACTACATGTAGCCTCCTTGAATATTGCCACTTACCCACAAAATGTTTGCAGAACACTTGTGGGCTTCCCAAGACATTCCTGAATTGATGATGGTCTAGTATGATTTCAAGGAAAATCCACACCACCACAAAAAGTCAGGTACCTTGGACTTACAAGAATAGTGTTCACAAATTTTGAAATGTGAATACACATTGACAAGCTGCTTTGAAAATAAATCCAAAACAGCATTTTATTTTGACTTAACAATATTAAAGAACTCTCTAATGAGCTTGTTGAGATCTTTTGTGTTATTGGAGTTCATATGGGAAGAAGGAAGAAAAACAATCTCCTGTTCTACATTTTTAGCATTACAGAATAGTGGGTCTTTTAAACAGTTGAACTCAAAGGCAGGGTTTGGCTCAGATATTATACTGTAAAATCTCTATCTCCTCCTGCAGAATTTTCCTTATCACTGCACAGCCCAGCTGAGAAGACTGTATCATTTATTTTTCTCTTTTGAACTGGTTGTCACTGTAATCATTATTTGCCTTCTTTCAATTTTATCTGTTGCTTTTGGTCAAAAAAAAAATTGCGATTCAGTCAAAATGATACTTAAGAATGGTTATATCTTATAAAGGTTGTACTTCTGCTACAGGTGAATTTCATCCCAAATCCTGCAGGTGAGTTGAATCCCAAATCAATCCCCTGCTCTGTGCAACCAGCTGTCCAGAACTCAAGCCAGTATAAAAGTCTTCTTGTAACCTTCATCTTGCTGTGGTTGAGCTGTTGTGTTTAGGTGCTATGCAGTTACTAGTAGAGAATACCTGGGATATAATTTCTTACAGATGAGCAGTCTGAGCAACAATTGTTATCTCTGGTTCAGCAAGAAAAGGTAAGTGCTATGAAGAGGCTCTGTAACTGACTATGAAATAGTTTGCTTAGTGAAAACTTTTCTCAAAATTTTCAGTGGTACACCTGATCTTGAAAAGATCTAGTCCTGTGTCTTTTGAATGACAATGATACCAGAGCTATGGCCTAAAGAAGACGGTGGGTGCTTCTTTGTAGTAGTGTGGACTCAAACAGCTGCAGAGAGTAATGGGCTTGTGACTAGTTGCCTGAAATTAAAATTATGTGTTCAAAGGCTATACCTGATAATGTATACTGTTTAGTGCAAAGAAGAGACTCAATCCATGTGTTGGGGACAATCTTAGTTTCTGTGTTTTGCTACCAAAAGCCTAGACTTGGAAGTCTTGCTATTCTTTAATGCTGGAATTTGTGTCTAGAGTACAGTTACATACTTTCTTTCTGAAGTCAGCATAAATTCTTTTATAGCTCTTGGCTTCCGTGTATTTCTGACTATCGGCATAAACTCGGAAAGAAGAAACCACAGGACAGTGTGTTTTCTGTATGAAACACAGCAGAACAGAGCTTGGGAAAGAAAGTAAATAGCCACTTACTTGCTAAATCTAGCAGAAAATAAAGTGAATAATTCCAGCCCTATAATCTTGTGATTAAAACCTTGGCTAGTTGTTGAAGTATTTTTTACTATTTTCCCATCTTTTAGCAATACAGAAGCAGAATATTTTACTGATAAAAATAGCTTAATACAAATCTCATAGGATGTGTTATTTTTAGACCAGTTTTTGTTACTAAATCTATAAAAAGAGACTCAAATGTTTTGATGTATCAGCCTTTAATAGAGGAATATAAAGATATAATTTTGTTTCAAACAATATATGTGAAGAAAGTATAAGCTCTGGGATAACAGTGGTGCTGGGCTTCAACTTCAGCTTCTGTTATCACCCTTTGGAATGAAGGTTCAGTTGAAATAAACAGGCAAAAACTCTTTAAATTCTTCTGTCCGTGTATGACACTGTTACAGAAAGTCAAAGCAATGAGTGTCTGAAATTAAGTTACTTGCTAGACAAGATCTATCACAGAACAAAACTGGGCCCTTTAGTATTGTTATTATATGCCTAATGAAAGGATGATAACATGATAATTACTGTACAAATATATTGAACGCAAGTCAGTCTCTCTTCCAACTTTTACCCTTCAACAGGACAGGTCAAAACCAGAAAGAGACAAAGGGAAATTAACGATAGAAACATGAAGCAATTTGACCGTGCCAGGGTCATGTTAAGTGGGGTATAGGTTTCAGTCTTCTGACTCTGTTTCCTATTCCCTTTTTTCCTCCTGTTCATGACTTCATGCAGGGTTTAGCTGCTGGATACAGCTATCTGAAATAGCCTGATTCCCCCTGTTACTCTTGGAACATCCACTTGCTATCCCTGCTGTGTCCAAGCTTGTACCTCCCTTACTGCAGGCTGTATGGGCCTCTCTGCTGTTTGGATGCATGGGGCGAGAATCCACCATGTTATTTCTAGGTTAAATCACTCTCAGCCCTGGCAGATCTTCAAGGATAACTATCTCCTCTTAGCTCTGCAGCATGGGCTGACCTATCAAAAACCTCTTTATGAAATCTCAGGCTCTTTTTGGCTTACTTTGATCACACTAACCTTCTGATGGACAACCCAAGAAGCTGAAGGTGGGTTATTCTTTAGAAATTATGTCACTTTGCTGATTAGGCTTCACTTTTCTTGCTCAGTCTGATTTGAAAAGACAACATGAAGGTTCCTTATCTGCTTGGAAATTATAAGGAGGATAAGCTCTGCAGTACAATGAGAACAAAGAAAATGGGAGTGGATCATCAGTTTCTAGAACAAGATAGCGTACTACACTTTCAATTAGTCCTCCACTTTGTGGTTCCTGCATAAAGCAAAGCAATAGTGAGCCCCAGGGATGGCATCAGGGAGCACAAATAAACCAAATGGTCTTATTTCAAACATACATTCCAGCCAAATTAAGCCTTTGTAGCAGGATCAGATAAAGACATAGAAAGCTGTCCCTTTTGCGGAAGAAACTGGATTTCTGTCCTTATTTTTAACCTGATAGTGAAGTCATCACATGAAGTACTTGAAATTCATGAGAAAGCCAGGATAACATGTTATGTGAACCAGTGGTCTCATTTTTTGGCCATTCTTATGTTTTGATCTCAGCTGTAAAGTGATGAAAGCTGATGCAGTTTCTGCTGAAGGTCTTGAGTTCTTCCGTCCCTAGCAAGGTGTCCAGGCTGAAGCAAATTTGTGTTCAGTCAGCTTAGTGAGAGGCCCTTCATGAAGATGATTACTTTCCTCAAACAGCCAATCTAAGGGGTCATGTAGTTTGCAACTGTTGTTTCGGCAGATACAACTGGCTGTAACTAAGCACTCTGGGAACAGGAGATGGGTGAGGTGGTGTCTTCTGTTTCTCAAAATAAGAGCAGCAGAGAGCTAGTTTGGTTCTTAAAATCACTTTGAAGAAAGATTTAGTGTTGAACAACCTAGGCTGGGGAGGGGAAATGCTGAGCAATACTGACAAATTACTTTAAAAAAAAAAAAAGCTCAAAAAAATGTTTCCACAGAGCTTTTATACAGTTCTAAAGTGGAGAGCTTTCTTTTCTTTGTTTTTTTTTTCCCTTGGGAAAATGGAAACAGCATTGCAACTGATAACTTGACCTCCCCTCCCAAAGTCGGCAAAACTACTTTTTTATTAGGACACTGCATTAAAAAAAAATACATTACAATGTGAACTTGCAGAAGTCTTGGTCTGTATGCATGCTATTCCCTGTCAAAAAAGAACTTGCATGTGAAGGTAGCAGCTATGCTGTAAATTTGCTCTGCTATATCCTGCAAAAGTTGTTAGTCAGTTTATCCAAACTGTGTTCATTCACAGAACTGTGACTTCTGTTATATTAGAAGTGATCCCTTTGACTGTGAATTCCTCTCTGGTGGTTGAAAAGATAAAATTCCTTGCTGTAGTGCTGAGGTGAGCATCAATTGCTATTGTTCTTTACTATTTGTGAAATGAGCTAACTCTGGAGATGAATGGACGTGTGTCCTTCCCACCAAAAGCACTAGTTCTGTTTGTGGTTTTTGGTGGGAATATATGCAAAGGGATCAGTGATTAATTTGGCAGGAATGCTGTTGTACTATTCTAAGTTTCCCTTCCACATGGGGCATTTTAAGCTGGTTGACCTAGTTGAACCCTAAAGACCTTTTACACAGCTGAAGAGTCTAGATGGAACCATGCAATTGACATGAAAGGTTGAGAGGTGCTGTTAGAGCTGGAATTGATTAGGGATGTCTTGATGTGCTGTAGGAAAATGTTTTTTTCCAACTTGACCCTAGATGGAAATTCTTACTGCAACATAAGAGACATATCATGGAAAGCAAATAACATCAGGATCAGACTATTTGTTTAAGAAAAGGAATTTCAAAACTGTGATTCAGACCAAAAATATGAACTTGTGTTTTCTACACCCTGGAAAAGTATTGTCCTTACAGAGGAGATATCAACATTAAGTTTTGTCTGTCTTGTCTCGTTGAAATGTTCCATTTGTAAATCATAATAAACAATGAACTCAAGAAGGCTTTCCCTCAGGTGATAGTTTTAATATTCAGCCTACATATTATTCTTCTGCTGGCCTACTCTGTCTTGTCAAAAAACATTTCTAATTGTCTCAGTTTCCTCCTAGAGTACACTGGGGTGGGGGGGAGAATAACCTTTCATAGCAAAAAAATATCCACAGCTTCTTACCTGGAAGGGTTTCAGTGTCACAGCCCCCCAGTACTGTATAACATTTCAAAAGAAAACATATCAAGAGCAAAAAGGAAACATGGAGTCAGACAATGTATTGCTTTCATAGTTTGTAATTTATTATAGGAAACATTATTATGACTTCAGGCATTTCAATGACAACTTTCAGTGATAAGAAGTCACCTGACAGATGAATAAGGAATCTAGATTATGTCAGGGAGAGAATAAAGCTTGGGATGTGATTCAGCTCAGTCTTGCATTTGGAAAGTAGGTTGTAACTGTTTGTCTTGCCTCTGGGTCTGAACGCCACTAGTCCGACTATCTACCCTTGACCTCTATGTCTTGAGCTTAATATTTGTCTTGACCAGCTCGTCTGGGAGATTTGTAGAGCAGAAAGGATCTAAGGAGATGAGAATTCCATTATCCCTATAGTAACTGAAGGTGAGGTTTCTTGACTCCAGCTAATCTTCTTCAGAACTAGCTACATTAACTTTTACAGAAGCTATTTGTACAGTTGCATCCTGCTGAAGGTAACCTTGGAATGATCCTCTCTCCTCTGCCTTGGGGTAAATAAATTTAATCCCATTGTTCATGTTCTTCATAGCATGGCCATAGTAAGCACATCCTATCATGTGGTAATAATTTGGGGCCTTTCCAAGATCTCAGCATTCATTCTATTTGAACACTTTCCACTGAATGCCAAAAGTCAGAGGATAAACATCCTTCTTTGGCTGCAAAGGTCTGCAGATGCAGCAGTGAGGACGTGCTTCAATTGCAGAGATACAGCAGAAATTCTTGAACTAAAGCACTGCTTTTGTACTTAAAGCTTAGCTCTGTGCAGGGTGTTCTTGTATTAGAGTGGTGAGATGGAAAGAGGGGGAAGCAGGGGTTTAGGAGCAAGCCTTCCATCACTGAAAATCTGAAGCGGAGGGTTTTCTAATGAGTTTTTAAAATAGCACCTACAAGCCTGAAAGTAGATTGAAATCACATATGTGTAAACGCAGAGCAAAATTGCTGTGGTTTTGTTATTGGCAATATAATGCTGGCTGCCTATTTAAAGCACAGCCCTGGAAGTCGTATGACTATATGACCTTTCACAAAAAACCCCCACCATGTTCCTAACCCTTGTGTCTGCAGTGAAATCTGAAGGATACCTCCAAGTTCAGAAAACAGATGTTTTGAATTTTGTATGGCTAGTGTTAAATACAGTGAAGGAAAGAATATCACTGTCTTGGAATTCTAGTTAGAATAATCAAGATACATATAAGAAAAATCACTGACCCAGTTTTCCAGATGAGGAATAATAAAATGATGAGATTAAGTATCTTGCAGAAATTCTCAAGGAAGTGCTGTGCCAGTGCAGTGAGCAGAGACTCTTTCCTTGAAGCTGGGCAAGTTTCTTGAATGCAGGGTTCCCTTGTATCATGTTGAGAGCAGGTGTTGAGCAGAAACAGCCCCACCACCCTATTGGTCTAGCAGCCACCTTTTTTGGCCCTTTCAGCTCTGGCTGGAGACTCTTTACCTGGTTTTAACTGCTATTGCAGAGCCATATGGCTCAGGTTGGAGGGAAGAGGTGACTAGGACTTAACTTCTGAAAAGTCTCTTTTCAATGGGAGAGTTGTACTTGGAGGTGTTCGGAAATATCTAAGGAATAACAGGTTGCTTAAGTATTCGTCGACTAACAAGTCTGAGAAGTCATTGAAATTTTTGTTTTCATTGGATACAGGTTTTCACATTCTAGTTATAGTTTGATTGTTAGAGCAGCACTTTTTTTGCTGCTTTGTCTGCATGCCTGTCTTTTTCTGCCTCCTGCCCATCTATTTTGAGCAATTTGCTGCTTTCATATCTCCCTGTTTCTATGTTTCTTAGCTTTTCTCATCTATACTGAAAAGTAAATGAGTTCTCATTGGGAATTTATTTTCTGCTTCTTTGTGCCCAAATTCAGACTGTCCCACAAAATATTACTTAAAACTTTATAGTCTGGAAAAAACACCTTTATTTTAATATTTACATTTTCTGTGATACACATAGAAATAACTTCTTGCTTGCTGCATTCAGTAGTAGCTCTGAGTGGGAAGAACATTCAGCTAGCATTTTCTAGGAGACGAGAATGCGTTGGTTATGATAAAATTGAAAAATCTCTGCAATTTTTTTCTTTCCAATATTTTCTGATTTTTTCCTGGAGCAAAGGGCGAAAGTCTACATTTCAGCACAAAGGGAATTTCAATGAAACTGTTCACTTGCTCCAAGCAAGTTTTTGTGTTATTACTTTCTAATACTCATCCTTTAGCATGCCTTTTTCTGTACTTTGACATTTAGCTTTAATCTGCATGCAGCCATAAACATCACTTCTATGCTCAGACAGGAGTCTGCCCTAGTGCCCTTGAATGAGTTTAGAGGTGAAGCACATCAGATGAATGTGACAACAATGTCATTTAAGAACAGAAGGTAAAAAAACAAACTCACAAGTATTTTATTTTCCATCTCACAGATTAAGAACTAATCCAAAATTTCCTGCATATAAACCATAGAGAGATTTAAAGCAGAAAGAAATTAAATTTGTACAAGTATTTTTTCATTGTAGTTAGGCAGGAAAAGATCTACATAGCAAGCTGCAAATGTCAAGAGTCCATTTGGCTTTTCATTCCCAGGAGAGCTGTGCTGAACAGCAGAGTTTTCTTTGCATGTCATTCTGATGAGTCAGCTTGCAGTAGGACTAGAATAGATCTCAAGAGCTCATCTAGTGCAAGTCCTCTACTTGTTAGAAACAATCAGTTGTATCTCTGGTACTAATGCTTGATGCTCATATAGTTTGTTCTGAAAGACTCTAAGGTTGGCAGCTTCATTATGGATTTTGAAAAGAAATGATTGCTTTCCTCTTTGTTACAGTTTGAGTACTTGGAGATCAGAATTATGTTCCTTAAGCTTCCTCTTGATCTTTCCTTTCATCCTACTGGTCTGAGCAGATGCCTGGAATATGGGTGGTTTAGGTATCACTCCTAAGTGCTCCTCTGTAGACCTGGTAGATGATTTTCTTAAAACAGTCTTGTAGGACTTTCTTGCTTTTTGGTTGCCAACAGGTACAAAATCACATTTCAGAACTTGTCTTGACTCTTTCCCAATAAATAGATGAGGTTTTTTTAGTAGACCCATGTTTACTTAATCCTAGACTATTTATCTTTGTTCCATTTTATTTAATTAGGTACATAAACCATAAGGCTAGAAGAACTGTGGTGACCATTTAGTTTAACTGTCTTTAGATAACAGTAACTTCTGTAAGAGAAGAATAATTTTTCCATGGAAAGACTCACTGACAGAAGTTCTGAAAAACATTTTGAGTCCAATAAAATGTGGTTAAACTTTATTTTTTGCAAATGCCGTAGAAAAAATATCTTAGAATCCTTTAGGTTGGAAAAAGACCTTTAAAGGATCTAAAAGACCTAATCTTAAAGACCTAAAAGATCTTAAAGGATCTAGTCCAACCATTGACCTAACACTACAAAGCCAACCACTCTGACATCTGCTGGGAAGACCACACAGCCAGGCACATGCAGTCCTGGAGGTTCCTATAGAGCATTGATGATAACTTTCTGATGCAAGTGGCGGAGGAGCTAACAAGCAGAGGTGTGCTTTTGGACCTTGTACTGACAAACAAAGAGGGACTGGTTGAAGATGTGAAGGCTGGGGGCAGCCTCGGCTGCAGTGACCATGAGATGGTGGAGTTCAGGAT
>Ga0181612_166744_pt1 | contig 10401 bp, 3 predicted proteins | sample HoacroProtozoa21_FD_119630 | JGI IMG/M metagenome (GOLD analysis project Ga0181612, IMG submission 119630) | Hoatzin crop microbial communities from Cojedes, Venezuel. Combined Assembly of Gp0051906, Gp0051904, Gp0051908 | reverse complement strand
TTTAAATATGTTTAGATATCAATTCAAACAGAGCTGATGAGAAAACTGAACTAAAATATGATGACAAGAGGCTATTTCTATAGTTTGTGGGAATGATTCAGTTGATGAATTTAGCCTTTTTCTGCTAACGATTTTTACAAACTACTTTGTCACAGTCTGATTAATAGTTTTCAGTTAAATGAATAAGAAGCTGTGGTTATTAGCAAACTCTTCCAAGATTTTTTTTTGTATTTTTATTTTTTAAAGTGACTACATTTAAAAATAATGAAAAATATCACAGAAGAATTTTTATTCTAGGAAGAGCTACAGAGCCTGTAAGACTACAGTTTGACTAGATCTACACCTCATAGCAAGGAGGAGTAGATTTTCATACCCTTACCACCTTCAACTGCATTTCACTGTGTGAGTAACCCTATTAACTTGAAAGAGACTAGATTGGAATTAAAACCTTTTTCATCAGGAAAACGTTTCAGAATCTGACACTTCATATGGAGAAACTTTTATTCTTTTTAATAAAACATACATCCTTAGCAATCCAGAGTAACATCACTAATAATAGTTCTTGAAAAATTAAACTAAATGCCTCACAAAAATGCTATGCATTCATCTTACATGCAAATTAGCAATCCCAGATAGTTCTACTTTGGCAAATGTTTCAAAGTTGGGTTTTTTTCATTGTTTTAAATACCTTGAAGTGAATGTTTATCTAGTAAACATGTCCTGAGATAGGCCACCTCTGCCCTCTCAGAACAAAAAAAGTACTAAAAAACATTTGTGCGTAACTGATATCTTAATATGAAATATACTTCTCTCCCATACATTAATCAACCAACCACCAAGAGGTATGACAGCAGATTATATAGCATAATAAAAAATCTAAACTTTGTATTTACCTTATATATCTTCAAAATGCATTTAAATATTTCTTACTGCTTGTCTTTCTTACTGGAGGAAGTTTAGAACCGTTCTATCATTGCCACTGTATTCTCTGGAAGCCTAGCTTGCTTAATACACTGTCCTAGCTTGTCTTCATAATGAATGAAGAAGAACGCAAAAGATACAAATGGCTGATTATATTAGTAGGATAACAGAAACCTTGGGGTAACTCTCAGTCAACCCCATTTTATGATGTAAAAACCATCAAGTTTGTGTTCATACTAACTTAAAATGCAATAAGTAAATATGAATATACCGATGCCATTAAAATACTGAAAAAAAGAGACATGAATAGAGGGAACAGCAAATTCAGCTGTGCATGGACATTGTCTACAAAAACCACATTTGTTCTCCTCACCTTGTATCACAGTTGAGTGAGGACTACCAACCTGACAACGGAACAAGAGCAAACACCCCATCCTCAAATGCAGAGCAAACTCTCCCCTCATACTCATTGCATGTACAACTTTAATGACAATCCAAGCTAGGTAAAATATATATCGAGCAAGCCACTTCAGATTTTCAGAGAAAGAAGTGCACTTTGCTTATAGAAGAAGCTTTAGGAGAAACCAGACGGCCCAACAAAATCAGGGGATAAGTTGCCAGCCACAGTGCAGAGTTTTGTTTTGTTTTAATTTGTATTGTTCTTAAGCATTTCTTCCAATTCATCATCTGCTAAGGGGATTCAGAAGTCAGCAGTAAGTTTTGGTACAGTGGCACCTTAGAATTTTTGCAGCCATTTATTAATATCCTTCTGCAGGTCTGATGTACTCTCTATAGTTTATGCAAGCTGTTCTGCACTAGGGTTCATAATCCAGAGAGGAAAATCTGCATGACCTGCTGGAGTGTACTTGCTTTATCTCCATTGATACCTTGAAAGAATATGAACATATTGTAGTGAGGACAGAAGTTCAAGCATTGAGTCAACTAAGATAAAGAACTTTTTAATGAATAAGCAGGGTGTTTAAATGGCAGGTAGTAGACATTGTTTTGCCCAGAGTAAAGATCAGATTTTAAAATCTCAGTACATAGGCTAGGCCTATTGGAATTAAAGTGTAGGACTAATCTTCTTATACAAAACATTTTGATAAAATTTTGTTCTCTACTACAGAGATTGGATATGACAATTAAAATCCATTGAATTTAACTAAATAGGTTCTGCATTTTGTTATTTTATCTCAGTTCAGATAGTAGAGCCTGCAACTGTAATAATGCTTTGAAAATTAAAAGAAAGCAAATCACTTTCTCCATAGAGATTATAATTTAGTTTTTTGTTTCTCTATTTTCTTTTCCCTTTTCACGCCTATCCTTTATTAACTGCAGGAAAGATGAATCACATCAGTCACTTTGCACTTCTGTCTAAAAAAAATGATAGATATGCCTATTCTCACCGCCTTGGCACTGAAACCCAAGACTGGTTGCAGGAAAAAGCACTCTCTTCAGAGTTGCCCCTTTGAGGTTGATAGTTGTAATATCTAGGGAACACAATAGCTTGGTGAAGTCATAGTCATTAAAAGGGACCAGAATTATTTTAGGTCACTTCCATAGAGAACTAAAGGATATTAACATCCATAATATCAAAGCACAAATTCATCAGCATAATCAGGTAGGCTAGTTCAAGTAATTACTCTTCAAAAACCATAATCACAAGTCCTCTAACTAAGCCTCAGTTCCTCTGTAACCCACACTGATACCACTGCGGTTTTTTGTCCTCTTGTGGCTAGACCACAAAAGGCTTTTATGAGTCTTTTACTGCCTGCAAAACACAAAAATATGAATTGAGCCTACAAAACAAAGTCTTTCAACTCAAGCAATAAGGGATCCAGGAATCTTTCAGAAGCTGAACTCATAATTTCCAGCTCACAGACAGTATGCACAGTTTGTCAATAAACACAACGGACCAGTTGAGCCAGTGGAAAACTATCTGCAGATCTCTTCACCACCGTCAGCGAAAGTCACTTCAAATCACAATGCAATGTATGTGTTAAAAAAACAGTTCACCTCATTACTGTACAAGACTCTTCCTCACACCCCAAAATTTAGGGAAGAATATCAACTATACCTCATGCAATACATATTAAGACTGTTAAAAGTCCAGTATTACTCCTAGATTTGCAGAAGGCACTGGCAGAACACCATGTTGCTCAACAGAAGACAATAAATACGCACTTGAATGACAGATTATTAAGTCTCATTACCTTTCCAAAAAGTTATAGAAGATCAATGTTTCTTTGACAAGAATGAATAAAACAACATTAAGCTGCTCTCATTTTTTTTATTGTTGGGAGATTCAATAACTGACAACATTGGTTAACGAAGAGTGGCTAAATTATGTAAGACATTCCTTATTTAGTTCAGATTTTCATTTTCACAATCCTAAGCAGAGCAACACTACATTCTGTCATTTGCATTGCCTTCTTTCACTCCTAGTCCACTTTTAATTGGAGCACGACACACTGAGAATATGCGAATGTGTACTTATGTGTGTGCATATGTATTTACTTATGAAACCTATTCATAAACCTACTTCTCTGATTACCTGCAAACATCCCTATAACATCTTTTGTTTATTGAGAGGGTTTGTCTCAAAGACAGGCTAGGATTTCTGACTACTTCTGCAGCTTCATTTCAGAGAAGAAAAGAAACAGGTAACACAAACTATAGCTTGAATAATTAAAATAATATCTTTTTTTACTTTTCCAATGGAATAAAACCCTAGAGTAGTTTTTGTACCATTTTGCAGAAGTACGAACAGCTTGACTGGAAGATGAAACAAAAAACCTCTGGAAGGTTCCTTACAAACTACACTGAAATGCTTTAAATAAACAGTTTGAACTTTTTTGTAAGATATTTCACAGAATACAGATTGCATTTTTCAGGCCACAAGAGGTACTTTAGCAGAAATCTAGAAGAGAAATAATACACACAATCCCAGTAAAAAACATGGGTACTATACCTACTCTGATGACAGATTTATGCAGTGTCTTTTTGTTATTCATTCCAACTCTCAAGGCAAAACATTGCAGAGTACAGCAGTAAGAAAGGTTTGCCTTGACAGCCGACATGAAATAAAAACCAGTATAGAAATAAAACAAGATTCAGTAATATTTCAACCCCATTAATGAATATTTAATTCTAGTTATAGGTGGAAAATAATAGTTAAAAACTCCTTTTCCTTTTACGGTCTGGGTTAGATCACAGAAACTGAGTACCACCTCAGCAATTCTCCCACTCAAGTTAAAAAAAACCAAACAGTTGAAGGCCCCTACAAACAGAGGGACTCATCCAACAAGACTGGGCAGCACACACACAAGAACCACAGAGTTGTCCAGGTACTGGCATAATAAATGCCCAAGTTGGAACTACGGTTGGCACAACCCCCTGTCTCTGTGTTTGAGACAAATAGAGGAGTCAAGACCTGGAAGCATGGCATTCAGAAAACTCAGAAAGGAGCTTTCATTTAAATCTTGGCTAGAATTCAAGATAGACAAGTCCCAGTGTTGAGGAAAACCATCCTTTTTATTCCTTGTATGCAAGCAAGCAAGCTTTTTTCCAAAGAAACATCAATCATCAATTTCTCCCGGTGATGGAATGTACCTGCCATGTTACCTGCTGACTAATTCAACAGAAAGTATCAATATCCTTTTGCATACCTGAAATATATCTTATACATGCTTGAAATGGTGGTAATAATTCACATGTAAATATAATTTCACCCATGCTTTTAGTGATATATTTGAAAAACTGAGTGGCATTAATCAGAGGCCATACCTGCATATCATTTGACTATTACGAAGAGCCAAAACTGAAAGCACTTCTTTATTCAGAGACGACAATATACTAATTAGCAATATATTGCACTAACACTAAAAACTCCTTCACAGTCTGAGAGCTTTATTAAGTCCTGTAAGAGATACAAGCACTATTATAATACAAAAGTACACTTATGTTTAACCATGTTGTGGAAAAAAGGCACACAATGACGAAAAGAAACAAAAAAAGCAGAAATTCTCCGACCTAGCCAAACCTACTGAACACGGTATAGTTCAAGGAACACGGTCACTTTGCCAGACTTCAATATGTAATGAAATGCACATCCCTAGATATCTGGGTAGAAGACAGAGGACCCCGTATTACTTTTGGTAAACGTAATTTGATAGCATTAAATGGTTTCTTCATTAAAAGGCTTCTTCATATCCTGTGTATTACCCAAGTCGCACACCTGCCTACCTGCATCCATTCCCATGAACTACCTGAGCACTTAAGAGACAGCAGCACAATTCTGCTACCAATGTGTACTTAACTTTTACTGTCATTTTGGTAAGAACCTCTCTGTGAGTACATCGGTGCATTTTACACCCATCTCCTATGCACCATTGTTGCATGATGAATAATCTAAGATAATGCATCTGTGATGGAGTGACTACATCAACGGACAAAGGAAGACCTATGAATGTCATCTGTCTGAACTTTTGTAAGGCCTTTGACATGGTCCCCCATAACATCCTTCTCTCTAAATTGGGGAGATACGGATTTGATGGGTGGACTGTTCGGTGGATGAGGAATTGATTGGATGGTCATATCCAGAGGATAGTGGTCAAAGGCTTGATATCCAAATGGACACCAGTGACAAGTGGGGTTCTGCTGGGGTCCATACTGGGACCAGTGATGTTGAATATTTTTATCAATCTGGAAAAATAAAAATTGATCTGAAAGCGTATAAAACATCATCATCTATTGTATGTTCCTGGTCAAAACCACAAAGTAACATCATCTACTCTCTGCTCAAGGTGGTGAGGTCCTACACTCTCTTATGTCTCTGAGATATAAAAATTACTTCATTTTTATCCAAAATTGATATTCTTTCCCTGAGGACTTCCTGTGCTGCATGTACTTTTCCCTTTCTTAATTGGGAATGCATGAACTTTCTACAAAAATTTGGACTCTCTCTGGGGATGCCTGGCTGACTCCAGACTCTGTGGTGCATATCATCTTGGAAGTAAGATTCTGTCTGTCATTTTATTGGTCCCTCTCTAGGCCCATTTCTGGGGTGGGCTTGGTCTGTCCTCCTACTTCTAGGATGGTTGTCCTCCCTTTGATCTCTATACACTAGCAGGCCAGGTAACCCTTTAGGTCATGACAAGGCCAGGTTAACATCAGCAAAGCACTGTAATTAACCCATGACAGAGCAGTGGTGGATGATTCACTGCATGACTTCTGAAATCTGTCATCACAGTCATCATGTTGAAAACTCACATATAAATTCAGTAGGTATAATAGGTTCTGATTTCCACTGGAACTAGGACATGGAAGCTGGAGGAGCTGAAGGAAAGTTGAAGGCAGAAAAGCAGTATTTACTGATTCTAAGACCTATTCTTTTTTTTTTCTAAAATATATAAAGAAAGTTACTGCAATTTTTAACTATCATTTAATTTCAAAATCTTTAGTGGAGAATTCTGTCACATTTTTTTACACTAAATAGCTAATAGACAACATCTAGCATCAACCAAGACAGTGGTTTCTTTTTTCTTCTGAAAGTTTTTAAAATTAAAAATTTGTCAGTGTCACACTGATGTGGCTAGCTGCCTCTCTCATTTTCAGATTTGTAGGTTTACCACTATAATACAACACTCAGGAACCCAGTTCGGTTTACTGACCAAAGTGTATAAGAAGCAGGATCCAAACACTGTGAAAGTAGAACTCTAGTGTACTCTAACTGGGTACCAATCAGGAGAAGCAGAAGATCAGGACTCCAAAGCAAGCTGGATGAAACCAGAAGCACAGCCAGAGTGACCCAACTATTCAATTCTGCTGATCGAACTTATGCCTTTACCCTCCTCTAAAAGTAGTATCTCAGCACGGTTCCCTGATTCTACTGTTCTTTAACCAAGACTTCGAGATGTTACTTCTGGGGGGCAAAGTTTCAGACAGGACCGCTGTGTTTTATCGCTTGCTTTTTTCTCCATTTGTAAACCTGTGGACAGCACTAGTGATCAGCAGTGTGCGTATTGCTTTAGGTGTTTTAGAAAACCTAGCTGACTACTTGCATTAGGAAACACGAAATGCCCAAATGAGTTCTATGGCATGATTAAAGTTTTAATTTTTTTAGTTGTCACTCTGTCTTGGCTGAGGGTGTGAAATTACTCAGAGCAGAAACCACCCTAGTTTTTGTAAATTATACCTACATCGTAATGCTATACAGTAAGCACCAATATGCCATCTGTTTATGTTGATTTCCTGTCATTTAGACTTGATTTTAAGGAAGTAAGGTGAAGTCAGCCATGTGGATGTAATCATCGTGGTTCATCATGACAAAAAGAATAATACGAAAATATAGCACCCTGAAAGAAATCCATCTCTGTATAGATAAGACCTGGGTTTGAAACATGACTCTCTATATCTAAAATCCATTCTTCATTCTCTGTTGTCATTGTTTAAGTAAACATTCGATATTTGCAATTTTTTGTGCCATAGTCACAAGTTATGAAGTCTGTATTTTACGATCATTGGCATTACAGATATTGCTCCTAGGATTTGTGATTTTTTTACTGTTGGCTTCACTGATGTCAAGATCTGTGCCACAAAGAGATGTTTGTTTCTGTACGCACAAGAGTAAAACCTTTTTACATGATACTAATTTTTTTTCTTTGTTAGATCATCATGACCTTATGCCAGAGTAGTTTATTGGAATGCCAGTATCTATTCAGAAAAATAATATCCCCTCTCATCTATTTTTTTCTAATAAATTTTCTTTGTTCTGGCATTCTTTTGTTGTTCATTATAACTTCGAAATGTGTGAGTTTATGAACAACATGGGGGTTTTTCATTAGTTAAGTCCATTTCAATTAACATTTTAACTCACAATCGTTCAAGAACAGTGAGGTGGAAGAGGAAAGGGAGAAATAGATAGCAGGGGATAAGAAATAACAGAACCTTGAATTTATTTTTTTTAACTTTTAGCTTTTTACCACATCAGACTCCTAGAAATGTGGATATTAATATAGTCTTTCTTCTATTACTGCATTTCTGAGTAAAATCTACCATCCAAAAATGAAGAAACCTTTTTTTTTATTATGAACCCACAGAGTTTATGTTGAGACTTAATTAATTCTAATTGTTTTAGAAGTTTGTTCATCTGTAAAAGTCAATTTTTGAAAAATATAAACACAACAGCAAAGAAATAAAACCAATGTGGCAAAAAGTTCCAGTGATTCTTCACAAAGAATTTGGATTGTATTTTCTCTTTCAAATTCTATGAACTTCAAAAAAAATCACACCCCCCCCCATCAAAAAACCCAAAACCCCCAGAAACAAAAACAGGTAAAGAAATTTTTGTTACACTGGTTAATCATGTAATTTGGTTTCTGAAACATCACTTACTCACATCTTAGGAAACGGTGAAATGAGAAAAGGAGAGGGAAATCTGATTTAAGATTAAGGTTTACTGCTTGTCTCTCATAAGTATCCAAAGCACACTTCTCCACTTCTTTCCATTTCTTTCCTCAAATGTTGATAACACATACAGAAGCTCTGGAAGGCTCAGATCCAAACTGTGGTTCAGGTCTATGTTTGTATTTCCATTACCAGTGTTATGAAAACCTCCGTGTTTGTTTTAAATAAGAAAAAGACACTCCACACTATAGAAAGTATTAAATTTATTAAAATATGGTTGCCCCTAAAAACATACCATCCAAAATAATGATTGCATAAGTATTTGTGACTTATAGGAATTCTACACGGTATGGAAATATTTGATTCTATTCTGAACTGTTATTGTTATGTCTTTGAATAATAGTTGGTCATTAACAGAAAACTGTTTCCTTTCTGCAAGGAATATATTATTAATAATGTTGAAGATTTCTTTATTTACACATAGTGTTAGAAAAAGCTGTCATAGTTACCAACATCGTACTTAGGCTGCACCATCTGGTACACAACAGGAATGTTCAAATCCGAATTTATCCTATCCGCTTGTATTCTCTTTATATGATTACTAACTCAGTTAAATCTATTTAAATGCTTTATTTATTAACCAGAACATTTTAACTTAAACTTAAACTGAAAGAATTTGAAGTTTCTTGAATCTGAAAGAATTCAAGTGGTTTTTTAGTGCTTTCCATTGTTGAAACTAATGCAATGTCTGTAACAAAGTACCGTACACACATTGCACATTTGTACAATACAACATAGAAAATTTAAAGTGTAGATATTTGTCTGTAATATGATATTATACTATTCTTATATTCATAAGGATAGACGTCTGAAAGCTCAGTGTAACTGTACAAAATTGTGGAAAAGAAATAGATGGTTTAATTTGCAGTTTAAGTAAAGTTCTTTGTTTTAAAATGGAACTATAAAGTAAATATTTTCCACTTTTTCCAATTGAATTGGAGGAAACCTCTCTGACATGTATAGAAAAATGTATAATTCTTGCTGTGAAAGACTGAGTCTGAAAGTGTTCCCTTGTTGTTTGCCACAAAGTACCACAGTAAAATGTGATTTTCTTAAGAGCTGGCAAGCATTCACACAGAATTTATGTTCAGTCAGCAAACAAAATACTGTAGTGATAACCTAATGAGGTTCTGGATATTTATACATCAATGAAAATATCCACTTACTGACGAATATTTAGCAGATTCTGCAGGAAACAATGGCAATCAGTACTCCTCAGTCTTCTCCATATTCTCTGAAGTTCCATTCTAAAGCATACTTAGAGAACATTTGTCTCCTTTCTCCGTTAGGTACTCTTCCAGTTTGGCAGTGGCTGGCAACAAAGGGCCACATGATTACTCTGTTGCCTCTCCCCCTGCTGCGGTGGGGAGGAGAAAGGAAAGTAAAAGGCAAAAAACTCGTGGATCTGGATAAGGGCAGATTAAACAGCAAACAAAGTGAACAGTAACAACAATAATACTGATAAGAAGAATATACAAAACAAACAGCGGAAATGCACAGAGCAATTCTCACCACCCAATGCCCCACCCGCTCCCCAGCCATGACTGACTTGCCCCCCTGGCCAGGTACCCCAGCTGGATCCCAGCATGATGGCACATAGTAAGAATGCCCTGTTTTGTATGGTCATTTTGGGTCAGCCTGCCAGGCTGTGTGCCCTCCTGGCTTCTGGTGAAAATTAACCCTGTCCTGGCCGAACCCAGGACAGGTACTTGTTTCAAGAGCAGACGGGAAAAAGACCATGTCCCTAAACATACCCATTTACTACCAGTTTAGATATACTAGAATATCATAAGCTGTAGTTTTACTAGCAAGTAAGACAGTGTAATAGAAAAGGCTCTGCTGAGTAACATCAAGCCCACTCAGCACGGGTTTATAAAAGGTAGGTCCAGCTTGACTAACCTGATCTCCTTCTATGACAAGGTGATTTGCTTAATGGATGAAGGAAACGCTGTGGATATTATTTACCTAGACTTTAGTAAGACTTTGACACTTTTTCCCACAGCCTTCTCCTGA
>Ga0181612_157655_pt1 | contig 10401 bp, 6 predicted proteins | sample HoacroProtozoa21_FD_119630 | JGI IMG/M metagenome (GOLD analysis project Ga0181612, IMG submission 119630) | Hoatzin crop microbial communities from Cojedes, Venezuel. Combined Assembly of Gp0051906, Gp0051904, Gp0051908 | reverse complement strand
TCCTTCTCTGGAGATATTCAAGACCTGCCTGGACAAGGTCCTGTGCAGCCTGCTGTAGGTGACCCTGCTTCGGCAGGGGGGTTGGACTAGATGACCCACAGAGGTCCCTTCCAACCTCTACCATTCTGTGATATTGCATTTTCCATATGATGTTTCTTTATGCTGCCCCAGAAAAACATAGAAAGAAAGATAGTAAAGATCCAATGAGCAATTTCTTGAAAATGGGGAAGTTGCTGAAAATCAGGAAAATGTCTTTTCAAAAGAAGTGACAAATTTCACAGTTTAATGACAACGGCAAAGATTTAATAAATATTAGTTTCTTAGCAAAAGCTGCAGAGACAGAAATTTTCAGCTGAGTGATGACACATTTTGATGCTAAATATAAAATAGAAAGTAGATATCTTTGTCCTGTCATCTTTCTGAATTTTCAAAGCAAAGTAATCTTTTATTTTTTTAAAGGATTAACACTTTTCTTACCAGCATCAAAACATAGCAAGGTGAAGTGAGAGGCAGAACTTTGGATTTAATACAAGCCTGGAATGAACAATTCTGCTGGGACTAAAACCCACCAAATGCCATTTTGTATATTGTGGCCCAGCAGAAACTGGGCTGCTTTGGCTATGCCTGTGCAAATAGCACAACTATGACAGGAAATGGAAATGCGTGGTAAGAGTGATTGAAGTGACATGGAGTTGCATAAAACCAATTCTAGACAAATTCCCATTGTATGAGAGAGAACAAAAGAAAGATACTAAGTTCTGTATATGTTAAGGGTTATTTACAGCACAGTTCAGGAAGGAGCATCAGGATGTGTTGAAGTAGAGACAAGTGGTCCAGAAAAGGCAATGGAACTAATCATTTCCTTTCAGTAAGATACATGTTTGCTTACCTTGTTGAACTAGTGTGTAGAATTGCTGAAAGTGAAGTGTAAAGAAGTTCTGAAAGGCCACGAACAAAATGTGTAAATCTCAGTAGAATGAATTAAGGGATGGCATAAATGTCTTTTTAAAGGTTAGCTTTCTTGTCACCTGTAAACAAAAATCAGCCTATTTATGTGTATAGTGGGTCTTTAGTTTGTCAGCATCTTGATTGCTGTAGTCAGAATATAATTGCTACTCTGTGAACTTTGCAATTATCTACTTTGTTTATTTGGGTATTTTAAAAAGGAAAGCTGATCTGAAACCAATTATGATTTCCCTAGATAATGGACATTTTTATACTAGATTTTTTTTTCTACTAGTTTGACAGAGTGCATTGTTGCTATAAAGAAAGTTCCAGAACTGCATATAAAACCTAATCTGTCAGGCATTTACTCAAATGTAAAGTAACATTCATTTAGCACTCCCACTTTGCTGAACCAAGACTTCACAAATTACCCCACAAAGCTGGTAGTTGCTCATTTATCTGTCTTCCTAGCTAAAGATAGGTAATGGACTCTTCCATATGCATGCAGTGAGGAAAAACTCTTCATTTGTGGGTAAAACATGGGATTTATTTTGACTGTACTATATTCAGAGAAAACTATTATCTTGCTTTCCAATCATTAAAATGCTAATTCTTACCTTTAGATATTCCAGATCTATACTGGGCTAATTTAGCCAGCTTTAGCTTGATTTTCAGCTAACTCTTGTTTTTCCTTTTGCTACTCCCAACGAGAGCAATATGCAAATTAAGACTTTAAGATGCTTCACAGATATAATTTGTATTACTGTTTTGGTTTTGGTAGCAGTTGGGATTTGTGCCATGTGTGTAAAAGACAGTGAAGATTATTTAAGCCATGATGTTGTATTTTTCTGAGTAACATTTTTCTTCCCACGGGTGATTCACATACCACATTCTGTCATTTAATAATTCCGTGGAAACACAAACCCTCAGAGATCTATGAGGTGTTATATGCCCCTGCAAATGAGTGTCCATATACCTGTGCGTACACAGGCGCCAGAAGTGTATCAATTCCACTTTGCAGAAAATAGGGAGGAGTGCTAGACATTTCTTGAAACAGTTAAACTTTTTTGTATGTAAATAATTTTGTACCAGAGAGGACCGAGTGTAAAATTCAGCTCCAGCTGTGATGCACACACATTTATATCATTCAGATGCCTTTGCTTAGACTGCATTATTTAACTTAATGCAGCCACTTTGTCAGAACAAACATTGTAGGTCATCCTTAACACCTTCCATTTGAAAGTTCTTGGCACTGGTTAAATTGTTAAACTTCATGGTGTTCATAAATAATGTGTATCTGTACATTTGAATTATGAAGAAACCCTGAAGATCAAGACAAGCTGCGTGTTAGTGACATGCACTTGGCTCCTTCCTAAACTGGAAAAGAAATTTTGCTTAAAATTGAGCTTGAACTTGTTGAAGTGGATGGATCTGGGCTGGTTTTGAAGTCACAGTGTTAATGACTCCCAAGAAATGGGACTCATTCAGGGGTAAAGTAGCTTTAGTTTGTTTACTTAATTTCAATACTATCAGCAATGACAGCATCTCTGAGTGCCGTTCTCTTACAAAAATGTTAAGGTAGTTTTACAAGCATATTATTATTTACCGTAGGATACATGAAATAATCACAGAACCTTCTCTCCTACCAGGTCAGCACAGAGCCATATGAGTGCCCAGAAATGTAACTTGTTGCTTTTTAGGCTGCTTGACTATGGATGAAGAGAGAATCTTGGTCTCTAGAGCACCCTCATCAGCACTACATTCATTCTCAAGTACTCATGTTTTTAGGGAGAGTGTCTGGAGAAACTCAGCATTCTTTATTTTCCATCAGGAAAGGGAAAAATGGAAGATGTTATTTTCTAATATTTTCCTAGCATATCTGAAGGCAGCTGCCTGAAGTATGCATGGCAGGGAGGGTGGCAAGCCTGTCCCAGTAAAAGATGTACTGGATTTTCATATGTTAGTTCTCTTGGCTTTCGCCTTATTAAAACTCCTTGTGAACATTCCTGAACATGAGTTTGCCTTGTAAAGGTCATTTTAATCAGAAGGGAGTCTGTTCCTGTAACCACTATTTATTTATTATATTGCTATAATGATCTAAAATTATTTTACCTGAGAGGGTGCATGTTTCCTGGATTAGACAGACAATGGCATGACAATGCAGCCAACAGACCATGATACTTTTTTTTTTTGTCTAGGGAATAGCTTCAGTCGAACTTCAAGTTATTATTTTTACTTGTGGATAGAAACTGCTGCATTGTTAGCCTAGTGGCCGTATGCAATATTCATTTATTAACCTGTTTCGTAGTATGTGGAGATGGTGGTGCAGAGCAGTAGGGCGAACGTTCGCAGCACTGTTCATGTAGAGGATGCTTTCACAACTGACACATCAACAGTCCCTTTTGTGAAGCACTACTGTATTTATAAGTAGAGTGCTGTGAACCGCTGAGAGTGAAGTAAGGGGATCTAAGAGCCTAGGTAGATTAGGCTCTTTCAGTTAGCACAGAGGGATTTACCTTCAGCTCGGAAACCTCACTGAATTCTTCAGCATTAGGCTATTTTAGTCAATGGGTTCAGAGAATTGTGATGACAAAAATGAGAGTCCATTTTAAACTTGATTCCTAGTGGATTCAGGTGGGAGCTAGATGTCTTTATGTGTCATAGTGGATTCAGGTGGGAGCTAGATGGCTTTATGTGTCATTTGTACAGATCCACATGGGGAACGTGACAAGCTGTTCCTAAATAAATGGTATACTTAGCTCTGTATCGCACAGAGCAAGTTATCTGCTGGTTACTGGAGGTTCCAGTTCCAACTTATTAGCTACACAGGCCTAATCCTGAAAAATTCGGTGAAGCTTTTGACTTCAATGTAGGAAAGAAATTAATCTGTGTTAGACCGAAAAGATCTGAACTAGATGGACCCTCAGATGCGCTTACTCAACTCTCTGAGTTTACCAACACATTCAGTGAGACTTTCAACCTTGGGCTTCCATGCTGAAGCTAACATTTGGGTTGGGATTTCCCCTTCTAATTTCTGACACAGAATTTTGACATGGGTATAGTGCTAAATTTTTAAAACAGCTAAGTTTAATTCAGTTTTCAGGATCTCACGTGAATGATAATTTTGTTTGTAAACTACAGCTGGTTCAGTTTTTGGTCTCCATATGAAAACTCCTGCCCCTGTTTGTGTTCATCAATAGTTAAGCAGTGCCCAGAGACAATAACACAATGAGAGTTCCCATACTCATACACAGATATGAGGAAATTTACTATAGTGAACTGCAGCTGAGAAGCACAAGATTTCTCTACATATAAGGGTTGATCAGGAGTTTTTTAGTGTCCTGGGATGGGAGTAGGGTAGAAATGAGGTCATTTTAACCATGGATTTTTCGAGAGTTCCTCCATCCCCAGTGTGTACAAAAGAACATCAGGTCTCTACAGACTATATCTGACCTGTATGTGCAAACTATTTCCTTGGACTACAGGGATGAGGAACCACTTTTAGGAACTCTGTGTTGGGCTGTACTAATGAGGCTATGACAGTTATGTCTTACAGCTTTACCTACCCTGATGCATAAACCGAGAAAGGGTGCTTCTGGCTGTAACTCCTTCTCTCACCTGCTGTGACAGCTCTGCCTGAACATGAGGAGAAACACTGGTAGGGCAGCATGTGATTCCCAGAACAATATTGCTTGTTTTCTCTGAAGAAGAGACAACAGGCTGGGTGATTCATTCAACAGGTTAGATCTGACATAAGTGGTATATTATTTCATTGTGCTAATTGTACCTTAGCTTTCCCAAGCATTACTGTAAATGATTCTTAACGTTCTGAAATTCAGGTATCCTTGAAGAGTCATTTCCAAAGTATTTATAGTATCTTCATATATACAACAGTATTAAAGCAATTTTTATATTGCCTTTGCGATACCTATTTTAATTTCTCAATTTCTAGCTAGTCCTTGGCCCCCAGACCAATTTCTTTCTCAGGGGCAACCCTCTAGAAAGAGCATTTCCATTCTGGAGAGGTTTTCCTCAGTAAATTGCATACTGAGTACAACAAAACTATATGTTTACCTCACACCAAAATAAAGGCTATGGTAAGATTCTTTCTACACTGCTTGCTAGTTCAAAGTTATCCACAAGAACATTTATTTTACAGTCTCAAGAATTAATTTTTCTCCAACCTTGTACAGTAATAAGTGTTGTTGCACCCTGCCAAGGTTGGTTAATTCTGCATGTTTATTCAAGCTGGGAACACTTTCTTCTCTGCTAACTTTGTGCTTAATACACCCCTGAGATCATACAGCAATATCTCTGAAATAAAGAGGTTTAATGAACTTTTATGAGTATATAATTTATTTAGGCACAGTTTGTTTTATAATCTTTCCCATGTGGATCAGTACACAAGGCATGTAAAAACTTCTAAGCATCTGGAACCTATGTGAATCTCATCTTGAAGCCATTAGGAATAAGGTTGAATAGATTCTCATTTTTGTCAACATGGTTCTCCTTATTAAAATTGCTTACATTTTCTCTGATACACAAGCCTATCAAGATTGGTTAAAAAACCTCATACTTTCTTCCAGGATTTGTGTTTGCATACGTGTGGAGAAGAGTGGAATCAAAAATTTTGCCTCATACCCGAATAATCTGACATAGTTCTGATTCATGCAATTAACTCATCTCTGTCAGAATCAGTCTCCTTTTAAAACATGGAGCAATTTTCTGTATCCTTATGGCAGGAGGAAAATGATCCTTTAGTGCAATGGTGGCATGAAAGCATTTCCTTGCACACATCTCTAAAGGTCAAAAGAAAATGGCTGTGTTCCTTTCCCTGTCGACCTACTTAATGGGAAGGGTGTGAAATCTGATTGCTGCTTCTCTCTTCACCAGTCTCATCTGATGTCTATCCTGGTCCTTCTGTATTTGCCAGTAGGATGACAAGATGGTGACAGAGCAGACTATGCTGATTTTGACCCAAAGGTTCATCTGGAGTCTATATATGATTGCCATCAAATTATGAACCATGACAGTTACCTGTGAAACTTGTACCTCCTGTACTTGTAGGCCAGAATCTTTCATAGGAATTGTTCTAGTCCAGTAAATTTAGGTTTTTCATCAAAGTTAAGTGTAAGTGGAGACTCTGAGTAAGATTTGGAGTGTTACAGATACAATGGTGTATCCACAATTTTTAGTTTGATCCTGCAGTTCCTTCATGCACGTCTTCCATTCACGATAATTTCATAAATAAGAGGTATAAAAATAGATTTGCTGGAAATTGAGCAACTTCTATCTGCTAAAAGCCTGGAGTTCATAGGAATATCCTTTTTTAACCTAAAAAGATGCACGTGAGGTATGTTTGATGCCATACTTGAACATGTGAAATTAATTTCTTTACATGTCTCTTCATGTAACAGTTTGCTACTGCATGTTCCTGGACTTGAACTTCAAGCTTATAAGTCTTCATGATTTTCACAGTAATAGTTTTGAGCTGTTGTCCTACAGGTGTTCCTTTCCAGTTGTTCTGCAGGTCATGGTTAACTTAATAGTGTAAAGCTGCATAAATTATTAGCCTATTACCTGATTTTCCTCCAGAGTATTCCTGATAAAATTCCAGTGAGAAATTAGCCTGCCATGCCCTCATAATGCTATCTGATCTAGACAAATATATACGCAAGCCAGAATTTAGTACCTGATATATTCATGTTTTATAATGATTGCATTTACTGTTAGCATAGTTTGAAAACTGCATATTCAGAATGATATGCTGATACTTGAATACATAAATGGAGCAAATCCAGTGACATGGTAATTTAAGTAATTCTGTGAATCTAACTCGTTTCCTTCATTAGTTAATTACAATAACGCTATCCAAGCTGGAGATCCACTCCACTTGCTACTGCTTAGCATATCTGTAAGAAGGGGCATTGCCTGTTCCAAGTTCTTGCATTCTAAATGAAAATAAATTGGTTGCGGAGGGAGGGTAAAGGTGGGAAATTATTATACTAGAAAAGGGAGGTCAGCATTAAGAGTAATGTGACTGTGAGTATCTTGGAAATCTGGGGTGGGATCAAGAATGGGAGTAAGGTCTCTACATTCTCAAGCAGCTCCTTATTTAGAGGCTTTCTCTTCACACTATCCTTTTTTTTTTTTCTCCCCCTATTGTTTATTTCAAGAATATCCCTGATATGTGTCCCTGTCTACCCAGAATGAATGGAGAAATATTAAAGTCCAAAAATAAACTGTATGTGGTATTTTTATCCTAGTTTCTGAGTAGGTCCATACTCCCGTACAAGAAATTATTCTCCAAATATAAATGTCATCAGTGTTTTTACTGCTATTCATCCTAAACTCAATGGTAAAGGGCAGAGGTTTTGAATACTTTCCCAAGAAAGTATAAAAGGTTTGCTGTTCTCTGGAGTGTTAACTTCCTTGGATTAGCCTGTTGCAGTACAAGTAATGAACAAGTAAGCCATACAAGTAATGAACAGATGTGCTATTCATATATGATGTGTGTAAGAACTAACTGAGGATAGGCTGTATTTTATTCTGCTAAGTACCTCATTAAGTAGTGCCAGTCATATTCAAAAGAACAGTACTCAAGCCAGATTCTTTGACAGGGGTGTCTTGCTGAGTCTGGTTAGTAAAATACGAATAAAATATGAACTCCCTAAAGCGATATAAACACTGGGAGGGAAAACCCAGTTGAGGAGACAAGAATTCATTGCCACTTTGGTACCCAAGAGTCTCCAGCACTGTAATCAACTGAGAACAGGGGAAAAAAGAAAAAAGGGGAAAAAAAAAAAGAAATGTGTTCTGAACCATGTTTTATCACATCTGAAATGATATAGAAACCATAGTCTTTTCACTTGATTATCCTGAGAGCCCACTGCTGCAAAATTTTGCCTGTTTTGAAACGAGTTCTAGATCTTATCAGAAATTGGCCGAGTCGGCCTGGGAGGGTAACAGAAATAAGAGTGAAGCAAGCATAGGAAGCAGCAGAATAGTAAAAAGACTAACAGAAAAATAGAATAATTCATGGTCTAGAAGTGCAGTAAGTACTGGGCTGTAATGCAGTCTTATTGGCTGCACAGAACTCTTGCTTACAGCAGGAAGATCAGTGCTGGACTGAGGCCAGACTCTACCAGTGTGAATTGCAGCAGTTGGTGGATAGCATAAATTAATATTGGGCATAGCAACATAAGTTAGGCTTTCTAAATCTCATGTTCCCTTTGCGTGAAAATGTTGTGTATTTTTTCTCGCACCATATGCATAGATAGACAATAATGATGCATATTTCTCCTCTACATCACTGTAAACCGGACCAAATCTACATGATAGCATACTTTACAGTTCCTTTGCTATGCTATAACATTGTTAATACAGTACTATCAAAGATAATGACATGTACATATTCTCTCTTTGTTCTACCAGTAATAGTATCCCTTATGAATACAAGGAGCAGAGGGTATGTAATATCTTTTAAATAAAAATTGTTCTTTGACTACTATGAAAATAGAGATGAATTAAATGAGTCACAGTATTCATCTGTAAATACTTAAAGCTTCTTTTTTGCTTTTAAATCAGTTAAAAATTGCATCAAACAAGACCTCTGAATTAGATTGAATTGCATGTAGTGATGTGATCCCTATCACATTAGAATGGATTTTAAAAAAGGTACAAAAAAAAGCTATTCTGCTTCTTCCATTATCAGTGTTATGTGTGTATTATGTGTGTGTCTGCTCATACATCACAGTTTTTCTTTGCTCAAGAATATGGTTTAGCTATTCAAAATGAAAAGAGTAATAATGATCAAACAGGCAAACCAAACTGATTGGTCTGTTTCAGCTTGTCTTGCTGCATACTTGGACGTCCACTGAATTTTTCAGTTTAATAGTGGCATGAGACAATGACAAGAAAATGCATCTGAGACTTTGGAGGAAAGGTAGAAGCTAGATAAGCAATTTTTTTGGTCCCAAGCCCTTGAAATATCTCAAAAAGGAATAAAAAAAGTGTTCAGGTCCTACTGATAAAAAGCAACACTTCTTAGAGACTGAAGTGACTGAATTCTGGAAAATGCCCCTTTTACTGAAGTAGGAATACCTCTAGGTGTTTTTAATCGTTTAAAAACACATACCTATGATATCTTTTTTATTTTTATGGCATCATTCATATCCTTGTGACTAAACGATCATAGGGGTTTGATCTCTGTCTTTAGTATACTCTTGTGCCAAGCTGCAGAAGGATCTGGGTTTTGGTTTTGGAAGTGAATTTGTAGAGTGCTTTTAAATTCCATCCAGGAACATCAAAATTTTGGGCTGCTCTTGTGATGACACCACTTTGTATTTTAAGGAATCTGGGGTGACATTAGGAATTTCTATATGTCTTTCGCTTAGCATTGGCTATGGAACTTCAAGAATTGTGACTGTTGAAAAATTGGTTAGATGTAGCTGCTGCCATTTACACATTTCACAGTACTTTCGGCAAGATCTTTATGAACTGATTTGATGCCTGGCATTCAGTACATTTATTTGGTTGATCCTTTATTCTCCCGTGTGTAGTCACATGTCACCCGCTGAAATGAGCAGGATTAAGGGCGTGAGCACTAACTGATGCAGGCAGCAGAGACAGAGCGGAACATGGATAATCTGGGTCGTGCTGCTGGGGATCTGAAGGGCAATACTCACCAGGCTCTCCTGGTGTACTGGGGAGAAGGACTGGACCTAGGCAATAATAAAATAAAAGAAATGCCTAACCCACATGCTGCACGTGTTGAATTTGCCTCCAGCTGCAAAAAGCTTGAGGCAAAGTGTCCGGAGTGCATGCTGCTGTTGATTTGTCCTTGCTGTGATCCTGTCTCTAGGCTCTAAAGCACCAAACCCCTTCTTCTCCCTTTCCACATGAAGTAGGAGTGCCTACATTTAGTTTTTGTTGAGACGGCAGAACTGTAGCTGTGATGTTGAATACAGCCAAGCTGCGTTTTGGTGGTGCTCGCTCGCAGAGGGTGGCACCGGCCGCAGCCCGGATTTCTAGGCACCGCGGGGATGGGCGGCTCGCGCACCGCTGGTGTTACGGGCAGCGGGGGCAAAGACGTCTTGGGCAGGGCTGTTAAACTCTGTTGTTTTGTGTCTCATCTACCAAATACACAACGGTGCCCTGTTCATGAACTAAGACTTCCTTTTCTGTGTAGGTACAGAATTGGGAGTAAAAGTTAACTTGGCTCCACCTGCCAGTGCCGCGCAGCCGGCAGGCCGCGTGCCGGCCTGGGCCTGCTGGGCCGGAGCGGGGCAGTTGCTCTCTGGTTTTCCTGTCGGCCGGGGTTTGTCGCATTGCTTCGGGCACAGAGTTCTGTCGGCCCGCCGATGCCTTACGCGGCGTTGCCATGTTCGTTTCGGTAATTAACTCATTAGCAGGGCATGGGGCGCAGTGCGGGGCGGCGGCCGCCAGGGGCCGAGC
>Ga0181612_121736_pt1 | contig 10401 bp, 8 predicted proteins | sample HoacroProtozoa21_FD_119630 | JGI IMG/M metagenome (GOLD analysis project Ga0181612, IMG submission 119630) | Hoatzin crop microbial communities from Cojedes, Venezuel. Combined Assembly of Gp0051906, Gp0051904, Gp0051908 | reverse complement strand
TCTCCTTCTCTGGAGATATTCAAGACCTGCCTGGACAGGATCCTGTTGAGCCTGCTGTAGGTGACCCTGCTTGGGCAGGGGGATTGGACTAGATGATCCCCAGAGGTCCTTTCCAAACCTTAACATTACTCCAGCTATCCAACCAGATTTAAGCACGTATAAATGTTCATTCATATTTTTCATGTCTGCTACTTGCTGCATGAGGGACCAACTTCTTTGTTTTATTTTGAATCCCATTAGCTTTGTTTGAAGACATTAGTCCTAGCGCTAGAAGAAACTGAATTGTTGCTCCTACTCCCATTTGCTATCTTGGAAAGAATTATTTATATTGGTCAATACCAGATAAGAAGATAACCTTAACCCATGGCCACTGATTTCTTTAAACCAATCTTTTGGAATTTCAAGAATATTTTATTTACTGGGTTATTGATATCCACAAGCCTCTTAACCCATTAATAAAATTAAGAGGTATGTAAGGTGCAATTTCCAGAAGTTAAATCTTTTCTCTTTCCTTCACCAGTTTCAGCTTGTTTGTCTGGTTCAGATGTCAGGTTTGTAAGTTTGTAGTTGCCTAGATCTCTCCTGGATCCTCTCCAGTCTTCACACACCAGGGAAGTTTTAAGGAAAACCTTGCACATTGGTGTTAAAAATTCAGATATTTAATTTTTTATTTTCTTTAAAACCCTTGGGTAAATATATCTAGACTGGCTGTTCTCTCTGTGTTTATTCTGTCTTTTTAATCTGTACCTTTAGTTTGATTTCAGGCAGGCTCTTTGCTGAATCCTCCCCTCAAAGTGTGTCTGGGGTGTTTGTCACCCCTGTTTCTTCTGCAAAAAACACCAGTGCAAATAATTCACTTGGGTACTCCGCAGTGACCTTTTTCTCTGCGAGTGATTCTTGTATACAGTTGCTATCAATTGGTCTTACAGGCAGGCTTTTCACTCCTGATGTGTTGAAAGAAAAATTCAATATTAGTGTTGTTTCCTTTCATTGGCTGCTCCTCAGTCTCCTTTGGCCTGCCTTGTATTTTTACTGTTAATCTGCAAGAATTCCCAATTCTGTTTGCTTTTTATGGATACAGCTTTAGCTGTTTGAAGGATGCCTTCTTATTTCTAATAGCAGCCTTTACCCTTCTGTTCAACCATGCTGGCTTATTTTTTTCCTCCAGGCTTTTTTAAGAGAAAAACAGTGGTACACCAGTTGCATGTTTCCTTTTTTTCACACAGTCCTGCTGCTGAATTTGGGCAAAGCTTTGGGGGACTGGTCGACTCCTGTTGCGCTCCCGTAGGGATGTTGACACAAGGTACGTTGTGGAATCTGCTGCAGGGCGTTGACTTCACGATGAGATTTTGAACTAGATTTTTGTATCAGCCCAGGGGTTATATGTCTTCTTCTGGGATCAGTCACCAGCCGCTGTTTTAGACTCAGATGAAACCTTTGCTCAGTCTCCATGGAGGTAACTGAAGTCACCCAATACGCTTGTATTTCCTGCATTTCCTACCTCTCTTTTTTTTTTTTACTGTTAGCATGAGTTAGTGCTGCTGTTCTGGTGAGCAGTAAGATCGTTTGACCCGAGGCTGTGTTGTTCCTGCTTGGCCTGGAGTTTCAGTTCATAGATGTTCTTGGTGACATGTTTTGCTTTCTTTTTCCACCATATAGTTCATCTGATATTGTGTCCCTTTGATTGTTTTCCTTCCACCAAGTTTTTGACACATGTATACCCATCTCTTCATTCAGGCTCTAAAGGGCAGTTCCACGGTCTTTGTTTCTGAGGTTTCTAGCATTTGCATAGTAACACATGTACTGCCACTTTAGTTTCTGCCTTGACAACCTTTTCAAATGTCAGTCTATTTGTTTTCCATATTGTGTGATTATTTACTTCCTGTGACCTATTCTTCATTGAGGGGTACCTAAGTTTGTGTGTTTGTCTTTAGAAATGTCATCCCAAACCATATGCTCTTGTGCACCAGTTGGCTTCCCTCGCTCCTCACTTTGAAAGTTCACTCACAGCCTTCTTGATTTTAAATCACAATGCCTCAGACGAGCTCCCTTTCTCCTGTACTGGCTGTTGATGCTCTACATGTGTCAGATGAGCCTGAAACCATCTTTCGCTCATACTCTGCCTCTCCACCGCTCTCCCTGGACCTTCAAGAGATAAGGGAGCATTTCAGGAAACATTACCGTAGAGGTTTTTTGGTTTCTTTTCCAGGAGCCTGAATTTTGCCTCCACAGACAGGACCTCTCTTGCCTGTGTCATTGATACCCATTTGGGCCATGACCACAGACTCCTCATCACTTGCTTCTTCTAATCTTCCAACTAACTTCGCAAGTTATAGCAATGGATGGTACTGTCTTATATTTTTTAATACCTTTACTAAGTGATAATTTCATTCCTGATTAATCCTCCAAGCATCTTAATTTTGCTGTCCTCTCAGAAATGGTCTTAATACCTTATTGATGAGGGTTTCTATGTGATATCTGTGAAGGAAGTGAAGAGGGGGCAAAACCAAATTTTAGGAAAAAATATTGCATGATAATGAAACAAGAACCTTTCAATGTGATTTAAACTTTATGATGACCTGGAAAGGAGACAAAATGAGGGAGATTTAAAGATATTACAACTGCAAAGCCCAAGAGCATATGCTTTAATTAAATTTAGCAGCTTCAATCAGCTCCTACCCTCCCATATGAATGGCTGGCAGATAGTCTGTGATCATGGAAATATGCTTTCCTTTGCCCTTATTTATGTTACTAAATCTCTCCTAAAATTTCTCAGTGTCGTGACTGCATATAGCAATAGTGGGAGCAAGAAATAAGACAACATGATATCACATAGACCCACACGAAGCACTTTGGCTAACGAGGTGCTCGCAGTACAGGTTGACAATACTGATTGGAAGTCTTGTTGCTTCTAGCACTAGAGATGAGAACCCCGTTAAGAAATTTTAGCAATTAGGTCCTGTCTCATAGGGAAGGTTGGGATGGCTACTCTACAAAACTATCTCCATAAAGATTTCTTAGATTTTTTTAGGCACCTGTGTTCATAAATGCCAATGCCTTTGCTATCGAAGATTAGATATCTAAAATTTTCTCCTGTGCATATCCAGAGGTGCTGCTGTCTCAGCAGAGCTGAGCAGTTCCTTCCCAGCACTCTGTGAGATTCATGACATATTGTCACTCTTTTCTCAAACACCCCAGTGAAGCTCATCTGAAAAGCGTGTTCTAGGTGCAGGTAATGTTCACCAATGACACTGTCCTGACTGTCCAGTAATGCAAAATCTGTCCGTTTTGTGATGTAGTAGGGATTAGCTTGCTTAGGAAGTGGGTGGCTTGGGCTCAAGTCTCTCAGGTTGGGAGGTTTCCAATCTACCATTCCCATGTCCTAGAAAAATGTGCTAATCATGCAGCTGGGTTAAAGCTGCTTTCTGTCTTTCTAGGCAAAGCTCTGTCTTTGTGCAGAAAAAAGGCCTTCAAGCTTCATAAAGCAAATGAAGGAACGGCCAAAAAGAAATATGACATTGTAGCTCATTAAAGAGGGGATCCTAGGCAACCTCTTGGAAGAGAGGGTAGGAAGGGTGTAAAGATGTCCTGCAGAGGACCTTTAAAGTTAAAACGAAACACTCATGTTTGATGTGATAAAGAAGAGGGAGGCAATGGGTGGAATTTGGTTGAATTTCCCTAATCCTCATTTGGAACGGATTTTTTCCTAGAGGGTGTGTCCCACCAAATAATAGCTGTTACCTCCCTCAGTGGATGCCCTTTGTAATGTTGCTGTGCCTCAGCCTTGCTCTTGAATAGATTGCCTAAGGATCATAAAATTACTTTGCCTTTCCTCTTCAAAATGAATTTTTACTAACTATTGTAGAGAGCTACAACTGTATGTTTTATAGGAGAGGTTTTATCACTGATTCTTTTCAGACTGAACATCCTTTTTAGTAAATGCTAAATGCAAATTGAGCGGGAGAGATGAGTACAAGTGTATGCAGTGCATCTAACTGGAGAGGACACACAATAGCGCTGAGACTTAGCCTTGCAACCCTAGGACATTAGACCTGGATTTGTGCTGCAGTGTCTGGACATCTTTCGTACCTCATACCCACCTTTACTGAATTTCATTCCTTAAAATGTACTAGTTATTTAACCATTTCAAACCTGTCATTGATGGCAGAACTCTAAGGACGAGGCTGGATGCTGCACAAAAGGCACTCGCAAGATTAACTTTCTTCTGCTTCAGAACTGAATGGGTCTGCCGGTTTGTGGCCAGGAGGATGCTACGTTATGGAGAACCCCTCTATCCTGAAGAAGTTAAAACTCCTTACCACTTTTAGTCAAGAAAGACAGATGAGGATGATTAAGGAAAGGCAGTTTAGGCTTAGGCTTAGGCCAAGTAACAAGCTGAAGGGTTGTATTCTGCCTGCTTAAATTTCACCAAGAATTCAAATCAGCGATGTAGTTCATTAAGATAACACATCCCAAAGTTTTATCTGACGACTGGTGTTGATAAGCTGTGCGATAGTCCCTGCACCATTGATCAGAAGTGGCTGTACTTCAGCAGCAGGTCAGCTGCATTTCAGACCTGGTCCAAGGTTAATGTGAAGTCAATGGAAGGACTTCTGCTGAGTCAATAAGCTTTGGATCAATTTCCTATGTCAGTTCACAAAGCGCTTTTGAATAATTTATGCCAAAGGCTTTATATAAACTGAAATTAGTGTTTTTACTTACTTGCATGTCATAGGAATAAAACTTTTTTGGGAAATGTTTTACTTAGTTGTTTTATCTGTTTGGAGATTGGAGCTGAAGTCTATCGATCAGCCTGATTAAAGAATGTGAAATCAGAGTGAGACTGGCTCCCTCATTTTAGCGAGTTAGTGTGTCCATTTTATTTTTCTTAGATGGATTTGATAAAATGAGATACAAATCTATACACCTGCAGGCCATTGAGATAATACAGTACTTGGGCTAGGTACGGGAAGAGAAATGGTAGTAAGGATAAGTGCATTCATCAGGATGATATATACAAAAAGGGAGAATGATTAACTTTGCAAAATGCTTTTCATAGTCCACTAGCTTAAGATGTTAATGAACCACTGCTTGAATGAGCCAGATCTCTTGACCTTAAAATGATATCATTTCAAAAACAACAGAAGCAAACGTGGGCCAATTGGTCCACTTAAAATATTTTACAAGGCCACTGATTTACTGTGCTGATCTGCATTATAATTTGATCTCAGTGTGGGCTGCCACCAGAAGAGGTGGTCCTGATCCTTCCACTTCTCAGCTGACCCTTGCTGCATGTTCCTGTGCTTTCCCATGCATTTGACTGAGCAGTCATGTAGGTGGGGGTAGCAGAAAGGACTGGGATCACCACTTTAGCAGCAGCCTGAAGCTGGACCAAGTTAGGCACGACATGAAACTGTACATTGGCGATTTGCTCTGGATGGCACCGTAGCGCATGTGATTATGGAAACTCCAATAATTAGAAGATCTTACATGCTGCAGTGGTAACTTATTTCAGAAGCAATGAAAAGCGACGTGTTCAGAAGTATGAACGGTGGTTGCTTTCTGTTTGTTTTCATGCTGACACCTGCTACTGAAATAATTCATTAATTTTAAACTTTTGTGTTAGACCTTAGTGAAATATAGAAGGTAGTGTAACAGGAGAGGATGGAGGAGATATGTCCCATTTTAGGCCAACAGTTACAAGTGTCAGTAAATCTCTGTCTCCTGGCAGGTGAAAAACAACAACCATAGGTGACCAAGCTGTGCTTCGCAAAGACAAAGTTCATTAGGTTCCTGGGAAGGGGAACTGCTCCAACTGAAATCACCTTAATAGAAAAGTGGGAGTAAGCAGAGACCTTACGAAGAGCAAAAACACCAGTAGAGGAAACTGCATTTTAGAGCTCGGAAAAGCAGGGATAGCATGAGCACTGCTAAAAGTAAATTCAAATTAATCCTGGTGAAGAAAATTTAAATAAGAAGCAAGGATTTCTTCAGTACTTAAACAGAAAAACAGAAAGAAAATGTGGAATAAGAAATATTGGGCCGACATTAAAGATAATGGAAATATGACCCTGCAGTTAAAGGTCTACTTCACCTCAGTTTTCTGTAAGGACTCTGTTGTAGAACCTGCTCAGGAAAGACAAGATGATTAATGGGAAGAGGACTGTGGACATGGAAATTTCTATTACCAAAGCGGAAGCAAAACTCTCTAAACTAGTTTCATTTAGCTAGGGAGAAGGGAGGAGATATGGAGCTGGGTAATCAGCATTCTTGATATTTGAAAGAGCTGGCTCAGGAAATCGGTGCTCCATCTCAAAGCTCTTTAATAAATGCATGAAGTTGGGGGTGGTTCCAACTGTATGTCAAATAATAAATATAGTGTCCATATTTGAGTGCAGAAAAGCAACCAACCCCACAAATGTGCAAGCTTTAGAATAAATCTTCAAGAAAACAAAAATGGATGAATAATTAAAGAAAAGAAACAACCACAAGGACGTGAAAATAAATCAAGATGGGAGGAAATACAGATTTATCAGAGGCTGTTTGTGTCTGATATCTTTTCTTAAAAAGAATAACCAGTTCTTATGGATGGGAAAAATGCTTTAGACATAATCCACTTAGACTTCAATGAAGCAGTATCAATATTGTGCCACACAGGATATTGTTAACTGGAGAAAATGTGGATCATTTCCAAAATACTAATGTGGTAATACTACTACGGAGAGTGACCTGGGGTTCTGTAGAGAAGAGAACTTGTAGTTTGCAGGGCAGTTTTTAGTGGAGTTTCACAACGCTCTCTCTTCAGACTAATCTTAATTATAATATTTCCGTTGGTGACCGTGGTTTTAAAAATAGAGACTTACTAATGAAATCTGTAGGCAGCACAAAGCTGAGAGGCATAGGCAATTCAGAAGAGGACTGGTGTATTAGTGAGGTGAATTGGATGGAGAACTGGAAAATATAACGGTACAAAGAGTAAGGTCATGCATGTGGGGATTAATAATAAGAGAATCAGCTCTAAAGCTGGAGCTTGTCAGTGGAAAATGAGGGAGTGAAAAGGGCATGTTGTGTTAGTTGATCACAGAATCATACAGCCCTGAAAAAGCAAACATCCTAGGGATGCCCCAGCTGAGGTGTTCTCAGGAAAGGTCTTTGAGGAGACTGTAGAGAGGCTTCTTAGAGAACAGTGTACAAAATCATTGGCTCCCACAAGCAAGAAAAATTATTTCAAACCAGTGTTGTGAAGTTCATCTGGGACCGTCAGTGGCAAGGAGAGGTTATCAGATAGGAAAAGCCTAGAAGTGTTTATGTTTTATACAGCCTAGGAAAATAAAAACTGAGAGGGAATATCGTTACTCTTTAAATAGAAGTGAACTCAAGGAGCAGAGAAGGACTCTTCAAGCAGAGGGAGAACACTGATGCAAGAATAAATTGGTATACATTGGACATGGATAAATTTAGTCAGGAAAGCCTTAAGAATTAAGGTAGAAGGGTCTGGGCCAGTGTCCTGATCCCAATAGTAGGAACAAAAGACCTTACTTTCAGGTAGATTTATTAAGAAATTAAAAGGTATCACTGGATATACCATCAGCCATTGTACAAAATGAGTTTTGATTGCCCAGAAGGATTCTGGATACACTGAGCTCAGCTGTGTCACCTTCAGACCTGAACTGGGATGTCTGCATGATGCTGCATTTACTGACCTGTGTCTCCGACAGCTTGGCACCTTTGCATTGTTCTCTGTTGCATGGTACCAACTATCTATCTTAAATGGGTCATGAGTGAGACTTTGAGGTCCGCTTTTAGTTCCAGGCAGGAAGGATTCTACTGATCTGTAAGTAAAGATGTCTGTGGGGTTAGGTGAGCTAAGCCATCCTCTGGAGGCGACTGGTTTTGTACATGGAGATTCTTGGGAGCCCAGGGTGGTTCCAATTTTTAGTTGAAACTCTGCCATCAGATAAAAAGTGAGCAAGGATAAATCTAAGCAAAGCCACAAATGCCCAGGTAAGGTCTACAAAAGTGAGGAGAAAAATCTTTTTTTTTTGTATTTTGTATTTCTGCATGCTGAATTGAGACTAAGCATTACAAGCAACCGCAGCTGCAATCAAAAGGCATTTGTCAAACGAGAGGAGGACGTCATGTCCTTCTTGAGCTGTCCTTTCCTTTTCCAGTTTCTCTGACTAAACATTTCAGCAGAACAAGAAGTTTTTCAGTACAGGGCTAACCTGCTGTACTTGCACAAAATGATTTACATGCTCCTTCACACGATGTATCCAAAGGAAGTGTTCAGAACCAGTCAAGAGACCTTACTCAGCAGTGACATTGCACTCTCGTTGTTGTAAGGGATAATTTACTCAACCCCTATCTCAGTTTACTGAGTGATTGAAATACAATATAAGGTTAAATATCTCACCTAGAACCACATATAACCTTCTCATCGCCCTCCTGAAATTACCAAAAAACCCTACACTGTTTAGGGGAAAACACATTTCTTTAAGGCTCTGATAGTTTACTCAATAGTCAAATAATAAACAGTAATAGACAAGTTTATAAGAGAAACATATTTCTTTCTTCTATACAGTCTAAACATAGATCTCCTTACACTGCAGTGTCTTACCTGTATCAAAGATGTATTCCACAGGTTAGCTAAGAGGAAGGTGTTTGTCGTTGCTTTTGACAGTTCAACCCACATGAGGAGTCGTGTGGGATCAACTGTGAAAAAGCAAGGAGAAAGGCTTTCTTCTGTGAGAGAGATCAAAATGTCATTTTTGGAACCACTTTGACAAATACTCGTGGTGTTTCCAGAGGCATCTTGAGGGAAATGATCTCTTTTATGGTTGCTGCAAGCTGGGTGCCACCGGGTCACTATGACCCAAGTTGCAGTCAATGGGGGAGTCAAGTGGGGGAGTGAGAATACAGTCATCCAGGGAAGATTTCAGAAGAGTTCACAGAGCAATCAAAAAAGCTGGATATATTTTCAACATTGATTGCAAAAAGGAAACGACTAAAAGTAAAAATAATAAATGTAACAATATTTATGTATGGTTAATGTTTTTCAGAAACCCACATTCAAGTGACAGTTAGTGGTATTAAATTCTACCAGTACTTGGGCCATGTCATATGAAAAGAAATGATCCACTGAACAGTCAAACTAAAAAAATCGCAGAACATCAGTCCTTGTTTGGAGAAAAAGGGATACGGAGGAGAAAACCATCATAACTCCCTCATATTCCCATAGTGACAAGAGTCCTTGTGGTATCCATGGTATATGTAAGGAAGGAATATTCTTGATATGCAAAAGGCTGAGAGCTGCTATCAGAGAGGTTTAGTAGTTTAAAGGGAAAGCTAGCTATTCAAAAGGAGTTCAAAAACTGTACACACATCTATATTTATTCTCATTTTGGTGAGTCAAACAGAAGGATGCTCTTTGGTGGGAGGACTGGAAGAGCACAACTGTGCTCTCCCCTAGTTCATCTCCAAGGTGGCACCTTTTTACAAGCCAAGAATTCCATGTAGAAGAAAAGAAATAAGACCATGGGGAGGAGGATGCAGAAGACCAACAGTGTGCTGAGATTTAACGAAGAAACCAAAGGGATGTTATAAAAAACAGAGAGATTTTGCCATTCATGTAATCAGATGGAGGTCAAACATGATAACACAGCGGAACTGAGACTGAGACAAAACATGCCTTTGACCTTGCAAAGTCTGAGCTGATCTTTGGAAGGCAGTGATGTATTCTTTAATTTAAATCATTAAAACAAAGCCAAATCAAAGCATCATCTGAGCATACATTCAGAGAAAGCTCTCTTACTGTGCCAAGAGTAGCCTGCATGCCAGAGCTCTAAATAAACAGTCTAAATATACAGGTTCATAAATCTTGTGTGTGAAATTAAAACAAGGGAAAGGACATTGATTTATTATATGTTTGTTGGAAAGCTTAAGACTTAGTCTTTAGTTATAATAACGGTGCCCTCCATGCTCTGTAAGGGGGCAGAAGTGCTTGACTTCAATTGTGCTCTTCTTGGTTTTGGTAATTATCAGGTCAGTAGGAAGCGCTCCCAGAACAGCAATCTTTTTGGCTCCACTCTTGGGTTGTTTCTAGATTCCGATTAAAATTTCAGCACTTAGTCTAAGTTCCCCAAAAAGAAACTGACCTCTTGACCTTGAAAAATAGCTTTTTGTTTCAGGGGGAGGATTTTGTGGGAAATACCATAGAAATGAGGAGAAGCATTTGAGAGCTCTCTAGTCGGATTGTGACTGATCTATCTCACATAAGCTTTGCTTCTTATTGAGAGTTAATGAAGCAACAGTAATTTTACACCAGATGCAGATACACTCTGGTTTATTAGAAAGACGTCTTTTGGATTGCTCTTAAAAGTGTGTTGTTCCCCCCCCCCCCCC
>Ga0181612_109478_pt1 | contig 10401 bp, 7 predicted proteins | sample HoacroProtozoa21_FD_119630 | JGI IMG/M metagenome (GOLD analysis project Ga0181612, IMG submission 119630) | Hoatzin crop microbial communities from Cojedes, Venezuel. Combined Assembly of Gp0051906, Gp0051904, Gp0051908 | reverse complement strand
GAGAGGGAGAGAAAGAAAGGAAACCTCCAAGACATACGTTTTCTCCTAATAGCGTACAATCTACACTGACTGCTGCAGAAATGGGATGAATAATACAATCACAGAATTTTCTCATCCCCTGTCGCTGTCAAATCCTATTAAACTCACTCCAGGTAAAAGGTGCATTATCAACACTGCTAAAACTACACTACACATCGGGGTTACCATAAACAAATGAAAGAAGATGGGTGTGAGAGAGGATAAAGAGAAATCACAAATCATCATCTTCCCAGTGAAGCGTCAGGAGTATATATGTATTGGGGCTGAGGCGCTGAGGACATATAAAAGCTATATCAGGTTAGGACTGGAGCTTGATATTAACCCTCTTGTTACTGTTTTTTTCTATGAATAGTGGCTCTGCTGCTTCTTTTGAGGCTAATGTGCTTTTATACCAAAGAAGATACAGACAACTGGATTAGTATGGGATTTAAGGAGCAGGCTGTGTACTGGGTGATGTGACAGCAAACAACTAAATTTAATATGGCAGCTTGATCCATTATGTATTTTATTCCAAGAGAAGTCCACGTGGGCACATGAAACCTGGACTGGATCTGGAGTCACAGTGGACTGGGATCCAGAAGTGTCAGAACTGGGCCACACGGTTATCATGTTTTAACAACTATTTTTTCTGCCACTAAATACATTTGACGTAGCTTAAGCTCACAAATGCACAGGATCCTCATCAGAAATCATCCTGACCCTAAACTTTAAATAAAGATCCATAATATTTAGCACCTTTCTGGCGTTTTTACTTGTGAAGCTTAAAGATCTTTAATTGATCAATATCATTAAGCTCATTTCCACAAAGATGCCAAGAAGGGAGGCGGACACATGCAAGGTTGCCCAGTGAATCAGGAAGAGAGCTAGGGGCTGCGTCTCGAGCGCCCATCTTGCTCAAACACTCCAGCAACCTTCACTCAGCTCAGCATCAGACAGACTTTATCCACTGTCACCATACGGGTCTGAAATTTGCACGCACAGCCAAGATCCTAGTTCTGACAGTCTCAGAGGGGTTTCAAAGCAGTACAGGTCCCACCAAAGACATAGTCTGTTGATGATTGCTCTTCCTTAAGAAATTACTGGATGAAACCAAAGACATGCACAGATAACCATCTGCAAGTACTCTGAAACACCTCTGTCTTCTCTCCTGGATGTTATGCAGGTTTAATTTCGTACCTACACATGCATACAGCAGAGTACATGGCTTGATAAATATTTGCCAGCTGATAGTGCCAGTTACACCAAGACCTGCCCCCAGCTTGGCACCACAGCACAAACTCGCTCACTAAATATGTAGCAACTTATGCTGCACCATCCTCAGAGTAACTTCTTTAACCTTCTTTACACAGAAATGTAAAGCCCCTCTCAATGTTTCTTTAAAAAAAAGGTTAATATGGAGAGGGCACACTTAATTTGATAATAAGTTGTCCTTTGCATATCACTGGCCTGATCCTACCATCTTCCCAAAGCTTTATCAGCTCTGAGAGGGACACAGCATGCGGCTATTCCAAGAAACAAGGAGAAGCCTGTACAGAAACAGGTTTTGTACTCATTCACAATTCGTTTAGCATACGGAGCAACATTCTGGGTGTCAGGTCTCCCAGCTGGTGGCCAGACGCTACAGTGGATGCAACCAACTGGCCACAGTCCTTCAAGCCTGGCAGACCAGGCTTCTATGTGTGCATGGCCTGCGTGTTTCCATGGTTGAGGCTCAGACCACCACGTCCAAGTCCTGCAAGCAGATGCCAAGCCAGCTGAACCACAGAGGAAATTATCCCCTGGCCAAGCTGGGCGTGGGGATGCCAAAGTTTGGAAAAGAGCACCAGCCAGCCAAGACGATCTTACACCGAGAGTAGTCATCTTTCCCTAGTGGTCTTTCTTCTTAGTGAGAGGGGAGGAAGAACAGATGGCTTTTGCATTCAAAGCCCAGGCCAAGGGTTCAAGGGGATGTGCAGGATGTTTTCTGCAGCCCCTCTAAACTCCGCATACCTACATGGAGCAATATAGCCAGCGTGGCATCGGAGGTCCCAGAGCTAGCTCCACGCAGGCTGTAGTGAGCTGTGCACAGTGAGCTGTGAGTTCACCTCCCAAAGCACCATAGCTGGCTTGGTACAGTGCTAAGCTCAGGCTGACGTGCCCAGGTCTTGATTGAAAAACAACCTATGTTAATGCTAGCTTGGAGATTTCTCCACTGCTTTGTCTGAATGCTTCTCAGTGCGACTTTTTCTTGTGTAACAGGAGGGAGGGTCCGGATCTGCTCTCAAACACTGCTTGAAGAGCCAGTAAAGATCTATGTGGATACCACTTTGCCAAGGAACAATTGTCCGTGGATGCTGAAGAAGAGGACAGGGAGGCTGTTAACACGCGGTCAGCCTGGAGAGCTCCACAGGTCGACCTGTCTCCGTCAGTGGCAAGTACTAAGGCCCATGCAGTCTGGGGGATGCGTTGTGCTTAATTGCTTTGCCCATTTGCAGTTGTATGGTTAATTTGTAGCTACTTTCTGCCCAAAGTATGACTCTGCTATCACTCGTGTAGCATTATAGCTAAAGACACGATTGCATTTCCAGATAGGCTTGTCACTTAGAAAACACTAATACCCCACTTTTGCAATGCGATTATTAAGGGGTACTCTGACTTTATAATATACCAAATGTCTGCATGGCTACAGACTGATAACATGGAACCAGCAGCAGCGTTGATTAAGTGCTGCTGGCAATCTCACTTCTGGAATACTACGGGACACCAGCGGCCATAATGCAGGAATAATTAAAAACAATGCTTAATCTTGCTCTCTAACGAACAGGAGAAAAACCCCTCTCTCACCCTGGCCCATCCTCCTTCTCTCCATGAATCCTAAGAGGAAGCAAAACTGCTAGAGCCAATGCTTTTGGGAGCACGATGGTCAGTTTGCTTCCCTTACCCATCCATGGCAGTATCGCTGCAGGCTTCACTCAGGCCAGGAGGAGATGGGGAGGCCACCTTGGACACGTAACCTGAAAGCCTGGGGTGCAGCGGTCACAGCTGTAAGACCCAAGGGCTGAGCACAGAGTAGCAGGCAAGTAGCTGTCATACAATGTACTGATAGTTGCGCAGGTACTAACCCCCTGTGAAGCGAGATACATCCAGCCATCATTAGCTGTGAGAAACACGCTTGCCGTGAGTCCTTGAGGGAACAGTGAAAAGCAAGTGACGTCTTATTTCTATTGTATAAAACAGCTCCAAAATCAAGGCACCTTTGTTTCTAAATACTCTGTCTTTGTTTCTCTGTACTGGCAGTTCAAGCAATCAGAAATCCTGAGTCTAGCCTCCCAAAACCATGAAAATTAGATTTCTAGATTCGTTGTTTTTGAATCATCAGGTTACATTTAGGTTGTATTTTCAGGCTTTTCATCACAATATTACAGAAAAAAACCCTTCTTTCAAGCCCTCCTTACTCCCTCCCCCAAAAAAACAATGAAAGAGGAAAATTCATCGTCTTGCTCACATGCCTACAAAGCAGCTGAGCTTGAAATTAAATATGGAAGGACTAAGAACTTCTGCTAAAATTGTGAGAGTCAACAGTGCAAAATTTCCAAAACCATGTCCAAATGTCGAGGCCGTGGCAATGCTGTATTTGAAATGGATAACGCTTTATTGTGCTATCCTTGAGTTCTCTCATGCTGCTTTCCTCTCCTCGTTAAAGACATTCACAGGGAAAACCTCTGGATGTTCTTTGTGTGTGAGGGAACAAAGTGTCCTCACCCACGGAGGCAGAATGCAGTGTTACTGAAGGTAAAAGGCCCAAAGTGCCATCTAATGCTAAAATAACAGGGAGTTTTACCTCTACTTATCTCTCATAATCCCGAGCTATTTGTCCTCCAGATAAAATGAAAGATAGATCCCATCACCTCCACTGCACGCAAATATCATAGCCTGTAAAGCTACATATTAGCAACTTGAGAGATTCCCTCCCACAGGAGGCGATCAAGCCAGGTGAACAGTGACTAAGAATTTTGGGTTTTTTTCTCTAAAAACCACATCTTATCCCTGAAATATATGATGCCAGCTGATGACGTATGCGGCTGTGGGAGCCACAATAATTACTGAGGCAAAGGAATCTCGTGCCTCAGGGAGCAGAGTGCTTTCCATGGGGCTCAGGCAGAGAAGTCGCCTGCCTGCGGCGTCACCCTGAGATGTGCCGAGCCTACGACCGGCCTCCTTGCGGTGGCTCTCACCCCACCTCTTGCCCATCAGGCAGCTCAATCCAAAACCCTTGGCAGGAGGCTGTGCCAATAAATATGTTTTCTATTGGCAGGATATTGCTCTCCTCTGAAATATCACATATTTGGCCATTAGGGAAGGCAGAGTCTGATCTTATATGTCAAATCCTATACTCCCATGAAAAATGAAGGAGCCACTTTGCTCTGCTCTACTCTTCTCCTAGCTAACCAGCCAAGGATGCTGTCACAAGTAGAATGCAGCGCGCAGGGCTTGCTTTGCCCTGGCAACAGCTGTACCCAAAAGTAACATAGAGAAGTGGATTGGAGGAGGGAAGAGGGGCAGGAGATACGTGTGCCTACTTACCAAATGAATCTGATGAGAATTTTAATTTTAGGCCTCTCATCAGCCCTGACACCAAAATTGTAGCATCAGTTAAGTCATAATGAGTGAGTGGTGCATTTGATGTTTACAGACTGTAGATTAGGAGCAAGAGTACAGGACTTCATAACAGCCTTGCTACGTGTAAATGCAGGGTTTGGACTCAAGGCTTAAGTTCAGGAGTTTCAACAAGAAAATGAAATGCTTGGGGAGTTCATAACAGCATACAAAGCTTTTCTTCTGTACAGTAAGTTCTGTTACCAACCCCCACCAAAGGTGACCAGAAGCTCTTAAAATGCAAAGCCTTGTTTTGGGCTGGCATTAGGCGGCCCACGGGTAGCTGATTTCAGCACAGATACCAGGCCCAAAATGCTGCTATTGCGATTGTTAATGAACTTTCTCCCTGTGAGGATATATTTAAGACTTCTGCTAAAAGACAGGAAAAAAAGCACAAAAGAGATTAAAAAAAAAAAAAAAAAGCAAAGAGAAGAAAGACTCAGAGACCTTGGTCAGTGCACTTGATTCTGGATTTTGACCACTCGGGTTCCCTCAAGATGAGTCAAATCCTAGCCAGCTGTAACAGATCCACAGAATAGTCTTCAAACATTTAAAAAATGGACCAGATTTCCTGGGTTAACCCAACACAAACACCACTCAACATTAGCCTTCAGGTTAGATGCAGGGTGTCCAAGTCAGCCTTGCTTCCAAGGGGTTTGCGGAATGAAGTAGGGCCTCCTGGACCTCCTTCCCTGGTGGTTTTGACAGCCCAGAAAGCCAGGGCTCAACTGCTGGGAGCGGCACCCCCACCAGTACCAGGAACGTCGATGGAAAGCGGCGAGCTGTAGGGATGCTGGGTTCTGCAGTGTGGGGCGCTTGCGAATCCACAGGCAGGGAGATGGGTGCACAGGGGAGAGGTTTCATTAGATCTCATTGATAAATATTCTGTGTGCTCTGATACTCCAAGAATCCTCTTTTTTTCCCCCTCCCTCCTCCTTCCCCCTCACATTGCAGCCTCCTCCCTCCTGCCTGGTTTCATCACAACTCCAGATTGCTTGAACAAGCTGCCTGATCAGCCCACAGATGCCAACAGGAAGCAATGATGTTACAATAAGTGTCACAGGGAAAATGTCAACTGTATCATTATAATGAAGGTCATGTCTCCCTCACAGAGAGCTCAGGGCTCTGCACAATTCACATGTTGTTATTAGGTAGATGTTGACATGTGTAACGTCTGTCTTACAAGAGTCACTGCACAGGGACGAGTGAGGAAATGCTGGCTCACAACTACTCCGAGCTTCAGCCTCTGTCGTAGAAAGTGCGGAAGGAAACAATTAACAAGCATTACACAGGTGGGAATTCACAAATACTCTAGTTCCATCTCCCCGCATCAGGCAGGATACACACAGGATAACAGAGCAAAAGCAAAGCACTTCAGCAGCCTCAGACAGCATCAAAGCAAAGCACGAAGTGGTACTAAGAGCGAGTCAGGCACGAAAGCAACCAGCCTCCATCCCAAAGTTGATGCTAGTAAATGGCACTTGGATACTCCATGTAAAACAGCTCGCTGCCTCCCTAATGTAGGGAATCTCCTCCTTTTAAACCCAGTAATAAAAATGATAAAAAAGGGACTATAAAAAATAAAAGCCTTGAATTAATACTCTAATGAAGTTTTATTATTTTTCTAGAAAAGATTTTGTTCCATGATGAGGAAATACATACTCTCCTTGGCTCTGGCTCTATGCAAGGAACTGGTTGTGGGGGCAGCAGGGGGTGTTTGTGCACGCATGCGTGCACGAGATGAAGCAAGGCGCTAAACGCAGAAAGCAGAGGCCTTTTAATTCTCCAGAAAGACACAATGTTCTTCTTCCATCTCCAAACCTGTCAATATTATGCTCAATAAGGGACGACATGTTGGCAAGGATTTTCACGTACACACACACGCATGCGTGCACACATACCCTGCTACAGCTGGTGGGAGAATATTAAAATCTGAGAGATTTGACTAATACATTGCATGACAAAGTGCTTTCTGTGATCCACAAGACTGCCCATAACTCATTTGTCGAGGGAGATGGTTAGGGCATCGCTCACAGATCCCCGAGACATCAAAACAATATTCATGTAAAGACAGAGAGGAGGAAAGGAGCGTAGTAGAAGAGTGATCATCTGAAGAACTGGAGATACAGAGCTCTTGAGGAGCAAGAGCTAAGGCAGGGCTGGTGTACCAGCACACTTATGGGTGTCTGAGAACCATTTTACTCTTTGTCCAGTCTAGAAAGCCAAGGGAGAGGTAAAGCAGTAAGATCAGCAGGTTGCAGCTCAATGATAATTGCACTTCTCTGCGATGCTGGGTTGTAATTTATCTGCTCCCTCCCATTCCCACAGTGCCATAGTATATCCCCTCCCATCAATTTGTTCCCATATGCACTACTGTGAGGCAAAATTGCTGGTTGGCCTCAGCCTGGTATTTTTTATGGCAGACTGTACCCACTCAGTTGCTTGGCGAAAGGCTGCCTCGAGACTGAAAATACAGGGGAACACACAACTCCCTGAAGGATCTGTTCGTATTTTATTTTAGTAAGAGCAGAAGGAAAGTGCCATTTTACTTTTCCATCCATAAGGTCATATTCTTATGCCTCTAAGAATTAAAAGCCAATATGGGCGATTAACAAGCAATAGCTGAACATAGTGGAGGTGCTCTGAGAAGAAGCTAGAATGATTTGGCTTCAGTTCTCCACTCCCCGGCAGGTAAACTGCAGGGAGACTGCAGCAAGTGGTCAACAACTTCCCCACCATTGTACCACCTTGCTGTACCTCCGTGCTGTATACAGAACAAAAAAATTGTTCCCTGGCCCAGGCTTAGGGACGCCAGTGAAGCATATGCAAGAAATAAATGAAGAGTTGAGGCTTTCCCTCATCGAGAGGAAGGTGAAAAGAAGAAGTAGTGATTTGGGGGTTTGCCAGCAGACACATTCAGCACAGTGGATTTCTTAATTTAAGTCAAAGAGGGGATTGAATGGGTAAGCATAGCAAGCCTTCCCCCCATAGGAAGTCATCAGGTGGTGGGTCCACTGCCATCAGAAGCAACCCCTTTAGGTCCTGCTGTTGCAAGTAGGTTAATCTCAGTGGCTCACAGATTTCTCACTTGGCTCCTGATCTGCAAAGTAATCTGAAAGGGACTGCTTCCTGCATTTCCACCTCTGCTTATTTATTCGCTTATTTTAATTTGAAAGAGGATTTAGCAATTCGTGGAAGTCAGGGATCGATATCCCTAGCATGAGCCAAGAACAGCTCTGAGCAAGATTGGTCGCATGATTCTGCGACTGACAGCGTACCTCAGTCCTGACCCCCTCTGCCAGGGGCTGGCTTCCCTGCTACCATTCAGTCAGTGTCCCCCTCCTCCACTGCCGCCCCCCCAGCTCTCCCAGCACCTCATTCTCCTGCCCTCAGTCTTCCTTGCATTTCCTATAAAATACAAGCCAGAAGATGAAACTATGCTTTTGAGATGATAAAATTGAGATCCACCAAATTCATTTTTATTTGCGATCATAAACCAAGCTTCGCTTTACAAGACAAAGAAATTAAAAAGGAAAATGGGAAAGAGTTCAAGTGCATCAGTTACAGATTGTTAATAGAACCAAAGTATTTTGTACTATCTATATTTTATGAAGCTCTGTTGCTGTGTTTTGTACAACAGAACATCACAATAAATGATTTACCAACTCAGTAAAGGATCCAGAAAACTGATCTCAGCTCATCCTTTAGAAGGCCAAAGTTCCTGATCTGTATACGTTACAAGACCCTCAAATACCCTGTTGCATTTTAAAACTGGGGAAAACCTTATCAGTCCTGACTTTTATTTTTTAAATCTTTTGTAATGGATTTTTTCAATAGTTACAGGACAGTGTCCTGCCAGAAATGAAGCAATTCTTCTAAAAATGACAGAGAACATTTAAGCAAAAGTCCATAAAAGAAATTACAACTTTCTAATGAAAAACAATTTTTTAACATCACATATATTTAATTTTCACATTCCTGACAGAGGAAATAATTACTAAAAAGAATTATAATTATTATTACTTTTCTTAGAATTCTTTTGCAGCCTTAGAGGATTCCTTTGGAAGCCCTCAGCTAATCCTACTTCCTTCAAAACAGGCCTGAGCTAAGATTTGCAGGACTTGTTGATAGGTCATGTGTGCTGTAAGTAGGTGGTAAGGAGAGGGCAGGCAGTTTTCTAAACATGCAAAGCTGGCTCTGCTAACCTTCTCTGTTTTGGATTTTGTTATTATAGTAGGCAAGCACGACACTTCAGATCTGTTGGCATGCCTGCACTGGACTATGATGGTGTATCCGGTAGCATGGGATGGAAGGCAAGGACCAATATTCACTGTAGATGAGGCAAAAGTGATGCTTGTGAGTGAGCAGGGCAAGAGTTGTGGGGTGACCCTGCAGTGCCCAGGCAGATGAGGACAGTTAGCACCAGAAGGTGAGAGTTCTCTCCTTGCTCAGCAGAAATGGCGACAGGGATGAGGCACAGGTGCAGCTGACCACATCTCTGGCAAAGCAAGGGGCTGCGTAGGTGGCACAGAAGAGGATGATGTGGCATTGTTGCAGACACATCAGAAAGTTTGACACCTGCCCCAATGTCCTATTATGCTGATTCTCTGTTCCGACCAAGCTTTGCCTGCATCAGGAAAGCAGCTTTAGTGATGGCCAGCAATGTTTTTTATGATAGCTTCTATCTTCTCACCGTCTGGGAACCATTAGCCTCTCAGTTTGTCTTAGAGCTGCTTTAATGTACTCTTGAATGAGTCATGGCAAACAACAGGAGCTCCGCTGGCGCAGCAGCATGCTTGAGCAGAGAGGGCCTGCCCTCAGGAGTGAGAGAGAGTCAGTTGTGCTGGAATTGTGTGTTAGAGGCTACTTCTCAGCACTCTGCTCCTCTGCTCTGCCAGCATCTCCAGGTGTAGGAAAGTCAGTCGTTTCCCAGACCAGCACTCCTGCCCATGAGCACCTCCAGGACCAAGTCAGAATAGAAATAACTGAGTGTTCTATTTAAGCTTAGTGAAGAAGCACTAACCCTGGCCAAAGCAGCGAGCTTCAGAGCCCTGCCGTGAGGTGGGCTCACTCCCACTCACGACAGTCTCAGTTCTTTTCAAGTTAGACTGGCTGAGTTGCATCAGTGCAGAACTCTGCATGGACTCTTACTTTAGTGTCAGACGGGTCTGGGTTTAGCAGAGAGGGACTGGGAAATGAATATGGCGTGGCGGAACACACCCAAATTGGGACTGACTCTGCAAACATCTGCTCTTACCCCACGACCCTTCAACCTTGCTAGCAGAAACTGGCTTGCATTCAGCCAAAATAAGAATAGCTGCATGCCCCTGTGCACCAGATTACTAAAGCAGTGCAGTCAAGGCCAAAGGATCTTGAAATCCCAGGGACCAAATGCCTCCTGTCAGCAGGCCTGGAGGCAGCCGTCACTTTAGGCCAGGGTCGTCAGAAAACCACTGCGTCCTGATGTCTGAAGGGAGGGGAAGAAGCCCGAGACAGATATTGAAGGGAAGCCAAAGAGGCAGCAAGCGAAGGACGAGGGCTGGGATTTGAGGAGAGCGCGTTTACTACTGGCCGAGCTTGTTACTGTTTTGGTGCAGTTAGCTCCTGTCTGTCACTCTCAATAAAAGTGTTATTGATTAGCATGTGACTTTATTGTAGAGAGCTGGCAGGGAGCCAAGGTGGAAGGACTCCAGAGGGAAAAGAGGACAACTTGGCTGTCAGGGAGGG
>Ga0181612_169067_pt1 | contig 10402 bp, 2 predicted proteins | sample HoacroProtozoa21_FD_119630 | JGI IMG/M metagenome (GOLD analysis project Ga0181612, IMG submission 119630) | Hoatzin crop microbial communities from Cojedes, Venezuel. Combined Assembly of Gp0051906, Gp0051904, Gp0051908 | reverse complement strand
TGTGAGAGAGAGGAGAAAAATGTGTTAGAAGCAGCCCTGCAGCAGCCCTGCAGACACCAAGGCCAGAGAAGGAGGGAAGGAGGTGCTCCAGGCACCAGAGCAGAAATTTCCCTGCAGCCTCTGGACAAGACCATGGTGAAGTAGGTTGTCTCCCTGCAGCCCATGGAGGACCATGCTGGAACAGATATCCACACTGCAGCACATGGAGGACCGCATGTGACAGCAGATGGAGATGCCCTGAAGGAAGCTGCAGCCTGAGTAGAGCCCATGCAGGAGCAGCTTCCTGACAGCAGCTGTGGCTTTTGCGGACCCACATTGGATCAGTCTGACCCTGAAGGACCGTGCCCCTGTGGAAAGGGCCTATACTGGAGCAGCTCTTGAAGAACTGCAGTCCATGGGAAGAACCAATGTTGGAGCAGCTCGTGAAGGACTATATCCCCTGGGAGACCCCATGCTGGAACAGGGAAAGAGAGCAAGGAGGAAGGAGCGGCAGAGATGAACTGGCCACAACTGCCATGTCCCATGTCCCATGCCCCTGCATCGGTCAGGGTGGAGATGTAGAAGAGTCAGGAGTCTTCCTGTCCTATCTTGACCCTTGAGTTTTTTCATTGTATTTTCTCCCCATCCTGCTGTGGAGGGGGAGTGAGAGAGCGGCTGGGTGGGCACCTGCTAGCCCGCCAAGTTAACTCACTGCGTTCCCAATATTCTGGGTTCCAGCAGATGCCTGGATATATTCCATTCAGGCCAGTTTAGGTGTTACTGTTCCAGTGCTGTACAAATACGACTGTATTGTATCCACACTCAAAGTGGCATTAGAAGCAGAATTTAGCTATGTTCAGGGGGCGCTGGGCCCAGGTAAGTCTGATTGGATCTTATGTAGCCTGCACACTCAAGCCTAGCTGTCTTTTAATACCTTACACAAATCCTAACTCATTTACCCAAAATGAAAGCCTGGCTACACTTCTGAACTGACTTTTTTGCAAATACTTGCAATATCCAGTAGTGCAGAGATTCTTTAAAGAAAATACATTAAAGCCTTATGATACACAGTGTAAATAAATATAGTAATAAAAACCTATATTGAGCTACAGCAAAGCTGAAGAAGGCAGCTTACAATTATATGAGAAATAAAATCAAGGGGAATTCAGTAATTCATCTTAAAAAGCCAGTCATGATTTGAGTACCACATCACATTATCTGCTTCATTTTAGAATCTCCCTAGGAAAGTTAACCTGGAGCAAGGAAAAAAACAGGGTAACATTTCACAAATGCCATTCGCCCAAACAGTATTTCACTAGTCTCTGACTTCTAAACAGTAATGACAATTCTTAGGGGGGAGCAAGAAATTGATAATGAACTGAGCAAAAGGGAAGATATAATATTGATCCTAAATGGACATGTTACTTCCTTGGGTTGGTTAGGGTTACATTTTCTAGGACAAAATTTCACTTTTTTGCAGTCTTAAAGAGTTTTTATTATTATTTAGGCAATATCCCCAGCGAGCATAAATAGATCTTCCATATTCCCTCTATAAACACAAAACAGTCTTTCCCTGGGGATTAGATACCTCAAACCTCGCAGCAACTCAAAGCACAAGAGAGTTGAAGGAAAGGGAAGAGAAATGGAAGCGCAAAGGACTATATTCAGACTACGTTTCTAATGGTACTTCAAATCTTAGAGAGTGCTGTGAGTCTACCGGCTGTGAAGAGCTGCTGGCTCATTATGTAACCACAGAATTGTAGAAAAAATGTTGCTGGAGGTCATCTGGTCCAGCCTGCTCGAAACAGGACTAACTTTGTAGTTAGGTCACACTGCTCGTGACCTTTCCGGTCAAATTCTAAATATATCCAAGGACAGAGACTCCACAGCCTAGACGTCTTGGTGGCCTTCTGCCAGTTTACTGATGTATCACTTGCAACAGGAAGTCTGAAATCAGACACAGTACACCAGAGGCAATCTCAAAAATGCTGAATAGAGGTCTATGATAACTTTACCTATCCTGATGGCTAAACTCCTGGTAGTGGAGCTCTGCATGTGGTTGGGAAGAACATACCGTTGATTCATACTCAGCTTGCCCACCAAGACACACAGGCTCTTCTCTACAGAGGCACTTTGCCAGTAAAGAACACAACAACGAAGACATTGATTATCTGAGCCTTTTCCTTGGCCTTTGACACTCCGTCCCATACTCAGCAGCAGGCTCTCGTTTTCATTCATCTGCCAAAGTTCGGATAGAGCAAAATAGAGGGAATTTGGTACCACATTCACGTTGCCTGTTATAATGCCTCATTCAGGTGCTGTTGGGTGTGTTGTTTCCATTTCCTTACATGCCACGGTGGACAGCATGAATGTAGCCTAAAGAAGCATGCCCCATTTCACACGGTAAGCACTGGTAGGGGCTCGAATAGCACTCTGTCCTCTCTCTTTTGCCAATCTTTCTCTCCAGTTCAGTATTTTATATGACTTTTTGGTGAAAATGCTGCCTGGATTTGCTAGACTGAAGATGCATTAGCAGTGTGCTTGTATCCAAGGGATACATAAACCAGTGCAACTTGCAGCCTCACCTTCTGCAGAGTTCTAGTTTGCAAACCCTGGAGGTTCCTGCAGTCATGCCATTCCTTACATCAACACAGGCATCACATCTGTATTCCTACTGGATCTGATGACAAGCCATTGCAGAGCTCCAGGAGCCTCGTTTGGTGTCTTTCAGCTGACATAGTTTTCCATTTCTCAGGAGCTGGCTCTGGGTCCTTTTATAAAATAAGTAGCAGTTACAGAGATTAGCATCTCAGATCATGAAAGAAATCCCACCACATAATATTTTCAGCCTAGAATAACTGTTCCAAATGCTTAAGAAGTGGCATTGCTTTTCACTAAAGTATTGTTTGCTAGAGGAAATCATTTGAGCTGAGCACTGATGAGCATACAGGCTGCTCTTGTAAGTGAAGCGGTGCTTTATGTTTTATTCTTTTTTAAATATGATTTTGGCAAGTAGAGGAATAAGAAGAAAGTACTTCAATCTCTGAATGACACATTAATGACATATATAATTTTCTGTTGACTTTGCTAACATCAACTTGCAGAAACATTGTTTTTCTGCCTCAGTAAGCAATCCAGACTTGGATTTAGCTGCTTTGTGTGGGTTGTAGTTGTTTATTCATGTTAATGGAGATTAGAGACCTATGAAACGCCCAGCAAGATACCTCACAGTAAACAGTTTCCTGTCTGGTGTGTTAAATAGGTTTGAACAGTTTCTCTATAATATTTAGCACATACTAATATAAAACTTGAGCATGATCTGATTTACAGATAATCCTTTAGAGTAGTATCATAAAAATGTATGAGCATATAAAATGAAAAGGAAAGGGAGAAGAGCATGTGTTTCTTAATAGACCAAGTACACAAAGTATTGAAGTATATATTTTGTTGCTTAAGGCAAAGTAATAATAAAAATTGCAATAAAAAGAAGTAGAATATTGTTAGACTAGAAATGACCTGTCAACCTCATCTGTAAACCAAAAACAAAGTCACATGTATCATTACTAACACCAGGCATTAGATACTCCAACCACAAGTATCAGACTTTTTAATAAAAAGCAAATATATTATTTATTAGACTGCCTAAAGTCTGGCCAAAGGTGGTTAATATACGTGCTAAAGTACACGTGCACTGACAGGTAAACATGGTCTAATAAGGAGAAAAAAGAACTGAAGTATTCTGTGTATCTCAGGGAAAAAGACAGGTTTTATTTCCCTGAATATTTATTGATCCATTTAGGCGAAACGTTTTTGATCTTGGCAACTGGAAAGGAAGTCTGAGGAACTTCTAAAGACTACCGTCATTGGTCTCCAAGACTGCTGGACGTTACTTCTGAGAACATAAATATCTGGGCTGAGATTCATCTCTTCTACTTTTTAGCTTTCCATGGTTAAAGCACTGGAGTTTAGCTAGGCTTTCAGATGATGATGAGAAAGAAGTTACCTCAAAGTCTTTGGAAATGGATCAACTACACATTGAGAACTGAGAGCTCTTTGATTCAGATCCCTCATGTTGCTTTCCAGACGGAGGTGAGGTGAATACAGGAGAAAGTCTGTATAACCATATATTATGCCCCACCATTCTTACTACAGAAAGGATCATTCCTATTACAAAACCACATTCTCAAAAATTATAAGCAACAGTACGTACAGCAATATGTACTTTAACTCCTGTTCAGGGTTTTCTCCATTTTGGCTTCATCTCCTGTCTCTGTAAGCTCTGCTAAGGTTTTTGGAGCACAGGCACTGCCTTCCTCTGTCTATAAGGACACACTATTGGCATTGTACCAGTAATAAATCCTCATCATCAACAATAGGGAGCTTATTTGCTGTCTTATTTGAAATACTCCAGATGACAGAGGTCGACTTTCAGGCTTAGATTCACTACCCCTTTTTCTGTGGTACTGGCTCATTGATTCCAGTGGGGATTCAATGTTGTAAATGAGGTTAGAATTTAGTCTGCAGTGTTCATATAGTGCCATGCCACAGCAGAACTTGTTGTTTCACTACTTGGAAAGCTGTCTTCATTACGGACCCCTATCTTGGGTTCCCTGTCACATTGATTTCGAAACTCTACTTAATAAATGACGTATTTTTATATTAGAAGTCAAAGGAGACTGTATCTCCAGAGCTTAAAGAACACTCATTACACAAACTTGTAATCGTTGGTCATTACAGAATAATCCTCCTAGAAAATTTCAACTCAAAAGTAGTTCCTTATAGTGCTTGCAAACATCTTTTGCATTTAAATCCTAAAAACTCATGTGCAGATTGTTTTTGAAGAAAACAGGTTGCTGTCAGTAGTTTTAGCTCTAATCCACTGCCTGCTGATTTGAAAGAGTATTAGGGTCTAATACTGCTCCTGCTAATTCAATGAGTAAGATCAGACAGTACATGTAAGGGCACACACGTTGCCTTTATATTGCCTTCAGGTGAGAAAATACCTCTCTCTTTCTTCTTAAGGTGCTTTTTCCTTCCTCAGTTACTGCAGATAGGATCTGGAATGGGGCTTTAGGGCATTCTTTATAGAAGAAGGACAAAAAAGATTGTGTTAGACTTCCATGACTGCTACCCTGAGACCCTGAGAGAGTAGGATACCAAAAATAGCATCAGTGACTGGGTAACAACAGGAATTTTACTCCAACAAAGCAAAATTATTTGTCTGTAAAATGAAGAGAGGAATATTTTAATAAAGTCTCCACTGCTAAGTGTTCTTCTTTTATGGTGCCACTCGGCCTTTGGCAAAAGCTACCCTGCAGACCTAATGCATTTCTTGTGTAACAGCTCAGCTCAGTAAAAAAAACTACACATAATGCTGTACATGACCTCCACAAATTCATCCCTTTTATGGGAATAGAATACAACAAGGATCAATGTAATTACATCTGACATATCCAAAAGACTTTTGGAAATACAACAGCGTTTATTATACTTGTTGTTTTGCGTCACATTCTGATTTATTTTTCAAGTAATATGTTGTATAGGTTTATAAAATACTTGGGGGGGGAGTGGTTAAGGATTAAGTAAATCTGCTCAATCCCTTAGCCACAAACTAAAATGCTTCAATTACTTGGACTGTCATGAAGTTTTGATTGTCTTTAGTGTTTCTCCAGCACTGTTTAGGGCTCAGACCACTTGCTGCAGCAAACACTTTCACTAACAGGAATTTGCCACCACTGTTTCATTCCTACCCTTTGATGAACTCTGTATTTCAGGAAATCCAAGACATTGACTATTTTTGTTTGATTGCTCATTTTTAATAGTTGTATAGTTATTATGTCAGAAAGACAGAACTGATGAAGATGGGGTGAGTCACTGTCTTCCCATCACCAGCAACCACACCCTAAAATGTGGTCCGTATTTGCCACTGAGGGTCACAGACCATCCTCAGAGCAGACACGGTGCCCCTCTCTCTGGGGTGTACCAGCAGACACGCTGGAGGTACAGCCAGCAGGTTGCATGTCTCTTCTGCCCACCCTCTGAGCTGATGGGTTGAATTCCAGTCCCAGTCTGGGGCCTATGCCAGTACAGCATTGAGCTAAAACTGATAAATCTCTTGAATAGGTTACCAACCCATCCACTTGGTTCCCTCACCTAACTTTCACAGAACTGAATCACCTAACGAGAAGACCACATGTCTTTATGCTGTCCTTATAGACATGTCTATAGTAATTCCTGAGGAACCACATCCCTCAGCAACTCTTTCTACTCTTCCCTTATGCCCTTTGTTCTTCGCTCTCTCTATGAGGTTATCCTAGTGTTACGCGTATGGTGACACACAGATTCATACGAAGGCAGGTTCCCAAAGCCTGTAGGCCATGATCCTACAAACTGAGATTTGAGGTTGAATGACTGGACAGTAATTCTCATGACTGACAGGGTCAGAGATTACCAAACAGATGCTGGAGAGAGAGGAGGGGAAAAGCAAAGTGGAGTAATAAATAATCATAAGGAAAAAACTACTGCTCAGCTGTGTTCTGATTATTGGAACAGACGGGAAGTGCTGCTTTACTCCCTAAGAAGCTTCCATTAATTTGGTCTTTTATTTTCATTCTTGTGAGAGTTGACCTCCTGCAGACTTTTTTCTCCATTCCTTCCCAGTTCTTCTGAAGAGGAATAGGCCAGTGATATACCTGCATGCCTACTTATTACAGACATAATGTCGGTAATAGAAAGTAGACAGCTTCTAGGTCCTAAGGCAAATGAATTTGGTGGTTAATACTGATGAGCACATTAAAGAAAGAAAGGCCTGCAGAGAGGGCTTGAGTTGCTGTCTGACATACAAGCTTGTAATAGCACAGTTTTGAGTAAAAAGAGAGGAGAACTCTCCTAATGTTTATAACCAAAATTTCCCATACTTTGAAAGCACTAAAAAAAAGTTTAGTGGCTTTATAGCTGCATAATACCCGGGACTGGTCTATGCTCTCCAGCACAAGTTACTTTGAGATCTCACAGTCTGTTTACTAGCAGGGTGAAGGATGATCTAAAATGCACCAGAGGAAAAGCCAGCAAATACAACAAGAGTCACAGTAATAAGACCACACAATTATTCAGTCTCAGATGCTTGAAATTTTTTTACTTTTTCTATGAAAATCATTATTATTTCAGTTTCTAGTAGAGCTAGAAGGAATTTTAAGTATGGAAATTAAAAAGATGAGAATGGTTTGTCCCACTGCTGTGTATTTTGGCCGTGGCAGTGGAGTAGATCCATGTCCTTCCCATAAGAAGGGTGCTGCAACTGCAGCTGAGGGGGGAAACAGGGTACTGAAAAGAGAGACACAGCATCAAGGAGAACCTCTGGTGTGGTACCGAGTGGAGTTGAGCAGGATGCAAGGGACCAGTAAAAATATGAGAGCAGAGCATATTCTGAAAAAGAATGAGAGAAGAGGGGGACGTCTCTCACAGAAGATAAATTAATAGGAATTATGCAAGTTACCTCATTAAGTAATATGTCTTATCATCACAAAAACTGCATTAACATCAACATTGGTGATGTCTCGTATGCAATCAGATATAGGTTGTGAGCCAGATCACAAACATCAGATACTTACGGCTGAGAGCGGATGCGCATATAAGAAGCCCTTCTGGAGTAAGTGAAACTGTTGCTGCAAGTGGAGAGGCTAGAATCCGGTCCTCATCAGAAGTTATACTTCACTTGAAAATATTACTTTCTAAAAAACTACTTTTAAAAAAATTTAACATCTTTGATTTTCAGAATACAATGACCCAATGTGTTAAATCTCTGGGCTGAAAGTCAGTTTAAGAGTCCTTGCAATCATGAGGCACCAACACCCATCTCCCACAGGTGGCCAGAAGTCAATTCTGGAGCTAAATGTGTGCAACATGACAGAACACCCACGGCACTGACATGCAGCCGTACCTGTCACTCCTCTGTCTCTTGTACCATGCAACATCTTAAGTCCAGCAGGTCATTTCTTCACCCACTCCGTAGACACACAGCTTCTGTACAGAGCTGAAAACCACTGGGGAGATGGGGGGCAACTGTCAGGCAGCCCCAGTCCAGTTCACAGAGAAGCAGTGTTGTGAGGTAAATAATCTTTTTGCACCAGGATTGCAGCATTGACTCTTCTCCCAGGATGCCCACTCCATCCCCAAAGCTGTGCAGTTATAATGTGGGCACAAACAAGAAAGTACCTATAACAAGAAAGTCAAGGAGAAAAGGAAGGTAAATACTGTTCAACACACTGAAAACAACAAACCTGACAGCAGACTAGGACAGAAGACTTGCTATATAGAAGTCTCTGAAAAGAGATTTATACTCAGTGAGAAGCAGAACTAATTGAAAATGCATAAAAAGGAGAGGGTTTGGCAGTCCTCATTAAATTGTGGCTGTTGTTGTAGAGATAAAAGAAACACAGTTTGAACCAAAAGGTTGAGTAGAATTTTAAAATCCAAAGACAAAATTTCCAGTGAATGGCATAGACAGAATTAAGCATGAGAGTTGTTAGATGCTGGTTAGAGTTCCTGATTTATTTTAGTAAACAGAAAGATAAATACATGGAATATTTTTATACTTGAAGTGGAGATAGGTAGAGACTGTTAGATTATTCTTTGATGCTGTTGTGGACCTTGAGGTCAAGCTGGAGAGAATGGCTCAGGAAATAATCTTTCAGCTATGGTCAGAGTGCTGGTCAGGAGGAGCTTTACTTGCTTAGTTACTGTTTACATCAAGGGGTCCAAAACCACAGCTTGCAAGGCCAAGATAAATCATCTGCAGTATATTGCTTTTACAGTGTTTTCAATTAACAATGTGATTCTAAAGGTTCACAGTAGGTCAAAGAAAGCTGGTGTGGAGTTCAAAATGTTCAGGAACCAGTGGTCTGGGGAATTCACTGCTTGGCGGATAAGCAGTAGTCGTCCTTACTTGCAGCACAGAAACCATTACTGAACAGGCAACTTTTACAGTGCTTCCATGCTGATGTCTGACATACCACAGCATTTCTCTGAGCATTACACACAACCTTTGGAAGGGGAAAGAATTACAGCAAGGGCATAATATTAATGATTCAGAATTTCTCGTGTCACAACCCTGAGCACTGAAGCATCTAATTATTAGGCATAACAACTTGCACATAGGCTGTGCCAAATGATGACGGGAGAATTAGACACCTAAATATGGAGTCTGCCCTCTGGGGAAGGTCAGTGTAAGCCAATTGGTGGGAAAAAAGCCAAAGTAGTGCTGTGGGACTGAATTCCTATTCCCTCACAGAATCCAGATCCATGCTACAAGGAAGGCTGCATCCTCCCAAAATGCATACTGAGCCATCATATTATGTGAAATACATTTGTCTTCCAAAACCTGAAGAAGAGAGAGGGTGGGATAAGGCTTTTCTTCCTACAGGCAGGGAAGGAGGCGCAGGTGCTCTCTCTGAATTACAGCCTCGATGTTTAGTGCAGTTGAACCAACTGGTGGAGAGCTGGGATCAAAAAAGCTTTTCTGAATGAGGAATTTAACCATCCATGAAAGCTCCAGGCTCCAAAAGCTTTACCCATTTCTGGTGGGTAAAGTATTTTCTCTATATCCTAATGCAAAAATACAAATTAATTAGCTAAAAAAATAACAAGACTTCTTGTATTTGTGGTTTGATCATTCACTTAAAACAGTAGCAAGTTTCAGGCTTGGCTTGCTGGTTATTTAAGCATATTATGAAAAACAGGCTGCACAGGAAGAGATTGAGAAAATCTCTTTGCAACATCCCCTTGAGCATGAATTCTTGAGTACACATGTGGAGTATCTATACTCATATCTCTCTGAGCAGAGAAGTCTCACACAACCTTTCAAAATCCTTGCTTTTACCATTGGGCAACTGGCAAATTTTCCACAAAGCTCCAGATTTTTGAAAAACACTGACATTTTACAGGGTTTGCAATTAGAAATGTGATGGCATGGATATAAAGTGACCCAGAAGCTCCATTTTCTGAGGGATCTGTGAGAAAATTCAAGGGTTATCAGTGATCTCTAAAAAGTTGGAATTTGAAAGGGCTCTGACAAAAAGATTTTAAATATTGTATGCAATGGAGAGGGAGACAGTGTTTAAAAATGGAGAAAACACATGGAAAATTTATTTGTTTGCTGCCGGTGAAAAGAATGGTAGTGGTCAGTGTTGTGAAGCATTATACCTGACTGACTAAGAGGATCGGTAGAGAGATACCGAACCTCTCAGTAACAAAACATGAATTCAGATAAGAATGGGGTTAGTAGTGACAGAAAGCCACTACCATGTCATTGCAGTGTGCTAATGTTTAGAGATTCATTGGTGGTTGATTTGGTTTAGCCTGGATAAATGCCAGGTGCCCACAAACACCGCTCTATCACTCGCCCTCCTCAGCTGGACAGGGGAGA
>Ga0181612_145101_pt1 | contig 10402 bp, 6 predicted proteins | sample HoacroProtozoa21_FD_119630 | JGI IMG/M metagenome (GOLD analysis project Ga0181612, IMG submission 119630) | Hoatzin crop microbial communities from Cojedes, Venezuel. Combined Assembly of Gp0051906, Gp0051904, Gp0051908 | reverse complement strand
TAAAATACTTAGTGAAATCCTAGAACTCTAGTAGCATTTTACTTGGGAAATAATACCTTCTGAGAGTCTTTTGTTGCCTATCTTACTAGCTCCTTATCTTCCTTAAAATTATTTTACTGATACCCATGTTTTCCATTTTAAATAGTAATTTCCCAAGTGGCATTATAACAAAGGTCATCTACATGAGTCTACCTACTACTTTGTCTGGAAAATAATATTAAGCTTGCTGAAAGCAACTTAATTTAGTAAGCACATATGATTTTATCCCACTTTCTATTTGTTTTGATGGCTAGTAATTCCAGTCTTCAGTTTTTGGGGTTTTTGTTTTTTGGCACTGGTAACTGTCTAGATCACTTCCACTCTCTTTAAATACAAGTAACACATTTACTATTATACTGTTCCTGATTTTATAATCTTATTAACAATCCCTAATACAAGACTGAGATTTCCCGTACCAGTTCTTTCAAAGCTCTTGAACAAAGATCAGCCAGTTCCCACAGCTTAAGAGCATTAATGCCTGAGGTCCGCTTCCATATCAATTGCAGCAATTTAGATTTATGTACCTTTGTTCCTATTATCTATCGTGCCTGTCGTGATGCTTAAAATAATTTTCCTAGTTAAAAATAAGGCAAAGATATTCCTCCTTTTCCTGTAATTCCAAAATCAACCCTAGAGCACAAGTCTGTGCTGCTGCTTCTCTTTATTTACATTGCTTTTACAGTATATGACCTATTGTTTTGTGTTGGTTTCATTGAGTATTTGACATAGAAATCATCAGATTTATCTTGTCAGACTATCCAGTCCTTAACATAGTTTACATCTTTTTTGCAACACAAACATGGGAAGTTTAAGCTTCTCGTAGTATCTTAACTCCTGGTTTTTAATAAAGTTGGGATGTTTCTATCCAAATCCAAGCACTGTTGCAGAAGAGCCGCTGCTACCAGGTAACATTTACCCAGAACAATTCTTTTGCATCTATGTAATACCTTCCTTTTAATTTCCGGTATTATTTTTTTCAATTCACAGAACTGTAATTCCCCTCCCCCTACCAGGGTACGTGCAGATCCCATAGAGCTAAATTCTGCAAACTGACGTTGAAGTTATTTACTAATTGGCTTTCACAGATGCATTTGGAAGCAGTCCACCAGTGCCCAGGAGTCTGCAGAGCGCATGTATGATGCACAAGCACAAACTGCACAATGTTGTCCTCCTACTTTTACACACATATTCTTATGAATACTATTATATTATTTGGTAGGACAGGAATTATGATGGTAATTACCTGTTATACATAAATACTTTTTTTTTTTTCCTGTCAGATGTGCACAATGCACAGATGTGAATGCGTAATTTAGTATATTGCTGTCTGGCACTTTCTAGCATGAAGTGACAACTTGTATTCTAACAAAAATACATAGATTTGTAACTTGGATTACAGTACAGGAACTAAAACTCGTCATTAAAAAGACATTGCAGCCAGTGTCTGCTTCTTAAGTAAAAAGTGGTTAAGAAACAACCCCTAAACTTCAGTTTTCTCAGAATTTAAGGAAACCACATAATTTAAATTGCAGAGTGCCCAAACAAAAGCTAATTCAGATAGCAGGTCTGTCTCCCAGCTGCAGATGGTAGGAAAAAAATAGACCTTTTATAGTATTAAGGGATTCTCACTGTCCCAGGAATAGTATACAGGTGTTGCTCTAATACATACTGCTGGATGAAAATTTTGCTGTTTGTGCATATGTAGCTGGAATGTGCATGGACAAGTACTCAGCGATAAGTACATAGTATTTTATAGCAACATAGAACCACAGATGCATAGGGTAACTAAGGAACATAAAAGAGATCTTTATCTCAAATGGTTTACAGTCCTATATTAAGTAGAAAACAGTAGGAAATTATTATTCATTACCTAGAGAAGTAGATTAAAATGTTCTTAACAGAAGCAGAATAATAAGCTTGTTATAAAGTACTTAATGAGATTTATTAAATGAATACTGGCCAATATTGCCTGTATACAAAGCCATTGTTGGTTTCTTTTTCATTTATTATTTAGAGGAGTATGATAAAGAGCAAAAGTGACAATCTAAGTAGTAAACCTCTCTGATCTGCAGATTGAAGTACAAATTTGCATGAAGTTTCCAGCAGCTTTTTCTAAAGACTGAAGTCCAAATCCTGCAGCATTTACATCACTGAAAATACTAAGCAACCCAATGCCATCCATGGTGTAACCACTAACAGTGTGATTGTGAACAAACTGAGAAGTCCTGAGAAGCCTCACTGATTATTTCCTCAAATATATATAATGTAAGTAATTCAAGTCTTCCCCCACAACATATCTCAGACTGTGAAAAGTATAATGCTTAGAAACTGGAGAATCAGCTTTTATGAAACAGGTAAAACATAAAAGCACACCTTTTTTCCCTGTATGCTCCGAAGGTTTTTGAAGAAGAGACTCCTAAACTGGGTATCTCTGAGTCAGGCAACAGCTTTAGCTGCTTTAGGCAGCTCTACTACAGACTGGTCTCCTGTCAGGCTACTGAAATATTCTTCAGAGAATTCCCTCCATTTGGCAAATTATTTGAGCAAGATGACAAGGTGAGACACAATGGGACTCGTACACTTTAGGTAAGACATATATTTGATGTTTTTGCAGGATCAGTTGAATCTATGCCTAATTCCCCATTATCCCTGGAGACTGATAGCAACGTGCTGCACTATATTGTAAACTTACATGCTAAATGTTAGATCTAGTCAGGGAAAGTGAGAACTTCTTCACTTCCTAGCTCTATTAAAATATTCCTGCAAACATGAGACACCTGTGTGACATTAAAAAAAACCAAATTAGATCTTTTTCTGGTATTTGATTGTTGAAAATGGGACCATATAACTGGCAAAAAGGCAGGCATCTACAGGTCCAGTTAGAAGTTCAGATCTCTAAAGTCAAGCTCTCTGGTGACTAGCTACTAACACTTGAGAAATTTGGAAAGCTGTCATGACATTATTTGGTCTTACTTTGTTTTGCCAGCATAACCCCTGAGAAACAAGGAAACTTTTTAGCACTACAGCAAGACAAGGCAGCACTATTTGAAGTAGAAAACACTTACTTGGCATGCTGTGTCTGGGCCATAGTGACTGCACTGCTCTTGCTATTTATGAAAAACTACATATGTTAGAAGAGACTATTTGCAATGCCTCAGTGATAACTATCAAGTGCAATGTAGACAAAATCTAAGAAGGCTTATTAGAAAGATTAATCAAGAAAATGGATAAATTTGAAAGTTATTTTCCTGTAAATGTTCATTTTTCAGATTTCTTCTTTTAACTAAAGCTATTAGAATACTATTATTTCCTGATAGTCTGATAAGTAGCCATAGTTCGTCTAAAAACAAGTTTTGAAAGCTCTTACTTCTGTGTGCCTTCATGGGAAATTCTCCAAAGTTGCATATGATATAAATTAGCTAAAATAAAGGAGAAAGAGAGTATGTTTTCAAAGTCTGTTTTGCTGATGTTACCTATTTTCAAAATTGTGCAGGTAATTTTTGATAATTAATGGAAACAAAAATGTCTATCTGCATAAATCCCAAATATTTTTTTCCTTAGAAAATGATCCCCAGAATGTGTATTTCCTAGAGTCTTCTGAGAATATTCTGATTTTTTTCACTCTAAAGTGTGTGTGTATGAAGAAACAGAACAGATATTTATGAGTAGTCGTAGGCCACACATTGATTTTTGAGTAAATGACATTGTCCTTAAAGGAGGATAGCAGCCTTGATATGTTTACATTCTGGAATATTCTTTCTTAGTTAGTGTAGATCACTGGGGACAGAACAATCTCACTACTCCCCACAGAATGATGGTAAAGCTATACAGATAATTTCTTACTGCCCTCGTGATTTGTATTTTAAAATAATGAAATGCTGGTCTGTGCCCAAGGTTTATCTTGTGTGGACTAGGTAGATAACTCATTGTGGAAATTATCTTTATCTTTACGTTAAATATATGACAGAATTACAGTAAAGGTGACTTACAGCTTCCTATTGCAATACTAAGTTAAAACTGAGGAGCTACTGAATGGCTTCTTCACAAAATGATGTTTTAGGTTGCTAACTAAATAAACCTGCTATCAAAATGCAATACATCATTACAAATAAAGCCTGATGCTAACATCTGACTACCTTCTATCTTCTCACAATGGCTCAGTGTATTTTTTCCGGTATTAACTTTACACCTGTTCCAATACTGGATTAAATAGAAAATTGTTGCTGGACCATTTTCTACTGTTTGTTGTTATACTTTACTGCCACTTCGTCTAGAAGACTCTCACTGTCTAGAAAATATTCTGCTGAGGAAAGAATGCATGAATTTCTTGGTAATGAAATGATTCATCTTACATTTGAAACAGGTCAACCAAAACCCTTCTATATTATTTTACTGCTCTTTGTTATGAGGAACACAAGTTTACTACTTACAAGAAGGCTCAGAAAAATTCCAATTTTCTCAAGTGATGTTGGGTTGCAAAAAGACTGGGAAAAACAGTTCTAAAGACTCATGGTAGGAACAAAACCAACACTGTTGCTTTACATATTCTGTATATATACTCATAGTTTTGACAAATACACTCTATGCCTGTAACACTGAAATACAGATTTATTACAATTGGGCCAATGCCACTCTAAGTTAGTGCAGAAATCATACCCAACATAAAATTGCCAATTACTACTTAGAGAAGGAGGTGGCTGTTGTGTATTACAAGTGTGAGTAATGGCCCATCTGGGCAGAAGCCATGACATCTGTATGGAACGGAATCCTACGTAAATCCAAGATCACCTGCTCCCCCTGCCAGTCTAGTGCTTAGAAAACAAATGGATATGAAGCTCCCAGTTCCATTATTTGAGCGGTAAGTACCTCTTATTTGCTCATTCTTTAGAGACATAATAACTGAATCTGCTTTTATTTTATACCTCATATGGAACAAAATTTGAAAAAGAAACCCTGAAAACATCTGTAGGTATATGAGCAATAAAGTTCATATTTTGCAGTAATTAATCTAGCAATAACTATTTACAATAACTATTCATGCATTTATAGCATAAACATATTGCATAAAATACATGTTTTTCACAGCTGGCAAGAAGTTATGTTCACTGGTTGAAAAAGAAAAGTTCCAAACTGAGAGGAGGTGCACTGTAAGAGACATAGATAAAATTATTACACACAAAAATATTTTTCCTTTAATGTCACCAGATCCAAATGGAATTTTTGATGTTAAATCAAGTAACATGAAATCTTGGCATGTAGGTTTTCTGTAATTAATTCAGGATGTTTAAAATTTCAACTTGCAGCCACTAGTGCAGCTCATCTTGACACAATCAAAGCATGTTTCAGATAATTTTACATAAATTTATTAAAAGGTAACAGGCAGAAATTGAAGTGCATTGAATCATCGTGTCATAATGCCTCCACTGGTTGAACTATTCTTACACATTCTATTCTGGGATGTTTCATAGGCTTATGAATATCTTTTGAATCTCTTAGTTATGGTGTTTTTCATTCAATCTTTATATAATTCTCTGTGTTAATATTTCAACAGTATACAGCTGTTTCATAGAGAAATGAGAAAATTCTCACATAGAGAAATATACTCCATGATGAACCATTAATAAAGGCCTTTACAAAAAGTTACACATAAGCTCTGTCTAAAAGGATACCAGAAAAGTTTTCAATATACAGGTTTTTTACTTTAGTATAGTACAATACATGATCTATGCCACACAAAAAATCACTCCAGGAGAAAACATTTTCAATCTTATTGAAATCTCTTACATGATTTTGCAAAGATTAATTATTCTTTATGAAGTGCTTTAAAGATGTAAAGCTAACCATGAATACCAAATATAATTATTATAGTTAAAGCAATAAAACAACAGTGTACATCGAACTACTCCATAATAAATTCCTTTGTGATACTTAGATACGAGTTTGAGGGCCAACTGCAATTAATCTTTAGTGTACTATTTTTAAAACATGATATGTCTCCTGGAAGATCATTTAATGACTCTTTATGAATTTTCTAATGAAGATATATGTAATACCAAAAACAGAACTAATATATTTGAATGGGATAAGAAATAATGCTTAAAGAGTGTCTCACCAATAACTAAACCCTTAATATGCAATCATCAAGATTTTCACGTAAAACATACATGGAAATAATTACAGAAAATATTTTTAAGTTATCAGTTCTTAGTGTATTTCTCAATAGAGCTGAAGACTGAACAGAATGGCATTTCTTTATTTTCAAAAAGTAGTCATGGAACTGGCATCTCACATGAATATAGAATGAAGACCCTGTGACAGTTGGTGCTTTATATTATCCATGCAGTGAATACTACACACCTCAAATTTAAGTCAGGTTGAAGACTCATTTGATAAAATTCTTTAAACACTTTTGGACAGTAAAGTTTTCTGGGAGCAAGCTTCTTCATCTGCTCTAAATTTCTTGTGATGTTTTACATGTTATTTATGGAATACCATTACACTGACCCAGATGAAGCATTTGAACAGGCCCTCCTTTCTTATAACAATGAAAAGACAGCTGTGTGTCCTGAAAGGGAGTTGATGGAAGTTGCACTGCAAACCCATACATTTGATTTCAATCTGTTTTCTACAACTGCATTCAAGATTTTTTTTTTAAGCATCAAAATATATATATTTCTTAAACAATATGTTTCTAGGCACTTTCTTGTTTTGGATCAATTTAACAATTTAATTTGTTAATTTAAGTAATAATTTAATTGTTAATATTTCAAGTTTTATATGTTGCCAAGGTTTTAACTGAAGAGTAGTACAACAGTGGAAAGCTTTGACAAATGGTAAGGAACCATGCACCTAAAATGTCTGGCTGTAGACAATAATCAGAGTCACATGACTGGTGGAATTAATTATAATTCCCAACAACAGCCTCATCAAAAGTACAGGCACAGTATGACACGAGATTGGTGCCCTTAGATCAGAATGTGAGGCCTGAGGTTCATTCTAACACTGACATTTTATGCATCCTGAAGGCAAAGAAAATTACTGTTATCACAAACAGTGCTTAGTGAAACACTGCATTTTGGTATAGTAACCTAAAATTTTCAAACTGCTGTAAGACACAGAGTGCCTTAAACACTGATGTTTTAGCTATGGGGTTGGTGGCAGTATTGAAATCAGATGGTATCCAACCATATGTAAAAATCACATGTCATCATGCAAATACTCATTATAAAACAGATCAAAACATAAGATTTTTTAAAAGTCTAAAAATGTAAACAAATCTCATAAAATTTGAGGCATGTTCTTAAGCAGTGCTTAAGGATATTCCCTTACTTGTTCATGTGCAGTTTAAATGAATGTACAGCTCAGATTTGAATCATTTTACTAGGAAAGATACTTTTTCCATAGGAATCTGTCATTTTATTATTGTTCATAAAAGCTATATTTGCATACAATTCAATTTAATTCAGATATGAATACAAAAAATATAAGCAGAACACCCCCCTCTTCCAGCACTAAATCTCTCGTTTTTAACTGATAAACTCTCAAAAGGTGCCGTGCCAGAAAACAGACTCTCTCCTTTTGAGTTTTAGATGGGTTCATATGACAACTATTTTACAAATGAATAACAACATATTTCAAAATATGTATAGCCAAACTGTACATGTGTGCTAAAAGTTGTGTAACTTTCAGGGCCTGTAGGCAATTTATAGGCACACACGTATGCAGCAACAGCCGAAGCTACTACAGCACAGCTGTGTTCAGTACTATGCCCGGAGTGTCTCATAACAGGCACACCAGCAAATTGAAAAGAAAGCTGTTCAATAATGACAGCATTACTCCAGAAAAGCAATGGTCTGAAACAGCCGGTGTTTATAAGAAATTGTAAATACCTGGACTACCAAAAGTAGGAGCCCTTATCCATGATATGGAAAAGGTTCTGAGACAATTGAACAAAGAATGCAACAATGCACTGTAAGGGTATGCTGCAGCTTGTGGCGTATTTGGAAAAATGGAAAATATAAATTGGCTGTCTTTCCTTTTGCAAGAAAAATATATAAATCCTTGGGAAGATCAGCCAGTTCTGGTTTATTGGGTTTTTTTGTTTGGTTTTGAAGTAGGTTTTGTGTGTGTGTGTATGTTTGGTTGTTTGTTTTTTAATGCACAGAGACAAGCAATGCTTTGCTGATCAACATTTGTACTGAGCTGAAGGTCAGACTGGCAGCATTTCTGCAAGCCCATACTTCTGAATTAATAATTGCCTCTCAGGTGCTGGTGCACTACAGAATCATTGCAATGCCATTTAGAATCACAGAAGCATAAAACAGCCCAGGTTGGAAGGGACCTTGAAAGATTGTCTGGTCCAATGTTTCATGGGAAAGGGAGCCTCGATTTGGTTAAAACAAAACCAAAAACAACAAAAAAACCTGCTAACTTTATGCAGTGATGGAATATTGTCAGAGTTTTCCCTGCCAGGTTATATACATATATATACATATACAGGCATACATGCATTAAGTATTTTAGCTCTGTATAGCCTCCTGTAGTCTTCCCATAGCTAATATCCAGTAATTATTTTAATAATTACCCTATAATATCTTTCGTGGGCAGAGTGTGATTTTTCCCAATAATGTCTGCTCAAAGATTATGTGCAGGCCATTTGTAGTATATGCTATTCTGTTTGGTAATTAATTCAAACCCGAGCAACAAAAAAACTCCGAAGAACAAGATGCATCTCTGTTACAAAGGTTTATCAATAAAAATATTTGAGTAGAAATAACTTACTTGTTTCAAATATTAAGCCCTTGCTATTTATTCCTTTCATAATTCAGTGGCCTGTCCTATAGCAGTCCTATAGATGCCATGAAAATATTCTCCAGACTTCCATGTCATTCTTCTTTGGAACATCAGTGGTATTGCATTTTTTCAAGTAATAGTATCAAGAACTGGACAATCTTCCAGTTGTGGTTGCACCACCATCTTGAACAAAAAAATACCCCCACTTATAATTCCCTTTTTGCATTTGTAATGACTAACATTAGTTCTCCTCATTGCATCATTGCTCTGGAAAGTGTACGCTTGTATTTCTGCTCTGATCTACCCTCTCCTTCCATTCTACTTTCCAGAACAGATTCTCATGTCAGATGACACACGTGCTGGCTTTGGTCTTACATTTGACTGTACTGAATACTGATTTAGTTCTCACATCCCAAGCAAACAAGACCAGTAGCAGTGATTCATCTGTAGTACGATTTCTTCATCACCCATTTTCTGGGTCTTACAGGTTTCAGAAAGAATTTCCTGTTACACATTTTTTCACACATCTTCACTCATAATTACTTTTAGCACATTCTGCCTTCTATAATACACTAACTGTGTTCATACATATTGATATTCAAATAAGTAAAAAATCAGATTTAATTTTTATTTTCAAAAGAAATATAGCAAGGCATGAGTATGTGTATATATTAAGTGATGCTACTTTCTATTTAGCAATGAAATAATCTTTCTAATTCATGATAGTCCTCACCTGAAGACAAGTACTATTTTAGAATTAAGTATTATTTTGGAATTTTTTTTTTTTCAAACTTCAGGAAAATTTAAGACTAGAACTTAAGGTTGCCAACTTAATGATCCTGATATAAATTTAAAATATTTTTTCTATCTGCTATTGAATGTAGTAATTTTTATTATTCCTAGTATCTGAGGTAACTAAATACATTCCCTTTACCAATCATTACAGGCTTTATCCTTCACAAAAATTCCTACTTTTCCTTCCATCACAATCAAGCTGAAAAGAAATCTAACATTGTGCACCAAATGATGTAGCCCACTAGATAGACAGATATGTATGTGAATAAAAACAGATTATCAATGGCACTTGTTTTCAACTGAAGTTGCAATAAAACACAGCATATTTGTAAGGGTTATCTAACTAAAGCCATTGCCAGGGAAGCTTGTGACATGATCACATAACAAAGTGGGAAAAACAAGAATGAAAGACACGCGTATGAGAGATTCATCATGTAATTAACGATCTGCAGTGATTATTATCCAAATACTTCTAATTTGGCTCTAAATAAGTAGATTACATCAAAATATCTGCAACATTTCTCCATATTTAATGAAACTAAATTTTGCTATAAAACACTGCTAAGTGTGAGGTAGGGCTTAATCAGTTGCAGCAATTCTGATCTTACGCATCTACATGCATACAGGACTTTTTAGTCTGGTAAAACAAAGCAGATTGCTTTTATTACCACAGAATGACAGAATTGTTTGGGTTGGAAGGGACCTTTAGAGGCCATCTAGTCCAAACCCCCTGCCATGAGCAGGGACATCTTCCACTAGATCAGGTTGCTCAGAG
>Ga0181612_134010_pt1 | contig 10402 bp, 5 predicted proteins | sample HoacroProtozoa21_FD_119630 | JGI IMG/M metagenome (GOLD analysis project Ga0181612, IMG submission 119630) | Hoatzin crop microbial communities from Cojedes, Venezuel. Combined Assembly of Gp0051906, Gp0051904, Gp0051908 | reverse complement strand
TTTAGATTAGATATTAGGAAAAATTTCTTTACTGAAAGAGTGGTCAGACATTGGAACAAGCTGCCCAGGGAAGTGGTGGACTCACCATCCCTGAAGGTGTTTAAAAAGCGTGTAGATATGGCACTTCAGGACATGGTTTAGTGTAGGCATGGTGGTGTTGGGTTGACGGTTGGACCTGATGATTTTAGATTTCTGTGATTCTAAAGCATGATAAATACTGAATGCTATCGAATAATTACCAGCCATTTGTATGTGCTGGACAGCTGGTGGTGTGTTATGTTAATAACCATTACAGGTTAAGCTGTAATGTAAAAATACATTTCATTTGAGATTTGGGCTGAGTTTAATGAGTTTGTTCTTTTTTTACTTCCCTGCTTAAACACCTCTCTATGAGCACTCAGAGGTGCTCATTTACCTCTACTTATAAAATGCTCTGAAACAGGCCTGGGTATCAGGATATACAGATCTGTATTCTAATCATTTTAATCAAAACAGCTCCTGTTTTTCCCCGAAAACCAGTGCTCCCAAGGTTATTTGTGTAATCAAGGTCAGATGCATCATAAAAGCTATTATGTAGGATATGTTTGCTTTTAATCTCCTCTTCCTTTATGACCCCTGTTTCCACATGAGGAAAAGCTCTTGATTACAAAGTCTTTGCAGCAGTGAAATAAAGGGCAACATGCTATTTTATTCTTGTCTCTGTTATGCAAAATTAATTAGACACTGATCAGCCGTACTACTAGGACCTACTGTGCAGATGTTTCCGATGTAGGGTAGGAGCTCTGTTTACCTAGGACCTACCTTTCTGTCCAGTCCTCCTCTTTTACAAAGGGGCTAAACGTGGTCTTTGACGAACATACTACAGTGCAATTGTGAGGAAAAGGTCTGTGGCTGCGAAATCTGTTTTACAATGTAAATATTTACATGCCATCCTCACTTGTGCTAAATTTTGCCATATTTGTCGCTTGTGTCAGCTCCAGTTTTTCACGAAATCCTTCTGGTCGTGCTGTGCTGGCAGGCACCATCCTGTCCCCAGCCGTCACCCCACAGGTGCCGCCGGGAGAGGACATCGGTTCACAGCGCATCCCCTCTGGTGCACGTCCCCGAGTGATCCCTTCCACGGGCTGCGTGACGCTCACCCCACTCATCGGGTCTCACAGCCTCCTGCTCTGCTTGTCCTGCTCAGCCAGCAAGGCTGGCATCAGTCCTGGGGTTAACCAGGACACTTGGCTTCTGGAGAACTTCATTTAAAATCCCAGTGGTTGCTTACATCATCCTCAAACCTCCTTAAAATTGCCGGCGTAAGAGACAAAACCAAGACAGATGCTGCTTAGATCTGCTCTCTCCACTTTTGAGGCCAGAAGGCAAAATTTAACATAGTCATGTTTGGGGGATTTTGTTTGTTCGTTTTGCCAGGGTGGGATGGGTGGGTTTGGGGCGCGAGAGGTTTAGGGGGGCATAATTTGGTGTTGTTTTTTACTTCTACTTCATAAAGTAAAATCTCACATCATTTTTTTCTAAGTGCTCTGGCCAGCTGGAGCCAGATGGTTGCCTCCACGCTTTTGGAGATCTCTGAAAAACTTGTATCTTGCTCCTTTGTGACCAAAAGAGAGTTGGTTGTTAATGATCCTGATTTTCCTGCATTGTAAAGAAACTTTAGGCAAACACTGCGTACTGAAAAAAAGTTGACAAACCGTGCAGAGCATCCATCCCCAAATTGCCTGGTCTGGTTCCCGGAGTTCCCGCTCATTTCAAAATCTACTTGCACAGCTTTACAACAGCGGGAATGGGCAGCAATTCTTCCCACTTACTTAGCGTGGAAACCAGAGTCAGATGTAGAGACGACTTCTTTGCTCTTTAGTTAAACTTCCGAGGACAGAAGGGTCTTTTTCATGACGATTTGCAAAAATCTGAACAAACAATTTAGAAAGGAAACAAAGCTGATAATAGTCAGCCGATAATAGTTATGCCATCTGTATGCACGGGAGGCATTTCCTGGTCTTTTCGGCAAGCTCATCACTATTCCACTGAGCAAAAGTGCATTTGCATCAAAGATGTCTCAAGTCCCTCACAGCTCAGCACACCAAGAGCAGCTCTCGCTCTCTTTCCCAGCCCCGAGCGCTGTGGGAAGCAAAGCAAATAATTGATAAATTAACAGAGGATCTTTCAGAGAGGCAATGCATTCTAAAGGTACAGAAACATGTTAGGAACTTAGGCCCAGAAGGGCCCTGAAGCACCGAGATCCTGCTGATTTTAAAGGAAATAAGGTACTTGGGGAACTGCAGAGGCTACCGCTTTTTTTTATTTTTTTCTTTTCAAAATGCTCCTATTTCTGCTGTGTGGGCTGAGATTCTGATTTCCTACAACAGCTGGTAAAATTGCATTAGTAGCATTTAGATAACATTTGGCCTCCAGCATCAGATGGAACAGTTCATGAAGACGTGCCTCCCGCTCGCTAAACGGGACGAGACGCCAGACGTCTCACCAGCTGCACAGGCACCACGATGCCTTGCTTCAGCACGCGTGGAAGAAATCTCACTTGGGTCCACTTTAAATGCTGCTGCCAGGTAATTTATCCCCACGCAGCGTCCCCGCTGGCGCTGGCTAGTCCAGGAGGGAATGCTGTGATGACCCACTTAGACAAGTCTAAGGCAGTTCGTAGTGCAGCAGTGCCAGGGGCGTTGTGCATTCCCCATTACAACAGCTCAGGAGCAGCAAGCGCACAGCTGGAGACAACTCCTGCAGGACTGCATCTTTACGTCAACAGATTCAGTTCCCTTCAAGTTTTACCTGTTCCCAAATGAAATGCGACCAGAACAATTTTGCATTTTTCGCTGTCACACAGCTGGACCATCCCTGTTTGAAACGCTGGAGCTCCAACTGCCTCTGAAGCGTGTCAGTGCCTCTCATGAGGAAATTTAGGACCTTCCTGCTGACCATGAGCTCCCTCCCAGACCTGGTGCCACTGCGGTACCTTCCCTCAGCAAGCAGGAGATTCCTCCACTGCCTTTAAAAACTTTCCAATAATGACAGGTCAGATCCCTGGAAAAGATGTTGCCTTAATATGAATTAGACTTGGAAGAAACAAGGTAGATAAAAAAAAAAAGTGACCACTTCACTCCAGGGAGCATTTTTTCCCTGACTACGAGAGCTCCAGCTGTACCACAATGACCAGTTCCCTTTGGGCTGTGCTTTCTGGTGCTGTGGTACGTCACGGGATTTGACAGGTCTTCCTCACAATCGAGGAAGCTGCTTTCTGCCCAAGCTGTTGGATTTGTAAGCAGAAAATGTGCGTGGGTGGGGTGACCTCAGCCAGCTGCCAGACGTCCACCCCACCACTCTCTCCTCCTCCTCAACAGGACTGGGGGGGAAGTAAGATGAAAAGCTTGTGGGTTGAGGTAAAGACAGGGAGATCACTCAACAATAATCGTCACAGGCAAAACAGATTTGAGGAAAAATAATTTCATTTATTACCAGTTAAAATAGAGCTGAATGGTGAGAAACAAAGACAAAAACTAAAACACCTTTCTCCCACTCCCCTTCTTCCCAGGCTCAGCTTCACTCCCAGCTCCTTCATTCCCAACTCCTCTACCTCCTCCCTGCCCCAGGTGGTCTGGGGTGGTCAGACCCTAATAGCTCCTCCCTGCTGCTCCTCCCTCCTCATGCTCCAGCATGGATGGGTCCCTTGGGCTGAACCTGCTCCAGTGCGGGCTCTCCGCAGGCAGCAGCTCCTTCCAAGCATGTCCACTCGCTCCACCGTGTGGTCCTTCACGGGCTGTGGTGTGGATGTCTGCTCTGGTGTGGTCCTCTCCAGGGGCTTCAGGGGAATCTCTGCTCCGGCGCCTGGAGCACCTCCTCCCCTCCTTCTTCTCTGACCTCGGTGGCTGCAGGGTTGTTCCTCACACTCCTCTCTCTGCTGGGCAGTGTTTTGCCTTTTCTTAAATACACTTTCACAGAGGCACCACCAGATGCTTTTTGCCAGAACACAGAGCAGGGCACCACGGAGTTTCATCCCTTGGTCACACAAACGTTAAACATGGTCAGTACCCCATCTTCAAGTAATTCCCCAAACCTCCATGCTACCTTTACGGGAAAAATGCTCCAGAGCTCTATTCCACTAACAAAGACACCCTTCCCATTTCTAGCTTTACTCTTGGCTACCTTATACCGCTTTGTTTTGTGTCAACATAATTACAGTAGGTCATTTTCGTTCATGCTGTCTACTATCACGATGTCTGTGTAGGCAGCAATTGCATTTCTGCTCAGCCTTGGTCTTACTACACTCCCATTTTGGAAGACTTCTCCATTTCTCTGACCTTCCCAGTAACTCTTCTGCACTGCTGATTTTCTAGAATCAGGTTTCTTGAGAATGGGTGAATGCAGTGAACAGCTGAAATTCTGTTACTGGTCCCCGAAGGGGGACTGACACTAATCCCATCTCTCTTAATCCAGCCATCAAGGTCATCTGGTGGTTGCTGTAGGATATGTAATCCTCCTTGGCACTGATTGCTTTCTGATGTTGTCATTTGCAAACATCACTGCAATTATTCCTACTTGTTACACCAGGGTCATTACTAAAAACATTACGAGCAGGCTCCCATCTTCTCATCAGTTTGACCCTTGCTTGTCCATAGATCTTGTTGCTGGCCACCACACCCTCTAGTTTAGATAACTATTTCTGAGGTTAAAAGCAGTACCTGTTCCCAATGGATGTACGATGTATTTCCTTTGTCTACACAGTATTTTTTTATTAAACAACAATCCTGGTAAGTCAAGTGTGATCACTTCCAGAAAAGCTGTGTTAGATTTTCTCCCATTTTCTGTTTACTTCCTTGTACTCCTTGTGCCATTCTTTTCACTTACTCTGAAGCCTTGCATCATACTGAAATCAGACTATCATCAAGCCTACCAGTTACCAAGTACCATTTTTTATATTCTTCCTATAGAAAATACAGTGTCTACATTATATATCCTTAAAACACAAGACACATAATTCTTTTTGCTCCTTCTGCACATCCCAGCTTGACTGACTTAAAACACTTTTTTTTTTTTCTTTTTTTAACTGGACTTTTGAAGTCATTTTCCTCCTTTCTGTCTGAGACTATGTTAGCACCTCTGACTTAAAATGTAACGCATCTGCTGCTGTCAGGTCATGGAAGCCCCTGGGGACTCCAGCTTCTCCTGCTCATCCAGATTTGCTCTACTGAAATCGAGAAACATGCAGATCTTGTTTTGTTATCTGTCTGTTTAAATTAAATGGATTGAAAGCTCAAAATTGAATTCAGGTTTGCTTTTTAAACCAGTTCTTGCAACATCCTGATGATTACAACTAATCACCTTTGTTGGCTCAGTAATTCTTGGCAAGAGGATGACAGTGACAATGTAATCTGTACCGATGCAATTCTCAGCAGCATTTATCTAACGAGAGATCTCTTTCCATATTTTAATCATCCCCTTCACTGCTTCTAGCGGATTCCCAGCAGATCACACACTGTCAAAGTAATTTGCCCTGTAATTTACACTTTTCTTCAGCTTCTAGCTTATTTTTACATCTCTCTTTTGAATAATGCATACCTTGTAACAACACATACTCCCGTCACATATAACATACATCCATTTCTACCAACTTATGCCTCAAGACAGCTGCTAAATATCAAAGGTAGAGGCAACCCCCAGAACAGCTCTCCATTGGGTTTGGGGCTCTGGGGGTTTCTCGGCCCCCGTTTTGGTGGCATAAGTCCTATCAGAAGCTCCAGCGCTGACTTAATATCTGCCTTGCATTAAGTAAAATACACAACCAACCACAAAAGCTTGCTGGATTTCCAGAATAGTTCTCTGCTTTTCCGCTCCCCTCTGCTAACTTGAGAATCCCATTGCCTGAGTGACTCCAGCCCCGGGGGTGGCTTGCACATCCATGACACAGCACTCGCGGTCTTCGCACCAGGACCACCGTAAGGAAAGCTACGCTCTGGGCACTTGAGCTCACCTATCCCATGCACATCTTAAAGAAAGTATTCACCTCCCTCTCCATCACTTGGGCTGTAGGTCCCGAGTACGGGAAGGGATTTGGTCAGCTCACGAGCTGCACGAGATCTTAACACAACAGCTTGGAGCTTGGTCATTCACTCTTTGAAAACAGGTGCTGAAGTGTTTCATGCTTCTCAGCTGACTTTACATGAAAGCTCTCCGTCCTGTTGGCAGCAGCTGGTCTTTTTTTCATCTCCTCAGCCTTCACAGCTCGCAAAGTCCTTTTGGAGGACTCCTATAATCCCAGGAACTAGTCACACTTGTTCCTATGAGGAAAACTGCAGCTTACCAGGGAACTGAGGCAATCCAAAGGCTGTCACTTGCCCCAGGTCAGGTAACGCATTGGAAGCTGAGCCAGGTAGGCAGACCCAAGGCTCCTGCCTCGGTCCATCAGTCTGGTTGACAGTTACAGCCATGAGATGTCTGACCCAACCCCTACAGCTCTCAGACACTTATCAGTCGCTGCTGAGACTGCAGAAGAGTACCCAGGAGCCACAACCTTCTACCTGCAGGTGTGAACACCACTGACTCTATACATGTTCCCCAAGACCACATCTCCTGCCAGTTCTGGACAAAGTCACCGGGTCTACGTGGTGGCAAACAATGATAAAGCCATCACATTTTGTCACCGTGCGCCACTGACCTTGAACGCTAGGTTTGGGGCGCAGCAGCCCAATCTCCGCTGGCTCACCAGGGAAGGCTGCAGCTAATGCCTTCTAGGTACTGCCTGTAGATTCGGCTTATCATCCAAAGAACTGCACCTTATTGAGCCCCACTTTGAAAAACACTCAATTTCGAAGGTGAATTTGCCTGTGCAGTAGAAAAAAACTTTCTTAGCAACCATCTGAGGCATTTGGAGCTCCCTCCCAGAAGAGACCAGCATAGCATGACACCTCTGAGCCTTTCACGGAAAGTGCAAACCCCATTGTGCTGGTCCAGGTTTCTTGTTTTAAGAGCCTGCAAGCGAGAAGACAGACAGCTACGTAAGTAGTTCTGTTTTCACTAAGTCCATCACCAAGCTATCCGGGCTTGTTCCAACACACTGATTAAACACTCAAATCAGAGAGGGCTCAGAAATGGGCACTTAAGGGCAAGGGGAGCTGTTAGGAAATTACAAAAATACTTTCATTCTGGAGAGAGTTATTACTCCCATTGTATAGACAGGATAGCTGAGGCAGACAGTCCCTCTCGGCCATGTTAAGCTTCGCTCCTGGCACTCGTCGTCTCGGAGGCACGTGGGCTGCTCTGCATTCGCTGAGACAGCAGTCCCCGCGGGAGGTTTAATCCATCACACGGGCAAGTATTTCTACAGCCAGGGAGGGGAACAGTGTTTGGTAACAGCCAAAGGCTTCTGTAAGGAATCTGTTACCAAGTCGCCAGTGCGCTGAATTTCTCTGAACATCCGCAGCTGTCCTTCCATCACGACAGCTCCTCCTTGGCCTGGCACGGGATGGGGCAGCACACTGAATCTGTACAAACCCACCAGAATTCAGGCAGAGATCATCAAAAGTGTTTTAATGATTAAACCGTGTCAAACATTAACAATGTAGGTATATTCAGATGAGGCAAGGGTTTATTTCTAGCACATTTAGACAGCCTATTTTGAACATTATAGCTGCTGTACTGAGCTATGTAAAGACTCTGCAAACCAGTACCTAGAAATGAAGACACACTCATAAGCTTTGATAATGTAAACATAACAGACACTGTCTCCTTCAAAACAAGGAATGAAAACCCACCAGGCTAGTAGGAGAACTTATTAATTCCCTAAGAGATGTGCAAAAATTTTTAAAAAGATTTAATTAAAAAAAAAATTAAACACGTTAAAACTGGCATTTCTATAAATATCAAAAAACAAACCATTAAACTCGACCAATAACCAGCAGAATGTCTTGCACAATTCAATTTTTCAGAGCTTAATGAATAAAACATTCATAGGCCAAACTCCACCACAGCAGATACCAGAATACCAGCAACAGATACTGGCTTTGCAACTGACTCCTCATCTGTGCACGGCAAGATTTTACAAGAAGGAGTAACTTTAACACGCACTCAAATCAAATCCTCAGATAACAAGCCAAAACATACCGGTGATATACACAACTCACGTTACAGAAACAGACATTTCCAGCACATTTCAGTAACATTTAAAAAACATTAGGTATGACTTGGACTGTTTAATTTTGCTTGTTTGGGAAAACACACACATTTGTGTTAGGCACATTTTAAAAATGAACATATGCTTCATGAAGAACAGTACAGATACTAACTTAAATACAGAAAATTTCATCAGAAAAACATCCTTCTGTCTTCGTTTTTAAATACTCTTTTGGATATGTCACAGACTTAAACAGTAGCTCCTAAAATGTGGATATGGCTATGGTAATAACACTTGAAATTCTGCCAGTTTCCATATTAAAAACCACTCTTCATTTAGCATTCAAGAATTCTCAGAAATAAGGAAAAAAAAAAGAGAAGAGAAAAGATGGGTCCACCCTGTATATACTCTAAACCTTAGAGACAATATTGAAGTCTTACTGGACTGTGTAAGCGCCAATTAATTTTACATTAGTGACATACTTCAAATAAAAAAATAAGATCTATTAAAAAGGTAAAATAACTTTTCTATCTGGTTCGTGACTGTTTAGTCAGTTAAAGCCAAATATACAAAACTAAATGTGCCATTTCCAATTTCACTGTATCGCGTAAGAGATACGTAACATCGTGTATCACACACAGAACAGTAAAACGATCAATGGATTCTTCTAAATGACTTTTTAATAAAAAGTCGGTCAACTGAAAAGTTGAAACATACCCTAATTTTTAAACCAGTAATAAGCTTTGGGCCCTGCTTGTTAATTTAAGGCATGTGTGTTTATCTACTGAAACCAGCATCGTACAAATTACCTCTACAATCACATGCATGATCTACAGTAAAAAAAATGGAGGTTTAGATTACAGTGTTTTCAAATTGTGAACCATAATTCAGCACCTATCATATTGACTAGTAAGGCAACAGCAGTGTCGGATACTACGATAATACTCCCCTTCCACAGTCTATAGTGGGGTGAGTGACAGCCCAGAATTATTTTTAAACTTTAACCTACTTTTATGTTTCTGTATACAGTTTCTAGGGTGTTTGCACTGGTTAAGTCCTACATAAACCACACTATTCTAGGCAGGAATAGTTACAGTAGCTGTTAGAGTATTAGTGCACAACTCTTATTGTGCTTACAATCAGATGATTTTGTTGTTGGGGTTATCAAAATGGTTTTTCAGTTTGGTCTTCAATCCTTCCTTTGTTTCCTTTGTTTCACATTGTTCTCAAGGGAAGAAAAGCTGTTTGTGTACCCGTTCACAGTGGCCGTGGAGCCGTTCTGATACTCTTTCCTCCTCGAGGATGCCTTCTTGTTGTAAGTCTAGAATATACGGAAAGACACATGGTTTTGCTTAAATAGATATAAATAACCGCTTCCTCACAGTAGTTCAGGAAACTCAGAAGTAAACTTGCATCCGCCATTTTTTGAAGACCTTGTGCCAGTGGCAGGGCCTAAGAAGCTTTACCATTTTTTGTGTATGAGGCTATACTATGCCTTTCATTCATCACAGCAAGACAATTAGTGCACTGGAAAAGGAAAAGGCTTGGTAGTACGATGGTAGCATTGGTAGTGTTACGCTAACAGTAAATTAGAAACACGGGAAGAGATTTTATGAGCAGCCTACGGCAGAAGCATATACTCAAAATGACAAGTGAGGAAGGAGGTTTGATGCGCTGCAGGTGACTGTCTCAAAGCCAGAAGTGGGTAATTAGACTTTGTCACAGGAGCTCAGTCACCTGCAAAGAGTGTGCTTCCCATAATATTTGTGTGTGAAAGCAAGCTAAATGGTTAAACTGATGAAGAAAGTCAAGTAATACCTGTGATATACTACCATGTTTCATTCGCACGTTCATACGCAGCAAGTGATGTGAACCACGGGACTGATTTTAAGAAGTACCAGAAGGTCAGATAGGGAAGCCTGCCGCGTTTCCCTCCATGAATCACTCTTGCCAGACCCAAAAAGCTCACATCTTTCCAGAGACGTTTAAAATACGCCACAGGGTTTGCTTGTTTGGGGGCAGTAGGTTGTGCTGGTTTGATTTTCTGATGATGGGTATATCCTTGCACAGAGTCTGACGATGAACTGCTCAAGTCTGGATTTTGTTCAGACATGAAATCAATTTTGGAGAAACACAACTCAAACGCTAATTTTCCATATTGAAATACAAAGAAATGGCCGTAAAGGTGAGCCAAAACCAGATTTCTGTATGTTGGGAGTTTGGTAAGTTTTCTTGGGTGTAAAACAAGCATCTCCCCTTGTCAGAGCAGTAGTGCAC
>Ga0181612_179936_pt1 | contig 10403 bp, 5 predicted proteins | sample HoacroProtozoa21_FD_119630 | JGI IMG/M metagenome (GOLD analysis project Ga0181612, IMG submission 119630) | Hoatzin crop microbial communities from Cojedes, Venezuel. Combined Assembly of Gp0051906, Gp0051904, Gp0051908 | reverse complement strand
GGCGGCTCCGCCCGCTCCGCGCCGCCGAGCGAAGGGCCGCGGCGGCAGGCGGGCAGCTCGGCGGCGGGAGGTGTTGGGGTGCCCCGGCACTGCCTTAGGTTGGGGGCTTTCTGTCACGTCTTGGGAGAAGTTGCAATACTTTGGGCCGAGGGGAAGGGCTCACTGGCAGGGGTGGGAGCGGCTTCAGCCCCTCGGACCGAAGGGGTTTCCCCATAGCCAGCGAGAAGAGGTGGTCGTGCTGGTGTTTTAAGTTCGCTTCGCTGGTTTGGGCTGTTTTGCCCCGAATCCTCACGCTCTTCCGTTTAATTTCCCCAAACAATTCATTGCAATGCTTTGTTGCGCTGAAATGTCACCAACTTCAGGTTCTGCCGACTTGGTTTCCACCACAAGCTGACAATTGTTTAAATCTGATTTAAGTAACGAAAGGCAGGTTGTCAAATACGTGGAGCCAGAATACCCCAAATGATACCCCAAAAGGCTTCCCTGTTTCCAGAACCCGCCTCTAACATCCGCGTGCTGCCCTTCGCCTTCGGAGGCGTCGAACGAACCCTGAAACCCATGCGGACTCTGCGCTGCCAGCAGCTGGATTCGTAACACGCTGCGCAGCAGAGGGGGGAAGCGAGGTTACAGCCCCGCTTGTCCTGTTTGGATCAAGTTCTGGCTTTGCACCCAGCAAAGAGCTTGGAAAATCGCAGCCGCTGCCGGAGAAACATTATCTCGCTCAGCCGGCGAGTTGAGAGTTGCTGAAGACGACAGATGGGATTTCACACGGAGGATCAGAACTTGTTCCCTCCCAGCACGCTCCTCGAGAAAGCTGCCTCCTCTCTGCAGGACCGAAGGCAGTCACCCACACAGAAAAGTGGAGGTAGTTAGACTCTGACGCCAGGGAAAAAATACAGATATTTGTGCTTGGCTTAACTGCCATTACAGGGTGGTAAAAGTTCGTGATTGTTCAGCAAAACGTAATTTTTTTTTTTTATTGGGGGAAAATACTGTGCTTTGGCAGGCGTAGGGCTTCTCCTGCGGGAGGGTGGTCCCGCTCAAATTACTGTGCGGCGTCACGAACCTGCTCGGGTACTGGCAGGGCTGGGACCTGATTACCAACCAGCCCGGGGAGAGCCGGCCGGTGCCGCTGCCAAGCCTGCGCTTTGACATCCCGCCAGCACGGCCTTTGCGGAGCGTAGGCAGAGGCACGCTCTGCAAACAGCCCTGCCTGGGCCACCGGGTCGAAGGCACGTAGACAATCCTCAGCGGAGCTGTGAATAGGAGGAGGCAATGCTGCCCCGCGGAAGAGGGGAAGGAAGCATCGGTTAGGCAGAATACCCTCTTCTCCCCCAAATCCTGAAGCCACAGGCTCGCTTGGCAACAGAGTTATACTTCACCTGACAAGGTCAGGGTCTTTGGTGCATGTTCCTTTTAAAATGGATGTGCCTGCAAATAGCAGATCATTTCTGTGATTAATTAAAGGTACATCTGCAGTGCATCAAGAGTAGCCCTGTGTATACCAAAGTGTATTTTTACTGTCAGCAAGCCTTAAATGTTATATACAGTTCCTGTTGCTCTAAGACGAGCCTGACAACTGCGTGGTTCCTGCAGATTTATGCCTGTTTGACTCAAAGGCTCCTATTAAGAAAATTCATGGAACTCCTTTTAAGGAAGCGACTTAGAACATTCATCGATTAATAGAAGTCATTCCGAAATTTTAGTGCAATAATTGGATCCCCACATTGTGGCTGATAATATGAACCAGCTTACTGTCTGGTGACAGATAATACCTTGGTTGTCCTTCACAGGGTGTCAGTGCTGCTCTCTTCTGGACAGATTATATCACGCTGCTTTTAAAGGCTTTCAAAGAAGCTAATGCATCAACCCTCGAATCTGGAAACTGCGTGTGCTTGGCGTTGTGATCAGCGGAAAAGGATACTGTTTACTTTCCATCCTTCTGCAGGAGTTGGTGGCAGTGGCAGTGTGCAGGAGGGCAGACTTAGGTGACGTTCAGACTGGTGAAGCTCACAGCCTTCCTACGTACCACCTGGCACAAAGGAAATGTTCCTTATGTAACTTCCCCCTGCTTTTGCATCTGAACCTTATCCCTGAAGTTTTTACATTACAGTGAACGTGCTTCATAGAAATTCCCATCCTGCTGCTGCCAGAGTAAGTCCTTAAAATAGTGACTTCCCTTTAAGTGTAAGGCATTTAGACGTGTTCCCTGCAAAGGCAGATGAAGACAGGAGCCAAGTGTTTCTCAGGCTGAGGCGTTCAAAGCTTCGCTTGTCTGATACCCTGTATTTTAGTGAGCAAGGCTCGCTACTTGTCTTTGCAGAGCAGTTGTTGTTAAATAACGACGCCAGCAAAATTTTCAGCCCTATCAGGAATGAGTCTGGGGTGGCTTTACGCTTCCCAAAGCTGTGAGATTTGTTCTACACCACGTACGCTTGATGTATCAGCAGTGCTGAAAGGTGGTCCAGCTCCTCACATACCGCCCAAGGCCGTTGTTACTTTTAGGCCAGAAGTGGGGAAGGATCATCAGAAGAAAGCCTTTGATATTATTTGTGCCTGAAAGTATTTCCTCGACTGCCTGAGGGCTGTAAGAATTCTTTATCTGTCCAAGAACAGAAGAAATATTTTTATAATTTTGTATATCATAAATGTGTCAGTTTTCTTGCCCGAGGTTCTCTTCATTGGCTGCAGAGAGGTCAAAGAAAAGAAATTGTGAAGGGGAAGCAAAGTGCAGTAGGAGCAAGAAAGGGATTAAGATACGTGTAGATATAGAAGGTGTGTGTGGAGATAGCACGCTTACTATTTCTGAGACAGCGCATGGGTGAGTCTGGTCGTTGAGAAATACCAGTGAGAAACACCATTCATAGCAAAGCTAGCAGCTCTGCTTTTCCAGATCCAGACAGTAAGTTTTAAAAAACCCCCTAACCGCTCACAACGTGGTTGATGGCCCCTGTTCAGAAAATATGAATGCAGCAGCGTTGGAGAAGAGATAAAAAGAGAATTCCTGGTAGTGACTGGCTGTTGTAGTATCCAAAGTAAGCAATGAAATTCCCACAGCATAAGTGGCTTCCCTAGCTTGTGTGGTTTGTCATACAGCCACTGATCTTTGTATCTGTATTTAGTAAACCACGCCATGCAGGCGTACCCTGCTTTTTTGGAGCGCTACTCTGCATCCATTTGTCTTGAGCTACTTTCTCATGACCTGAAAAAAATCTGCTACTCCATACTTGGGGAAGACAGTTTAGATTAAGCAGTTTTGGCAGTATAGAAATATCCAGTAAGAAGTAAACAAATGTGTGTATATATATAGATATATTTTAATCACTGCAAGTCTATATTCTAACCGAGGCAAAATGTGCTCCAGGACTAGACAATTCACCCAGCTGATGAGGTTACGGAATGCCACCGTCACATCCAGACACCTTTGGTTCCTGTTACATCCAGCTACCTACCAAGTTTAGTCAACCTTGGCCTAGGTATGGATTGAGGCTCTGGACAGGTGATGAAATGCTGAACTTGCTCCATGTTTTTGTTCCAGAGAATTGTGTCATGCTTACATAATTGTAGTCTGCGGTCCTGATTAAACCTGCTCACGTGAATGGTTCCAGCAGCGGTCACTGAACTTTAGAACAGACTGCATAGCAAGGACAGAAATGTATTTTTAAAAAAAGAATTATTTCCTCTGTTCCCTGAAAGCTTCACAGCTTTATGGCTATGAAGGTTACTAGCTGGTAGGACAAGCTGCAAATCCACGTGTAGTCTGGGTAGTGGCCGTATTTTGATTATTCTCAGTATGACTGTGGCCCCAGGAGTCAAAGCATACTGATGTGAGCAGCTATAAAAAGGAGCTCTAAAGCTTGCTGCATAGCACCGCAGCCGCCTGGAGAATCAACATTACCCACGGAAATCTCTACAGAAGGGTTTTTGCACTCAGCTGCCATCCTCCAGCTGCGTCAGAAAAGAAGGCTCAAGGCTGTAAGTGACAATGCTGGAAACAGCAGCGAAAGAGAAATGATGTGGTAGTGCCCTTGGTGTGAAAAACACAGCAGAATTATATGTCAGAAGCGATACGGGAAAAATACTCAAATGTTATTAGCAGAAAGGCTTCCTAAGACAGGGCCAGGGATGTCCTTAGAAAAAGGTCAGTAGCTATCACAGATCAGCAACCCGAAAGTGTAGAACTGAGTAAACCAAAAGAGTGGTTCACAGCGGCTAATTACTGGACGAATCTAACTTAGGTCAGGCTGCAACTTTGTAAAACGTGCTTATTATTTCAACTGACAAAATGAAGTGTTTTCTAAATGGCTTTGTTTTGCCTGTTTTGTTTTTCCTTATCTGCTTGAATGATCATGAGGGGTATGCTGAAAGCACTTTAGATTCATGCTGATGTTTGTTTTCCTGGCTGCATGAGTACAAGGCATATAACCAAACTTTGAAATTTCACAGGGAGAGATGACAGAAAAAATCAGAGATTATTAACTCCTCCTTATGTCTCCCATCCCCTTTTTCTTTATTGTCCTTGTTTGTGAAGGTAACATGCTTCGCAAATCCAGCAGCTTCAAGACCTACTGCTTAGGGACAGGCTTTAACCTAGGTGTTCTCTGGCTGTCTACTGTGATTTTACATGTGGTCCTAGTTGGGAAATGTAAAGGCAAACCTTCACCTGGCCTGCAGTTGCCTCTGCATTAGGACTCCTGCAAAGACTCTCATTTCAGTTGTCTCAAGGCACGTCCTATCCCATAAGGAGCAGGCAGAGCTATCATTACAGGCATTTAAACACAATCATTGCATGTAAATACACAGCTGTTAGCTGTGAATAACTTTGTTTCACCTAATTGTCTCTAAGCTGTTAAGAGTTTGTCTAAAAATCACTGATTAAGGAAAAAAATCCTTAAAGTAATAATACAGTTTTGTGGAAAAAGCAAAAGGCATAGCTATCCATTCAGGAAGAGACATCCATTCCTTACATGGTATAAGACAGGAGTTTTCCAGGAGCACAGATAACCTTAAGTTTCTGTAATTAAATACTATTTCATAATGCATAGGTACAAGGGCACCAAGTTTAGGTCGGATCAGCAAATTCTCTCTCTTTAAATTCCCAGCTTTGGAGCCTTGAACTCCGCAAAGTTAACTTGCTCACAAGGAGGTTGTTCTTCAGTGTAGCTTTCCGCATATTTATTCCTTACACATTTTTCAAACTCACAGGCTGAAAGAAAAACAAGAAGGTTTGTGAAAACCCAAACTTGCGTTTGACAGCAAGAGCAGATGAAGCTTCTTTGAACTGCAGGGTTATAGCAACAACCATCTGTTCAGGTATGCGTCAGTATTGACATGTAATCAAGGTATCAGCTGAAGTATCATGTTATTTTAAAATTCTTTTGAAAGGTGAGAAACTTTGATTGCAACATCTAGGATCAGATTATGACTTGTCTCGAATTACTTTGTCAGGTTACAGATTATCATGACTAATACTGGAGGAAAAATTCAGTTCTCGTTTTGTGTTAATTTGCAGATAAATGTCCCTCAAACTTGAGGGTTATCACTATCTGATACATTGTAAAAAATGAAATTATTGAATTTAAATTTCCTTTTTATATTTCAGGTATTTCTGACACTGTACTTTCCTGTCTTAAAATAGTCAAATTGAGGAGGGATATGTGGCACTGAAAACTATCAGCAACATTTTGGTATTTCCATGGCTGCTGCGCAAGTGATTACAAAAATAATATGCTCTCAGCCAGCTGTTTGATTCTTTTTTCTGTTGAAAGTGTAGCTCACATGTCAACAATACAGCAGATTATTTTATTTTGACCAAGAAATTTTATTTCAGCTATGTGTGAACTTACGAAAATTACACAACTTAATTTGCCATTATTATCCAGTAAACCATAGCAATCATTGCATACGACCATGCTGCACATTCGTATTGCTTCTGCAACAGATACTTTGTATTTCTGCATTTTCATATTTCTAAAAAACATGTTTTTCAAGAACACTCCGACAGTGTTGTTTTTATAATGTTTTCCTTTTACATGACATCTCACCACTACCAGTCCTCCATGACAAACGGATAAACTTCTGAAAACAGTTAGGTAAGCTTTATGATAATTATCTTTTCTGATCTCTGAAAAATCATTTTTGATTGCAAAAGTGCGAGCGTCTGCTTATTAGATGTTGATGGAGAATTGTTGATAAAAAATTGACCATAGTCATAATCTGTATGTAGATGCAAATCAACCCACCAAAATACGTAAGTAATACTTAGAATTGACATTAGACCATTACAGTTTTGCCTGCTGTGGACATGCCCTGTAGGGGCCCTGATGCCCTGCCCCACTCAGTTACAATTTAGCCCATGAGATCTACATGTGATGAAATCATTTAGCATTCCAAAGAACAAGTCTGTAATTCCAGCTGCAGTTCTCTTAACTACACTGCTTTGGAAATGTCTCTCAGACATAGCTTTTTGCATTTTGATGGCAGCATAAATGCCCAGTATAAAATTTACTGAAAATCACAGACTTTGAGTATTTAATGGTTCTTTACATGTGTGCAACAGGTTAGCTTGTGTAAATGAAACAACTTTCAGCAAAGAAAGCTCAGATTCAATCCCACAGAAGTCACCAGGTTAGGGGGGAAAGGGCTGAGTTTTCATCATGCCTCTCTTCATCATCTTCAGTTCTTTGTTTCAGCCTGTCCCAGTCCCTGGGGTTCAAACAGACACGGCAGCGCAGGACCAGAGAGCGTGCCAATCATTCAAGGGGAGATGATTCTCCTACGATGTGAAAAACTCCCACTCAGGCCTTCATCTAAGCAAAAAGAGGTGTTTTCTCTTTCCACCTCCAGTGCTCAGCTCTGAAACCCTTGTAAGGCTTGGAGCCTGCCAAGGCTCCATGCCGGGTTGCTGGGCTGGGAGGAATGCCGCTGGGAAGCTCTAGCACTCCTAGCCAGAAATATCCGGTCCCTGCCTAAAAGTACCAGCTCACTCTCAAGAAATATGTTACACATGTCTGTTGTTTCTCTCACACGGCATGTCTTTTGATTGTGTCACCAAAAAATAGAGGCTGGGGGCTATATGATAGAGCAGGCCAGGTCAAAAGAGCCAGTGGCTCTTTTGATTGCAGTGGCTGCATTTTAGAGGACTGATGTGTGGCTACTACAAGGGGTGGCTAGTGTTCACAGTGTAGTTTGTAGTATGAAACAAATGCCAGATTAGCAAGGTGTTGCATTTCCCACAGCAGTGACAGTGTGTCCCTGGCAATATCATTCATATTGCCGGGGGAGAAAGCTAACACTGATCCTTGCAGTCAAGCTTATGTGTTGATAATAAACAGTACTTAAAAACCTCACAATTGCTGTCAAGGGCCCTCACAAAGGGGACACTTGTAATGAAACAAGAGAGAGCTCTCATGGACTGCTTTCTGGGAAAAAATAACAATTAGATGACAGTTACATAAGGACCAATGGCTGATTTTAGCTTTTCAAAGCTTTGCAATAGTCTATTTTTCTGCTTGAGCACCCTTCAGTATCTTTTGTAAATACATCCTCCTGTGAGTGACTGGCTTTTGCGGCTTGCGCTTCCCTGACCCCAAGAGCTATCTTCAGGTGTTTGGGTCCGAACTGCATTTAACATTTCTCGCTAAATGCTTTTGAAAACCAATAGAGTAACATTAAATAATATTTAAGAAATTTGCTGCACATGATTGCAAAGAACAAAGCTGTGAATGCTGAAAAGTGGCTGGTAAGGACGTGCAAGATGCATATCTTGCCACTTTTGGTTTAGCACTTAGCTTTAATTAAACTAAAAATCCGTGTTGACCAAAAGCATCTGGGATCTCCTTCCTGAACATACGTACTTCAATACAGTAATCAAGTTGATGGTCTGTATTATTAAAGATGGGTAAAAGTAGTTTTGAAGAAGGTGAGGCAAAATCCATCTTTCATGAGTGTGAGAAGAGGTGAGGTAGGACACCACAGAGAATCACTGCATGAGGGTTTTTGCAGCTCTAATTTGCACATGGCTATTTTTAGAGGACCCGTTGTACATACCAACAACACTAACGGCTGCCAGCAGAGACAACCGCCTTCCTAGAGCCAGCAACGTCGTGTGCGGCAATCAGGATTTAGCCAAAGCAGGTTTTTGCCAAGTAGGCGTTAAGTAATTCCTTCTTTTAGTTTCCATCACATTGAATTGTGCTTTAATTTTACCTCTCTTTCCCTCTAATTTGCTGTTTTTAAAAATAAAACTTAAATAAAATTAAAAAGGACGTAAAAAGTAGGGCTTGAGAGGTTTTCACAGGCAAAATCAGCCTGAGATAAATGAATGATGTGAAGCCAACCCAAGAGCAAGCGTGTGTGGCATGCAATGGGAAGGATGGCTCAGGGGGCATTAGGGTGGACCAGTTCAACTGGGTACGGGATCTGACTGCCCAGGATGGGTGAGAAATTACAGTTATTAATGCTTAAATCTGATAGAGAAGGTAAGAAGGTGTAGCACAAAGCCACCAGTCAGAGCACCGCTTCCCCTTGAGTATTCCCTACTGGAATATTCCCAGGCAGTCCTGGCAGGTGAGTTTGTGCTTTAAAGTGTGGATTGAAAGTGCTTTAATTACCTGAACTCTGATCAGTTACATTTTACCTCTGGAGAGTAATTTTATAGCCTCTAGTTCTCACTGTTTAATGGAGTGAATGCCTTTTCTACAAAAGTCTCATTTTTTTGTGTGTCATGGATAGTTGCTGTGTTTTCCTATTGCCTTCTTTTTATTGCTATTCTGTGGAGCTTCTATCATTCTGGCAGCAAGGCAATTGCTACCAAGAAATTTGTCTCTCTCATTACTTAATCCTGAAAACAGCAGAGAGCAAGAACCCTGTAATCCCTAGCAGGGGACACAGAAACATGTTTGCCACATAAACCTGCATTTGGTTGTCAGAGGAGCGACCTGGGCTGGCCCAGGATAAGGGAGCTGTTGCAGGGCAGGATTCCTTCTGCCTTTGCCAAGGGCGCCTTTCTTATCGCCATTTACTGCTAGTAAACTGTTGGCTCCCAGGTCTGCTCACAGTGCTGAATGATAATATTCACAAGTGACAAAGCAACCTCATTCAAAAAGCTTCCGACTGGCTATGGTGGCTGGGGAATGGAAGCTGAACGGCATGTGGTGGGGGATCGGAGTGATCTATGCCTGCAGCAGAGAAACAGCCGAAGAAATCACTGTGCAAACGCTACTGGGGAATGTCAAAAGGGCCTTGAAACAAATCGTGGAGGTTTTGGCTGTTGATTTCAGCAAAACACCCTCCAGACATTTTCAAGTCTGGAAAACGGAAAGAACAGGCCAGATCCTACAAAATGCAGGGGCTCCGGCTAGGCAGAGCACTTCGCTATCGGCTGGTGCTCAGCGGGGCTACCGAGCCCACTGCCGACACGCCATCAGCATCCGTTCTCCTGAAGCGGCAGGACTTTGCAGAGATCTGTGTGGGAGCCCTCCGAAATGGCTTGGGTGGGGTGGAGGGAGCCGGTGCTCTCGCTGGAGAGGGCTTGCCAGGGGTGCAGTCTTACTCTCAGGCCTGCACAGCTACGTCGTCAAAGTGACAGCAAACCCCGGAATTATTTCTGTCAGCAGTGATCTGGGGCAGCGGTTGAATGATTTCCATCCAGTCAGATATAAAAGCACACTCTGTGCCAAATTGTAACGAGGCTTTGCCACCCCCGTGCTCCAGTACTCCTGAGACCCTATAGCATCTTCACTCTCGGCTGAGCCCGGAAGCCCTATGTGTGTTGGGTAATGGCATAGAGAATCTTGCAGCAGGGCAAGAGGGTTTAGTCAGCCAAAAAACCTGTTTTTTTAAGCCAAAAAATGTGGTGCATGCAAAGGGAATGTCCCCAGGCTAGTGAAATACACCAATGAGGTATTGCCTCTGCTCCCCTTAGCTCTTCCCCTTCTGCCCACAGGGCCCACAAACTGCTGTGGGGACAAAGACAAGCTACTAACACCTAGAAATGGAGTCTGTGGGCAGCAGGAGGGATGGGGTACTGACTGCTGCTCTTTGCCAGCAACGTGATCTTCTGAGCACAAGTCAGGAAGTTTTCCTCTTTATTACCACTCTGCCTTTGCTGTGCATTTCTCCTTTCCTGGTACTGTAGGAAACCTCCACCTTCTTCTGTGCTCCACAGCTGCTTGCCGGCTCAGAGAGCATCACTGCAGCAGCATCGAAACAGCTCCAGCCACGGCAGCAGCCCTGCAGCACTGGATGTTGGGTGTTGGAGGAAAAGCCATGGGAAAATACGCTCACGTATGTGCCCAGGCTCTTGCAAAACCCATGCAGCTCATCTGGTCTGGCAGCTTGTAGAGACGAACACGATGACAGAGCTCAGCTCTGGTCCAAATAGAACAGGCCTAGCTTGTTTG
>Ga0181612_172684_pt1 | contig 10403 bp, 6 predicted proteins | sample HoacroProtozoa21_FD_119630 | JGI IMG/M metagenome (GOLD analysis project Ga0181612, IMG submission 119630) | Hoatzin crop microbial communities from Cojedes, Venezuel. Combined Assembly of Gp0051906, Gp0051904, Gp0051908 | reverse complement strand
GTTTGTTGCGTTTCGGGGTTATAAGCGCCAAGGAGGTTTTCAAAGACTTTACCCAGCAACTCAGGGTCTAATGCTACTTGTTGCTCGCTGGGGGTGTTTTCTTCGATTGTAAAATTATATCGCTTGAGGATGGAGAATAAGCCCTTTTCTTCATCGAAGAAGAAAATGTTAGGAATCACGGCGCGTTGACGATAACAGCCATTCTGGAACTTGGTGGAGTTGCGGCTAAATCCGTCATAGTAGTAGGCCCTTTCAACACCATCGAGGGTTTTAGTCTTGTCAAGGCATTCAAATAGGCCACCATTCAGGAATGGAACTTGTGCAAACAAGTTGATGACTTCTTCTTCGGAAATCTTGAAAAGTTCGGCATACCGATAAAGCGTCTTTACGTCCGAGCCCACGTTGTGAGCAAAACGACGCTTGCCATTTTCATCCTCTATCGCACGATTGAGGGTGGCAAAGAAGAGGTTTTGCAGAATCGCGTTATAGTAGTTGCCCTCGGTGGTACTTTGGGCATCAAAATCATTGAGAATTGTGCGGAGGTAATTAACATCAAATATCTTATCGGGAACAAGGTCCTTTTGCTTGATAAACCACACAAACATGACACGCGTGATTAATCGGATAACCTTGATGTCGATGTCTTCACGGTCGTCCTCGGGGATGTTAACATTATTAGGGAACGTAATTCGTGATTCGGGTGCAACAGCCCACTGATACCAGTCGAACAACTCGTTGTAGAACTGCTTGGTAAGAGCCTCAACCGAGAAGGCCTCTTTGATGGTGCTGTAGGAAAGGTCCTTGTTTTGGAGGGCAATGAAGCGGCTAATGGGGGTTCTATAAATTTTGGTGCGGTCGCCAAAGACAAAGGTGTAGCGCTTAGGCGCTGTGGCTTGCCCCTTGATGTCGCTGATGAATGACAGACGCCAGTCGGTATCGCTCTCGAAAACAACGATGGCGGCGTCAAACAAGCCATAGTTGGCATTGATAAACGAGCGCACTAACTGACGCAAGCCTACTCGCCTATGTGCCACGCTATTTTGGTGCACGCGATAATAGAAAAAGCCTATGCAGTAACCCTCGAGGTCGGTTTTCCCATAAAAGTAACCTTGCTCGCGGTCGGAGGGCGTTTCAACGGGTTGCGGTTCGCGCCGCATCCCTGTTGCACGAAACATGTTACAAAGGAAGTCGTACCATGTTTCTTGGTCATACTTGTTCTGGAAGATGTCCAGTAACTGCTGTTCGGTATATTTTTTAACTGCCATAATGACTAAATAAATGTTTCAGAGATTACGATATCGGGATTCTCAAACGCTATTTGCCGTTGCTCAATATCGGTGGTTTGTGTCCGGTACTCGTTGACAAGTCCTTCAAACTGAATTGACAACTTATACTGGTTATTCTTGATGTCTTTTAAAGCATCATCACCGCGGTATTTCTGAGCAATGTCCCTAACGCTGCGTGGAAGTTGTGCATAAACGCCATCTTCGATATACTGCTTGAGGATCTTGCAAGATTCTTTCAGCGAATTGTCATCGGTCACTTGTTGAAGAGTTCTTATAAACTTTAGTGCCTGTAGAGAGGTCCTGTCGAGGTCCGTGCGAGTTGCGCTAACTGCAGTGTCGGTGCGTTGCGCAAAATCTTTGCGATACTCGGTAAGCGCTTTATTGACGTGCTCATAATGCAAGTCCTCGTTATCATTGAAAGGTGCCGGTTGCTCATCGATGGGTGCTTTGAGGTAATCCACTGCTTCGATAAAATCGAGAGGACTGATTTGCGTCTTTGAGACGTGGTAGAACTCGTGCTTGAGTGGAGAAGCGACAAAGACGATACTTTGCTTTTGATGCTTGCCTGTGTCGCGCATCACACGGCTCTTCATGGGCAACTGCTTAATCTTGTGGTACAACTCGGGGTTGGTGTTATAGAGTTGACGCAGTTCACGCAGTAACTCAATCTTGCGGTCGACGATGTCGCGCACGTTGCTATCGAACATCTCGAATTGCTTAACGATTTCCTCGCGTGAATAAATCTGCGCGTCCTCGCCAAATGCCGAGTGGAAACCTTGCAACTTGATGAGTGCATTCTTGTAGAGCTGAATTTCTTTATCACCCTGGCGCGAGGGGTAGAACGTGTAGTTATAGATTTCAGATGCTTTGGAACCGATGCGGTTCACACGGCCAATGCGCTGCATGAGTCGCGTAGCGTTCCACGGGGAATCATAGTTGATGATAAAGTTGGCACGATGCAAGTTGATACCCTCGGCAAGCACATCCGATGTGAGCAGGATGTTATATTGGTCGCGTTGCTCTTCTTTCGGGTGGTTTGCATCAAAGTTAGCACGGATGAGGTCAACCTTTTGCGCACGCGATGATGCCGAAACCATAATAGCATCCTTAACACCGAGTTCCGCGAGGCGTTCATTCAAGTAGGTGAGTGTGTCGACACTTTCCGAGAAAACAACGATTTTCCCCGAAACATTCTTTTTAGGGTCTTTAAACTCTGTGACCAACTTTTGGAGGAACAAATCAAACTTGGGGTCATCGTGTTCCTTTTCCCAATCCTCACAAAGTTGCTCGAGCGCTTTTTTATCGTTTTTAAGCAATTCGATAAATTCGGGCTTGAAGTCCTGTCGGTGTCGCACAATATCATCGGGAGCAAAACCTTTTTCGCTTGCGTGCTCAATAATGGCATCAAGTTCCATCCCCTTGGCTAGCATGTCCTTTACGTTCAAGTCGGGAGCGATGATAATTTTATCTTCGTTCCACATATTAATCATATCGTTAGTGATACGCAACAAGGTCTTGAGCGATTTCTTAAACGCATAGAAACTGCTTTCCAAGCGCTTAACCATGTGAACACGATAGATATTAGCAAGTACAGTACTTACTTGCTCGGCATTGCCATACTGCCCCTTGAGTTCATCGGTAAGGAACTCAATAGCGCGGTATCGTGCATACTCGAGGTGAGTTTCACTTTTTTCGGAATTTGTTAAGACGCCAAGCGTTTTGTAGAAACGTTCACTTGTATCCTCGTCAAGTTGATACTCGAGTTCGACGGGAGGATTGATGTGCGGGAATTTAATGTGTTGCGCCTCGAGGTCCTTTTTGTAATCGTCATCGTTCATGATGTTGTGACGAGTACGACGAATAGTGACCTTGTCCATCACTTTCTCGCGTATTTTTTGGTAGATGCGATCGACTTCGGGCGTCACATCGCGTTTTTCACGCTCGCGCATAATTGTCTTAAATTCAGAAACTAGTGGCGAAAAAAAGGCCTTGAGGTTAGGAATACCATCGATGGTACACTGCTGGCTGTTTTGGAATAACAGCAAGAGATTTAACAAGTCCTCGGGTTTGTTGTTCAAGGGTGTTGCCGACAGTAGCATCACTTTCTTATGGATGTAGCCTAGCATACCTGCAACCGAGCAGGAAGATTTGCAGATTTTTTGGAGGTTGTTATATTTCTCTGACGAGTCGGAACGGAAACCATGAGCCTCGTCAACAATAATAAGGTGGAATTCCTCTTTCGACTTGTACTGGTTTTCACCATTAATAACCTGCGAGAGACTACCATTGGTAATAAATTGCGCTTTATTGCTTATTCCAAACTGTTTGAAAGTTTTCTTCCAGTTATGTTCCAGTGCTGGGGGATAGATAACCAAAATGTTTGTATTCTTGCCATTTGCCTCGACAAATCGCTTGGCAATCATGGTGGCAATCATGGTCTTTCCCAAACCGACCACATCGGCAAGGAAAAGTCCATTGTGTTCCTTGAGCATCTGATAGCCTTGTATCACGGCATCACGCTGATATTTTAAATCTAGAACGTTATCGGGAAGTTGAATGGTAAAATCATCCTCAACTTGATCGCCGAAACTGTCGATTAACACCTTAATATAAATCTCGTAAGGCGTGGGTTGATAACCTAGGTAGGTGTTCCGCTTCTGGCGGTTAATATCGTCGGTTGTGAGTGGAATAGCCTCCTCCCATAACCTATTGAACTCATCGTGGCAATATTTCACATCGTCATAGTCTTTCATTGCCACGTTCAGTTCATAACGCTCAGAGCGAGTGATACCCAAGCCCGATTCCGATATATTAGAAGAGCCCATGATTACCCAGCCATCGGTATCTTCGTTGTGATTCTCGGGAAGGCATAGATAGAATTTAGCATGGAGATTCTTGGTGTGATGAATACGCATCTCGAGTTTTCCATCGATGAGGTCCTGGCACATCTGTAAAATACCTCGCTCGACTTCGGGAGAATACTTGGCTTGCCTAATATCCTCCTCGAAATCTTTGAAATATTCTTCTTTTGCTTCGCTCTCAACCGATGGGTCTATCATAAGCATCGCAGGTGAGTGGCTGCGGAAAATATCATCGATGTTAATGCCAACAAGAATTTTTATCTCCTTGACATCTTTAAGTTCTTCGCGTAGTTTGAAATAACCCGATGACCGGAAAAAGCCTGCAACTGCAAGAAATTTGTCGAAGTTGCTCATTCCATTAGCAATCCCTTTTAGTTTATCAAAAAGGGTGCGACCATTGGAATTATTAAAGAATCTTGTGCTCATATCGGTTTACGTTATCGTAAAGTATTGTTAGGGCGGAATTGATTGGGCAAAGATAGGAAAAAAAATTGATAGTTTTAAAAAAAGTTCATCCATTTCATCCATTTCATCTTTTTTTTCTTCGCCGTCTTCAGGAGGGCCTCACGCGGACCTTCTATCAGAGTGGAGAGTGAAGAGAAAATTAGGTCTGCGCTGGTCTGCGCTGGTCTGCGTGCAAAAATTCCCCGGCGCTGGGATGCGTGCCTAAAGCCTAAGGCCTAAAGCCTAATGCCTAATGCCTAAAGCCTAACATTATTAAATATTTTTTTGGGGGAATGGGGGGAAAGTGGTAATTTTGCGGGTGAAATTAGAAAGGCGAATGAATTTTTTGTTAAAATTAAGATAATAGTTTTTAAGTCTATGAAACGAATTTTACTGACGGCTCTGTGCTGTGTGGTATCGGCTGCGTCGATGTCGCTGGGCGCTCAGGTGTATCTGGGTGAACGGGGGTTCGATGGGGAACACAAGCAGGAGATTATGGGCTACGCGATGGCTGGTAATAACTTGGTCACGGGTGGCTTTGGTGGCCTGGCGGGCAAGTATAAGTATCACTTCAATAAGCACTGGCATGTGGCTGGTGCGGCTCAGGCACAGTTTGGCAAGCAGTTGTACTCGATTTATGGCGAGGGTGGCTATCGGTTGCCGTGGCGCTGGGGTACGTTCTGCTTTGATGGGCAGGTGATGTATTGCCGCTATAACAGGTTTAGGACTAATGAGTATGACATGAACTTGAGCGCGACGTGGGAGCACGATTACTTCTACTTGCGCATCGGTGAGAGTTGGATTAGATATCATGTGTGGGACGAGAGTTACACCGAGCCGCTGACGTTTACGTTTGGCGTTGGTGTGAATGTGCGTCCTCGCACGAGTTGGTGGAACCTGGGTGCGTTTTTCCGCAACTACGATGAGTTCTACTATGAGAACTGGAACATCAACTGGGGATTCCACTGGTATGCTCGGTTGAAGAAGCAGATGACGCTGTTTGGCGAGATAGACATTCGTCCGGCGGGCAGTATGAGCCAGCTGGCATCGCGTTATGAGGTGTCGACCAAGGTGGGTCTGAAATATTTGTTGAAATAACTCTCACTAAAAGAAGGAAAACTGAAGATGAAAAAGATAATCAATAGCTGTATTGCGCTGCTGGCTGTGCTGGCAGGGCTGTCGTCGTGCGACAAGGTGAGTCCCACGGGCGTGCTGATTGCTGGCACGGGCGTGGAGGACCGCGTGAAGATGTCGAATGTGTACTACAAGCAGCACAAGGGCGAGTACCACTTTAATATGCAAGAGGAGTCGTACTCGTTCCTGGTGGGTGCCGATAGTCACTTGACGACGGACACGAATCGACTGGCGGAGATGTTTGACATCGCCATTAAGAATAACGATGCGTTTGTGGCTCACTTGGGCGACATTGCCGACACGAAGGCTGAATACTACATTTCGCTGGACAACACGATTAAGGACGCGGTGGATAAGTGGCTGAAGCCGCAGTTTAAAAACAGCGCGTTTAACAAAAATGATAGCATCTGGGTGTTCTGGGATAGTGACGAAGGGCCGTATGTGACGCACAACAACTATGAGTTCTTTGGCTTGGAGTTCCCATTCTATCCAGTAGTGGGTAACCACGACATCACGCACAATGGCTGGGCGCTGTGGTCGTCGATGTTTAACTCGTCGTTCTACGCGTTCGACATCTGGATGCCCAACAGTGACCAGAAGGACCACTTTATCTTCCTGGACACGGCCAATGGCACGCTGGGTAAGGAGCAGACTCGGTTGATTGAGGAGGATGCGGTGTACGACAGCGAGGGTAATCCCTATCGCTACACGTTTGTGTTTACGCACACCAACATTTTCCGTCCGCAGTCGTGGCAGTTTGCCTCGACGTTTGCTCGCGAGGAGACTTACTTCTTGCTCGACCAGTTCACCGAGTGGCATGTGACGGGCGTGTTCATGGGCCACGTTCATGAGTGGGACCACCGCTGGTTTGGCGGCACGGAGTATATCACGCTGCCGTCGATGTGCGAGGCTAATAGTCCGGAGCCGGGTGACTACCTGGTGCGCGTGAACCTGAGCGACCAGGGCTACAACATCGAGAAGGTGCACATGGATTATACGCCGAAGAAGTAGGGCCTCACGCAGACTACGCAGACTACGCTGACATAATATAACTCAGGGCTGGTGTTATATCCTCGCGCGGACCAGCGCGGACCAGCGCGGACCTTCTATCAGAGTGGAGAGTGAAGAGTGAAGAGTGGAGAGATACACTCGAGAACTCGACTCTCCACTTTTTTGTTAATGGGTAAATATTTTTTTGGTGAGGTCGTGGGGAAGTTGTAACTTTGCGTAAAAATTTGTTAGGATACATTTAAATATATAAGTGATGATGAAGAGAATTTTGTCCATTGTGGCGATAATTGGAGGGCTGTGGACGGCGGCTGGAGCCACGGCGCTGTCCAGCGAGTTTACGTTCGACGAGCGTTGTATCGATGAGAGCGAGCTGGAGTTGAAGCTCGATATGTCGATGCCCGAGGCGGCGCCGTCGCTGTCGCTGAGCGAGAGTGCGACGTGGGCGTCGTCGTCGATAGCCGACCCGTCGCCCGACCCGTCGGTGGGTTCGTGGATTAGTGGCAACTTCAGCACGCACGAGGGTGTGAAGGCCTATAAGTTTATGGACGATGTGTCGTTTGCGGGCGTGCCGCTGTTTGTGGCGGGCATCATTGCGAAGAGCGAGAAGAATGGCTTCCGCCAGGATTACCGCAACGAGAACAAGAAGTTGCGCCTGGTGTCGCACTTCAAGACGACGGTCGACAACTACACGCAGTTTGCCCCGCTGGTAGCGACGGCGGCGATGAATCTGGCAGGCGTGAAGGGTCGCAGCAGCTTCCTGCGCATGTCGGCGAGCGCTGCGATGTCGTATGCGTTGATGGCGGGCATGGTGAACGGCATCAAGTACACGAGCAAGGAGATGCGTCCCGACGGAAGTACAGCCAACTCGTGGCCGTCGGGGCACACGGCAACGGCGTTCACGGCGGCGACGATTATGCACAAGGAGTATGGCATGACGGTGAGTCCGTGGTACTCGGTGGCGGCCTACTCGGTAGCGACAGCCACGGGTGCGATGCGTGTGCTCAACAATCGCCACTGGGTGAGCGACGTGCTGAGCGGCGCGGGCATCGGTATCATGGCGGGCGAGCTGGGTTACGCGCTGTGCGACCTCATCTTCAAGGATAAGGGCCTGCTGATGAACGACCTGGGTGAATACCCCAACATTAACGAGAGTCCGTCGTTCTTTGCCGTAAACATGGGTATCGGCATCGATAACCACAAGGATATCAACATCACTTACGATAACAGCCTGGGCGAGGGCACCGACGTGCGCACGCTGCCGCTGAAGTTCCGTAACAGCACGGTGCTGGGCGTCGAGGGCGCTTACTTTTTCAACAAGTACATCGGTGTGGGCGGTCGCTTGAAAATTAGGACGACGCCTGTGGGTAACTTCCCCGACATCGCCGATGGCATGTATGAGGGCCTGGGGACGATTATCGACCTGTATGACGACATCATCACCGATGCAACGTTTAACATCGAGAGCGACCACTTGACCGAGTTTGTGGGCAGCGTGGGGCCGTACTTCAACCTGCCGCTGGGCAAGCGTTTTGCGCTGGGCACGAAGTTGCTGGCTGGTCGCAGCGTGACCAATGCGCTCGACATCGATGCCAATTACTCGGGCTACGTTTACCGCAACTACGAGCGCACCGACGAGATGTTTGAAACGTCGTGGAACGCGCTGACGGTGGATGCCAACAACACGTTCTCGTGGGGCACGGGCTTGTCGCTGACGTTTGCCTACAAGTCAAATTTCTCGTGGCGCGTGTTTGCCGACTATGATTTCACGCGCAAGACTTACGAGATGACGTACATCGAGGATGGCTTCTCGGGCGCCGCCCTGCCCGACGTAGCGTTCGACATCGAGGCTGGCACGGTGCGCGGCAAGGCGAAATATAACATGAGCACGTTTACCTTCGGCGGCTCGTTTGTGATAAGCTTTTAGTTAGGCTTTAGGCTTTAGGCTTTAGGCTTTAGGGGCCTCACGCTGACTACGCAGACTACGCTGACATAATATTTTATTTCTCTTCACTCTTCACTCTCCACTCTTCACTCTGAATGTGGGTCTGCGCTGGTCTGCGTGCAAATTCCTGCGGTGGGATGGGTGCAAAAATTGCAAGGCTTGGGGGTAAAAAAAAGAAAAAATAGAGGGGGGATTGGTGGTGGTTGATGAAAAATTTGTATATTTGCAGGCTGTAAAAGTAGTTGCAGCGGTGGGCTCTAGTGGCCGGGCCGTCGCAGAGAGATTTGTAGAAACGTAATAATCAAGATATTATGAAGCTATTACAAGCTAAGTTGGCAAAATATGATGTACCGCAGAAGGCAAAAGCTGCGGGCATCTATCCCTATTTTCGCGCCATCTCGAGCGAACAAGACACCGAGGTAATCATCAATGGTAAGAAGGTGCTGATGTTTGGCTCGAATTGCTATTCAGGTTTGGTAAATCACCCTAAGATTAAGGAGGCTGCGATTAAGGCGACCGAGAAGTATGGCACGGGCTGTGCTGGTTCTCCGTTCCTCAATGGCACGCTCGACATCCACAAGAAGCTGGAGAAGCGCCTTGCCGAGTACGAGGGCAAGGAGGATGCGATGATTTACTCGACGGGCTTCGGCGTGAATCTGGGTGTAGTGTCGGCCTTGACGGGTCGCGAGGACTACATCCTGTGGGACGAGCAGGACCACGCATCGATTATCGAGGGTCGTCGCTTGTCGTTCAGCAACTCGCTGAAGTACAAGCACAACGACATGGCGTCGCTCGAGGCGCAGCTGCGTAAGTGCGAGCCCGACCGTGTGAAGCTCATCGTGACCGATGGCGTGTTCTCGATGGAGGGCGACGTGTGCAAGCTGCCCGATATCGTGGACCTGGCTCACAAGTATAACGCAAGCATCATGGTCGACGAGGCTCACGGCATTGGCGTGTTTGGCGAGGGCGGCCGCGGCGTGTGCAACCACTTTGGGTTGAGCGACGAGGTTGACCTGATTATGGGTACGTTCAGCAAGTCGTTTGCATCGCTGGGCGGTTTCATCGCTACCGACGAGGTGATTACCAACTACCTGCGCCACCACTCGCGCAGCTACATTTTCACGGCGAGCATCACGCCGGCGTCGACGGCAGCAGTGAACGCTGCGCTCGACATCATGCTGAGCGAGCCCGAGCGTCAGCAGCACTTGTGGGACATCACGAACTATGCGCTGAATGGCTTCCGCGAGATGGGCTTTGAAATCGGCCACACCGAGACGCCCATCATCCCGCTGTTTATCCGCGACAACAACAAGACGTTTGCAATCACCCGCGATTTGCTCGACGAGGGCATTTTCGTGAACCCGGTGGTATCGCCCGCCGTGGCGCCTAACGACACGCTGATTCGCTTCAGCCTGATGGCGACGCACACGCGCGAGCAAGTAACCACTGCGCTGGAGAAAATCCAGAAGGTGTTCCGCAACTACAACTTGATTCCGTAAAGATAGATTTACATAGTAGCTAATCCCCAGGTCCATGCCGCTGCGCGTCATAGACCTGGGGTTACTATATGCGCTGGGGCAAGGGTGCGCGACATGGAGGATGGTGGCGGCGCAATGATGCTGCCCTTAAACGAGGGTGTGTCAAAAGTCAACGTGGAGTTAAGGCTCGGAGAGCCGCCCTTGACCTACCCCCAGGCCGAGCCATGAGCGCCAGCGAATGGCGAGT
>Ga0181612_164818_pt1 | contig 10403 bp, 5 predicted proteins | sample HoacroProtozoa21_FD_119630 | JGI IMG/M metagenome (GOLD analysis project Ga0181612, IMG submission 119630) | Hoatzin crop microbial communities from Cojedes, Venezuel. Combined Assembly of Gp0051906, Gp0051904, Gp0051908 | reverse complement strand
ACTTCTTCCCTCTGAGGGTGACGGAGCACTGGAACAGGCTGCCCAGGGAGGTTGTGGAGTCTCCTTCTCTGGAGGTATTCAAGACCTGCCTGGACAAGGTCCTGTGCAGCCTACTGTAGGTGACCCTGCTTCGGCAGGAGGGTTGGACTAGATGACCCACAGAGGTCCCTTCCAACCCCTACTATTCTGTGATTCTGTGATTCTGTGAATAGCAAGAGAAAGATTTACGTGGCTGAGCTAAAGCAGCTTTCACTCCTCCATTAGCCCACACTCCACATTTTTGTTACAGAACTAGCATTTCAACTCAAATTGCAGCTGAGCCCTACAGCTTCTCTCTGGTTCTTCACCGTTGCGCCAGAACCTGCCGATTGCATTGGCTTCCACCTCCACACAGCGCAAGAGGATATGAAATTCTGTACACCAGCCAAGGAATATGACATGCCAGTCATGCTCTGGGTGCTGCATCGCTCTTATCACGAGACCTGCTGAGGGGATATCCCCAAATTGTCCCTTGACATGTGGAAAAAGGAATAGGGGGGTGGAAAGAGAGGGGGACTTTCATATCACGTTACATGATAGCAGCCTGGTAGCACCTGCATTTTCATATAGGATACGTCCATCCACTGCCAAGCGGAAGTGATTCAAGACTTAGTATAATATCAAAATAACCATTCAATATATCAAACAGCTGAGTTTGAGAAATTAATTAAAAGTGATGGAAGAGTTAAACCCATTACCAAAAAATTTCAAGTCAGTCTTTCTTCTGCCAGTTTACCAAGCACTGTGCCAACTGGTTTTGCTAGATCTGGTGCCAAAGCAATTTTAAAAGTATTTCCCAAGTCAGTCAGAATAGCAGGTTTTTTTAAAATATCTAATTATACACCCCCTAGCCTCCAAGAAAATGCATAGTATAATACTTCATTTTTTTAAACAGATTTTTTTTAAACATGAACATATATGGTGTTTGGGCCAAAACCCAGAAGACTGAAGCTTGGGAAGTACTGAGTACATCCAAACCCCACTAGCTCTAGTCAGCTTAGCACCATTTGGGAATTGGTCCAACATCTTTATGTAGTCTCCTTTCGGACTTCACTGTCGAAAATTTTCACAACAAAATTATCACCTCCCTCCTCCCTCAGAAGCCAGGCATAACGGGCTGGAAAATGGAGCAGGTCTACAACACCAGAAGCCTCTCAGATGTTCCCTGTTTATCCCTGTGGCTTCAGACATACAATACTGCTGATTTAGGGCCTCTGTCATCTCCCATTATCTCGTCCTGTTCCCAGAGCAGCAGAGAATTCTGAAAATCCCCTGAACACCAACACTGCTCTTTCCTTCACAACAACATTTCTATACTCACTAACAGAAAAGCAGGGTTATTTTCAGACTAGCATGACTAGCTTACTCATGTGAAATCTGGTTAACTAATTCTTCCAGTTTCAGTGTTGACGAAGGGGTCAGTATGGGTGCGTTTACATGGTGCCTAGCACACCAAGGCCCCTCGCTAATCCCATAGTGATTTTATTTCAGCTGGCAGACAACGCTGAGTCTAGCCCATCTCTTCACCTGTTGCAGGCAACCTGGTTGACAGCCAAACATTGCTGAGGTTGAAACCCGAAGAGGGGGGAAGCACCCCATCCCCGTGACCTCCTTAACATTGAGGCTTGGAACATGCACACCTTGTTTGGCTTCAGGGCAATGGGGTTGTTACAAATATCTGTTTGCTATTTAGCATATGATGGTGGGAGGTGAGCACCTTCTTTCAGTAGCATTGACAATTGCGGAGCCCCTGTTCACTCCGTTACTGCACTGGGAACAGCAGCTCGCCAGGGGATTGCACAGATCTTTTTTTCTGCTGCAGAGTGGGTTCTCGGTCCACGCAATGCTGGCCAAAGCAGCGGCTGCTGTCCAGGCCCAATTATACAGCTTCCCAAGGGGGAGTCAGACCTATTGCATTAAAGTCTCCATTATGCCCCATTGAACGGAACAGGAGCTCTTAATTATGTGGGGAAGCGTATGCCTGAGGGCAGTCCTACCCACCCACCAGAGGCTTTCTGTTTTATCTCTCCTGTTCCTCCTGGGATGGTGAGGACAGTGTTCACAAAAACATGACATACACTCTATTAATAATGACGTTTATCCTGTTACAATCAAAAGCAAAAAAGGAACAAGGCTGTTAGCTGTTTAAAACTTTTGCTGTAATCCACTGCCTCTTTCGTTTGTGTTCTGGGAATATCCCTCCAACTGAAGAGCCAGTCCCCAGAAGAGGGGCTGTTTGACACTCACTTGGAGAAGAACCCAATGGCCATATCTGGTAGCCTTCTCGAGTGCCACCTCTGCAACCATCTCCTGCCCTTGTCCTAGAGAGACGATATGAAATCTTCCAGACTCTATAGTGTACCCAAGCTTTTTGCCTGTAAAAGAAATAATTGGTGAAGGGTGAGTGACAGAGGGGGAGGTAACAGGCAAATTAGCAGAGCAGAAATGAAAAAGAATGATAATGCCCCCATTAATTTCACTATCACTTGTGCAATGCATATTACTTCTTCTGAAGCACTTCACTAAACCCTTACAATTTCAACAAGCAAAATTGCGAGCTCTCAACAGTGGCCTTATTGCTGGTATTAGAAAAAGCCGGCAGAAATCTGTTCCCTTGGTTTTAAGATAATGAACCTTTTGACATTTTGATAGATGCTCAGCATTGTTACTGAGCTTTAGAAACTCTTACAGGGGGTACAGAGCAATTCCCTTATGAAAAAGGGAGCAACATGTGGTAGATATCACATCAGTTTTTTAACTGATTGGTTCAGTGGGTAAATGCACAAGCCTCTCACCTTGTGAGGCCTGAGTTTAAATTGAGCACAGTGAGGTCACAGCTGTATTAACCTGGTATTCTCACTATTGTCTGTGGGGAATAGTAATCCTAAGTATAAAGGCACAGAGCCATATACAATTGAATATAGTTTGTATAATGACCATTATTTAGTCACAGGGGGCACAAGATTACATGAGCATGGAGAAAATTGCCCTCTGGCCCTCATCTAGTCAAAAGGTAGAAAACAGTACAAAGGAAACCTGCATTATGCCAAGCAGAGGAATGCTCGGTCTAAAAATTTCTTCATACTATAGTGCTTATGGCCTTACATTTTTCATCCACCCCATTTACCATGAATATGGTGGGGGTGGAAGAAACTGTAGAGCTTGAATCTTCTGCTGAAAATAAACCTTGCTCAACTTTCGCATAGTAATGTAAATTCCCTTGTAGCGACAGACGATTTCAGAAGGCTTTGTTCTGTGTAGTAAAAAGACACCCATACACGTACATGTGCACGGGCACATACAGATGTGTATAACTGTCTGTCGATTTATCTACATTTATAGCCCTGCATGCTCCATTTCACTGTCGACCTCAATTTTTCTTTCTTCAGTGGGAACACAGTTGAGTGATCCTTGCACCAGAAGCAAATAAGAGGCTTACCTAGTGTCTCAATATCTTCAAGTGGGTCTACTCCTGGAGACAGAATGAAAAACACAGGAATGGCCGGACTGCTCTCTTCATAAGATTTTGCTAAGTCCATCCTTGTGTTTACCACATATCTTGAGCCAAGCTTTTCCTCCACAAAATTCCTATACATATGAAAAAATATGCACTAAACACCAAAAACTTTCCCTGATACAGGCTTCAAGCCTGCACCGTTCTCAGACTTGAGTGGCTGACAGTGAAGGTCTAACAGTCACTTCATCAAAGAAATCATCAGGGAAGTGAACTGAAGGCAAGAAGGGGAGGCAGGTGGTGAAGCAAGACAGAAGATGATCATTCCCATTTCTCTGTGAGATAGGGACCATGTGACAGAAAACAGCAACTTTTGAATGAAAAGGACCTCTTCAATAACTGAATCCAAGAAGTCATTACATGCAGGCAATACTGTCACAAAACGCCAGGGCAGTGGGGCAGAATAAACACCCAGGACACAAAACCAGAATTCTCAGCAGGCATATGAATGGGTAGAAGCTGTGACGGTGGGGTGTGGAGGATCAGGTCTATGAGACCATCAGCTGGGATCAAAAGATTAAAATAGTACAACCGGAAGACAGCTGGGAGAAGATCGGTAAGTATTCACAACTGAATCTTTCTCGGTATCACAGAATTTTAAAGAATGGACACCAGAAAAATTTTTATCCTGTGGGGTTAGCTACCAGCCCTAATACCATAATGAGAACTAACACTGAGAAATGCACTTTTAGCTATTAACAGCATAGCTTATTGTATTTCCATTTATCAATGAGTGCTATCCTCAGGGTACCTATATGCAATCTGAAAGAAATCACAAACATAGCTCTCCAAATATGCCGTGACTCATGTCTCACCACACTACCTCTTCATATACTCTTCACCAGAAGAACAGGCTGGGAAGGGCCACAGTCATTGATTTCAAATTCTGCTTGATTGCCTAGTTTATGAGTTATTTGCCTGCCCCTTAAGATCTGAGTTTTCTCCACACTGACACATACAAGCCACCCTCACACACACGTGCCCTGAAAGACGTATCCTCAGATTTCATACCTAAGAGCATACATCATTCTGTCTGGACGGAGTCCCCTCAGTATGATCAGTTTCTGAAGAGAGCTTTTATTTGTCCATTCCTGGGGGAGCTTTTCCTTTTCTGGACACTCTGAGTCCACCCACTTCTTCCACCTCTTGGTGGATCCTTCCATATCTTTATCTAACCCCCGAACGCATCCATCACTGCCACAGCCTGGAAACATGCCAAAGACATAAATACATATGATGTACCTTCTGTATGAAGACTGAAATGGGAAGACAAGTACTGATACTTTTGGGGTACGTAAAAAACCATAGCCTAACCAATTACAAAGGAGTCAGGATTTATCTTAAAATACTAAATTTTATATATATATATATACACATGGATAGTATTATTTATAAGAGTTTACTTTGGTCAGTATCGCCATACTGTTAAATATCAAGATATGACAAACTTGAAACCTTGCATGAGACATTTACTACAGCAAGCAGTGGTACGAAGATCAAAATTGTGTTTCTGGAGAAGTTATGGTAAAACAGAATTTCCTCACAAAGCACAGTACGCGATGCCTATGGAAAAATATGCTCAAAAAGCAAAGACAACTCCTGTTTGAAAGCAGCCCCTGTTCTGCTAAAAATCATGGTGGAATGTATGACTTTATCTGAAATTGTCTAGTTGTAGCATGCCTCCACATATAACAGAAAAGGTTTAGAACTGAAAAGCAATTTTCCCAACCTACCCTAACGGCACTCCATGACTGAGTAGTTAAGAAGTGAACAGCACTCTTGTGTGTTCAACTCTGAATCGAAGAAGGAAATCCAATTCAAGGAGTTCTATCTCTTTACTTCTTAGAAGAATCTTGACAGCATACAAAGTTGAAAAAGATCATCGGTCTTGCTTCAGAGCCACTTCTGCCTTAAAGTATTCACCCCTCAAAGTATTACTGAGTAGGGAGCTCAAAGCAACAAAAAATCTTATGGCTGCATTTTCTAAAATGCTGATATAAGAACTTACATCTTCTTTTACTGATATTTTAAAATCTTCATTTGAAATTTATTGCAAATGGAGTGATTCTTAGATATTAGTCACTAAACTGTGTGTCAAAATTTTTTTAAAACCATACATACAGAGAGCTGAACTTCCCTTTACTTGTTAAAAAAGACACCATGAAAACCAAACACAACCTACCAGTCAAAACTTTTTTGCAGAAAATATAACTGTTGTTCATTTATGTACTGAAAGACAAATTCACTAAAATTTTAAGATGAGCTAATAACCACCGCAGTTATTTTTCTTTAGCTTGTGGGAACATAAACAAACATAAAAATATGTCTTGCACACTGAAGATAACCTTAGATAAACTTGGTCACAAATTATTTTATACTAACACTACCATAAAAGTACAGATTTCTGAATTCAATCTAATTATCTCTACGTATCCTTTTTGCGTCTCAGAAGACAGGAGAGCAAAGTGCACAGCTGTTTGCATCACCAACCTAAACCCTCCAGACTGCAAGCTGTCACAAGGCTTTGGGGAATTTACAAATCCTGAGTGGTTTTTGTTGCTGTTTTTTGGGGTTTGTTTTACACTGAATCAGTTCTGGCACATGAGCTGTATGCAAACTGAAGAAAACTCCTCAGGTTCTATGAGGGGTTTTTCTAGTTCTTCTATCACTTTATCCACACATAGTGGGAAAAAGAGACACCTTTGCCATGATACCATATGTTCTCTCTCCTTTCTGATATAAACACATCTTTCTTCCTCTATTAAAAGCCCTCTCTCTTTCCATCTAAGAATTTTTTTAATAAATCAGAAGTTTATTGTGCCCTTTACTCTGGTTTCTGTCTACTCTGTAACTGATTGGACTCACTTTTCAGCTGCCGTACAGATTTCCATTCTTCATGATTCATCCCAGTACCACTGCTACAAAAAAGACAGAAGTTCAGCAACACAGTGCTAGAAACTTAGGTGGTATGAATAAATCACTCCGCACCATGATGCAGAGAAAGCATCACCAGCTTGATTTCCCCCCTCTTTTTATCCTTTCTCTTACAGACATTTCTGTCTGCTTTTTAATTCCATTTGTACACTGTGTAGAGTGATTTCTTTTTTCCTGTCCCCCCTCAAATCAGATTCCTCAATTTATATTTTACCTTCTTCCCAAATTGTTAGTTTCTAGTTTAATTCCTACCTCTGTTATTGACCAGCTCTGTGATATGACCTCTTTTGGAGCAAGCTCTTCAGGGCAAAACCTGTCACCCAGTACAACCGAGCCCGGATTTTTTCCAGGGCATACAGATACTAAAGTTAAAAGGAAAAATAACAGCCTGAATGTGATACGGATATGTATTATTTACTGAATTCTTACTTTACATATCACATTGATTTCAACCCTAATTAAGCAACCACAAGCAGTTAAGTCATGCTGTTCATCCTCAGCATAGCTTCATAAAGTCATTGCAGTATTTTAAATGAAAAGAATTACATAAAAGCATCTTTGGAACTTCTGCAATTACTGATATTGAAGCAGCAGCCACACTGTGTCAGAAACTGCAAAGCCACAAGGCTACAGGACAACTTGTCTGGGCAGAGGCATCACATTCTAGTGAAGAAACAGCAAATCCAGTAAATATCAACATCACCGATCTGAAAATTTTTCCTCACCAGAAAAGCTGTTTGGGCCAAGAAAATGAGCTTATCCTTTTCAAAAAGTCCTTGGCTTGTGAAAAGAAAAGTTGACTATGTGACAGCTTCTATCAGGTTAGAGATATGACACTGAATATCCCCCAATTTTTCAGCCTGCTTAATTGCTTTGTGGAAGACTGCATTGAAAGCATGACAATAAGTACAACTATTTTTATTTATTTGAATTCTGCTTTTTTGCTTTTCTACTTGTAAGATAATCCATTTCTGACTATAGGCTTCTAGGAAGAGCTGGCCTAAGCAGTCTGAAATGCAAGGCACTTCTGCCAAGAGGCTTTTGAGGAAACTTTCAGCAAACCAGGGGTGAGGACGGCAAACAGCAATACTCTGCTGCTTCCTTATTTAGCTCAGCAGGCAGAACCTCTCACTTAAGCAAGCTGGTAATTTTGCAGTGGGTGATCCTCCTTCCTCATAACATCAGATCATTTATTAGATTTGCCACAGTGAGTTGTTTATACAGAATCCCACAAAACTCTTCCTACCTGACTCTGTGGGATGGCTTAACAAAAGGTAGGCAAATTGTACAAGCACAGTCAGAAAACACCACCAGAATGGAGACAGCTGACAAAGAGACCTGTGGGAATGCACGGTGCCACAGACCGGCAGGAGATCGCATTGTGTTCTCCTCTCTCAGACACACAGCCCTGCAAGTGTGAACATCTGGTACAAGTAATAACTAATATACTGGGCACCACCACTGGAGGCAGAATTCTGTTCCTTGCACTCAGGAAACCAAATCAGCAAGATAAATTTTTACCTTCAGTGAAAACTGGCAGATGGGGTTGATGCTGCTCAGACTGTTACTAACGAAGTAAAGAATGGACGCTCTTACGGCTGTCGGTCTGTAATGCTCTCTTCTTCTGTGAATCTCAGCTTCATTTTCTTTGGCTTCAGCTATCTATAGGATGACAGTTGTTGTCTTTATTTTTTAACGTGCCATGATGATCGCACACAATGACGAAAACTTTCCTATCCGTACAAATAAGAATATGGATACACTCTAGAAATCTGACTTAATTTCAGACAGTAGCAAATATTTGAGGTAAGCAAGCTTCTTATCTTAGACAAACTTTATGGAATGTCTGATCTCTGCAGCAATATATCTGTTCACCTGTGAAAACATAGAAATCATATATGAATACATTTGTTCATATTTCATGCTGATACTTATTTCTTTTATGAGTACTTACTCAAGCACCTAAATCAAAAGGAAAAGAATTAATATGTGACAAATACATACTGTAGACATGAAAATGTGATTATATAGGTGGACAGCCCTTGCTGGACAGACAGGAATTTGACTATTCCTAGCTCATAGAAATGTTTCACTAAAAATAATTAATAATACGCATTTTTCAGGTGTCTTTAAGCTGTTAAAAATAGTTCAGTTGTTATTACCTTGTGCTGTATTTCTGCTGCCATTGACTTTGTTGATTCGAGTTTCTCTACAAGTTCACTGTCTAAGAAACTGCCCTGGGCAGCTGACAGGCTGAGCAGCATGTCATTCTCCAGCTGCCTGAGCTTGATCTTGAAACAGTTCTGCTGCTTGGCCAGGGCTGACTAGCAGAGGGAACAAAAACACTGTATTTAAGCAACCACAGCAAGAAATACCATTTTATAGCATTTGTGAGCTATATTTTCTATTTAATGACATTAGTTGATTTAATTTACTTTCTGAAAGAGAAAGTTTATTTTCTGTCCCAGTACACTAGAACTAAGGTTCTGGGACACTCAAAGCAAGAAGGTCAAGATCACCATGGACCAGAACTTTATCTCTCCGCTAGCCTCCTTCCTCCTCAGACCACACAAAAGGACTAGGATCTTGCCAGAGATGGCAAATGGTAATCCACATGGCAGCTGAGAAAACCAACAGTAGTACAAGGCTGGAGAGTCCCACTATGCCAGTAAGCAGTGTGGGAAAGCATGGTTGTAGTCTGTTCTGCTGGACTGACCTTCTGACAGCGAAAGAGCTTGACTAGTCTTACGGGGAGCTCTCCATCCCTATCTGACCCTCGCACCAGAAACCCTTAGACGGTACAGGCGCTGGAAGCATGCAGCCCCATGTGGAGCAATGTGCAGATGCAGAAGAAAATGGCCAGCTGTTTTCAGATCATGTTCCCAAGTACACGGCTTTCATTCTTCACGGGCTATTTAAACTCTCTGACCCAGTTTGCCCTTGCATGAAGCAGCAGTACCTCAAAGAGGTGTAGCAAATTTTTGTGGATGAATTTAGTAAATTGCATGAGGTAACTGGAAAGACACACCAGAGAAATAGGAAGTATTCTTATTATTCACTTCACACCCCTAAGTATTTTTTCTTTTTTTAGCACATAGATCACAGTTTGCTCAAAGTTGTTTCTACAACCAGCTATAAAAGTGTTTCTCTTCCTAAGTCACTATACATTGGTATGACGGCAACAGCCACAGAACTACATCTTTGCAGGAGTAAATTATGATTTATTAACTAAATGCCCCAGGTCCTAACAGTGCCATCATATTCTCTTATGGACTGGCATGAAATTTTATTTACACTTATTGGCTCGAGATCACTGAAGCACAAAGCACTGCAGAGGGCTTTAACCCTGCACTGTAAATTAAATGCAGTGCACAGAGCAAACCAAGCAGTAGAGAGAAGTGTGGGAATAAGATCACAATAAATTTCATTTCTAGCAGAGCTTCATGTCAAGCCCAGCCCTCTGGGAGCACAGATTTGAGCAAATCCGTAGAAGTACTTTCTACACTTTGCAGAATCTGACTATTAAAATCTTTCTAATATATGGTTTACTAGCAGTTACTGTATAGCAGATTCAAACAGACATACTAACACTAGCCTTAAAATCTCAGAAGGGGCAACAGATAAATCAAAAGATAGTCTTTACCTTACGTTTTTCTAAGTCTGGCCTTTCAGCACTAACAACCTCAGCCAACAGCTGGTCTTCTGACCCTTCCCTGGTGACGGTGAAATTAATGAGGGTGGTCTGAGCCTACAGTTCTGGCTTGTAGTGAGTGTTAGCCAGTTTAGTCTGAAGGATGAGATGGAAATTCTTGTTGAATTCACATTCCTTGTCTTCAATCTTCATATGTCTGGGAAGGAATAAAATGCACAAGAATGGGGACCTCACTGAATTAAAAAAACAAAAATATATTAGATT
>Ga0181612_164474_pt1 | contig 10403 bp, 6 predicted proteins | sample HoacroProtozoa21_FD_119630 | JGI IMG/M metagenome (GOLD analysis project Ga0181612, IMG submission 119630) | Hoatzin crop microbial communities from Cojedes, Venezuel. Combined Assembly of Gp0051906, Gp0051904, Gp0051908 | reverse complement strand
TTGTAAGCTTTTATTTATAAAGCTTCATAATAATGGGAATAGGGCTGGCATAAATACAGTCAACAGATCTGAAAGCTAAAGCATACTGTAAGTTCTATGCATACCAAAAGATACCTATAAAATCCTCAACGCTTTCTTCATAACTGTCTTAAACATGATATTTTCACAGAAAAGAGGAAACTATCAGAATGTAAACACTATACTTTTAAAACAAAGGAGGCCTTAAATATACATCTGGACACTTAATCTCTGTGCTTTCAGCAGAGATTGAACCAGAGAACCTAGGGACCCTGGGCCTTTCATTTGGTCAGTATAACAATTTACAGTCTTACAAAAATCCTCCTTCTACTGAATTGCAGCATGCAGTTATTACTTTAATCTCTGAAAATAATCAGTTTTGCATTTATATGCAATCACTTTCTGTTTAACTTTTCCGCTGGTCCTGAAACGTACAAAGATGTTTATTTTAAAACAGCTTTATTAAAATTAAAGGGGAAGAAAAACATGGGATGGTTTAACTTGGCCTGGATTTTCTAAAATATTTTCAAAATAACAGAGGAAGCCATAACTATATACAAGGAAATGCTTAACTCTTTGCATACCTTCTTGCTACACTTTTAACTACCGAAGAACAAGTGTCAGCATTCTGTTGTGTTTCTCCTCCATTTTACACTGTATCATGCTTTTAGACGGTGCAGGACCAGCAATTTTAGAGTGCTTCATCATTTAGAAGATTATTAAGTGCTATGTTGATAACATATATGTTATTTTTGCTAAATCTGGTCAAAATAACATGTGCATGCTCTGTTTTGTCTCTGATTACCTCCTCTGAGGGAAGGGTACGCATCCCTTTACTAGAGAGAAGATATCTCTGGAAAGAGATGGTGCCAGAGAGAAGGCGCTACGGCTCATGCAGCTGCTCTGCAATATTGATTCTTGTCAGGAATGAGGATATTTCTGCTGATTACTGAAATTTCAACCCAGGCAAGGTAAGCTAGATTTGCCCTGACTTTAGAGTCAATGCAATGCATTTGTCAGGCACTTGTCTCTCTTTGGAGCCTGAAAATGCTTCTTTTCTAGAAAAGCTACTACGCACGTCCATCTCTGTTTCCTGCAAGATAGCCCTTCTGAGAATAAGAAACCATTTTATAAATGTGTACCTCTGCGCAGAGTACAGGTGCTGGAGCTGGCAGAGATATCTGCTCTTTAGGTGTGGTGGGAGTACTGGGCTATGTAAGCATGTCACTTGCTGTCTGGTCTGACTGATTCCCAGAGCTAATGTACGTAAACACCCTGCCCTATTGCTTATTGCCAGGAGACTGAAGCCAAGGTAACTCTTTACGTTAATATTAACTTTATGGACAAGAGACGCAAACATATTAACGAGAGGCTGGCACCATGATTTTGCTTCTTTTCCTAAAGGTTTGTGTAATTTTACACCAGCTGTGAAATACATTTCCTGTAACGTTTCTTGGCGTAAACTGAGTGTTTCTTGAGGCACACTGAAGACGGCATATCACCCTCTTCTACACTGAATTGCACGCACTATGTTTTCTGTCCACCAGCCTAAAAGTCTGATCCTAGAGCAGCTCTGAGCCTGACCAGAGCCATATGTTGCAATTACTCTTGGACAATATTTGCATCCCCAATCACGCGCTCTGTGAGCCCAGTGATGATGAAACACAGCAGAGCTGTACTACCTTCTTTGGTTTGTGACCTGACCCTTGCCAGATACCTCGCTAGGGCCCCTGGGCTTCTGCCTCCAGCACCTCATATTTCCAGGGTTCTGCTATCCAAATTTTGAATGAACCTCACATTGTTATGACCAAGATTAATCCCAGAATCAAGTAAGATAAATTGATCACAGACTTGTGCAGTTGGGACAGAAATGGAAGTGGGACATTTTCAGCTTTGGGGTCAGAAAGAAGTCTTAGTGATGCACTGCACCTGCACTGCCTCCGCGTCGCTGGTCTGTCCTGTACAAACTCCTCTTTGTAAGCCAGCGCCTGTAGAGAGATCAGAGCTTTCAGGGGGAACAGCGATCTTGATTTTGAGTTCCTGCTGCTAATGAAGCCATCTGTCTATGGTAAGCTGTTGCAGTGATTAACTCCTTTGCTTTGAAAAATAAGTGCCTATGTTTTCCAGATTTGCCTAACTTGTGTCTGCTCAAGCAAAAAGTCTTCTAGTATGGCTCTTTTTTATTCTGTGTAGATACTTGTGGGTTTAGCAAGTTCTCTGCCCCTACCCCAACCGTTATTTGGATAAAGTAAATAAAGCAGTGTTATCTAGTGCTACTAACATCACCTTTTTCAGCCCGCTAAAGAGAAAGTTGAGGAACTTATTCTATCAGTTGCTTGCTTTCCAGTCCTTTAATCATTGTTGCAGCTGTGATGACTTCTGGGATTTGGGCTTGCAGCAGGAAATACTTTACACCACACCCTGCTCCCACGTACTCAGTTTGATTGCCACTGTAAAGATGGCAAATTGTCTTAGTCCTCTAGAAGAAAATCAAGAAAAAGTGGGCAGGGAATAATTTTACATAGAAGCTCTACAATGAACAGGACAGGGACACGCATAAAACAGGTTTTTAAGGACAGCGTTTCCCTTCTGCATTTGATAGTTTCCTGTTCAAAATTATAAAAAAGCAATTTAATCCTTTTTCACTGTTCCCCCATGCAAATCTCTTCCCAGACTTTTGATGGACTGGGATTGTCAGCCTCACCAGCCAGCTTCCCCAGAAGAGGCAGGCAGGAAAAGCCAAGTAGCAGACAATGAAAATCTGAAGTGATGAGAACTCAGACAGTTTCCAGAATACTTCGGTGAAGTAACAGTGAGGGCAGACAGCAGCTGGACTGAGAACGGAGAAGAGCAGGTGGGAATCACTGACAGCCAGTGCTCTTTGGAGACTTCCCCTGTGCTGACTTGGTTACTTGATCTAAATTTGGAGCCTATTCAGTGTTGGGATTCAGACCAAACTCCAAGTAGAATAAAGGGTAAAAATACATCTGATCTGCCCCAAGACAAGACATCTGTAAGGTGCTAAACCATCCTTCTAACTAAATGCAAATTGTTATTTAAGGAGCAAAAATCTGTTTTTCAAATGCCTACCAGGAAGAGTTCTTAGGTGCATCTCTTGGCTTACCTGGACTGGACAGTGTGTATTGTTAAGGCAAACTAGCTGAAGTCTTTTTCTGAAGACTGTATTTTGTTTATGGGCTTCTAAATAAGATGTGTGAACACTCTATACTGTGAACCTAGGTTAAATTCTGTGACAGAACCTCAGTCAGCTACAACAGGAAAATTCTTGGAGTCTATTATTCAATTGTGTTTCAGTAACTCAAGGTAAACGGTGCAGGAACATGTTATAAACTGCGGTACAAGTCCACCAGGAGTACTAGAAGCAGACAAAATGCTTATAAAACCAGATGGACTGCTGTGCAGTTATTCCTCTGAGACTTGTACACTTTGTAACCTGAAATGGAGACATTATGTCATTGATGGAGAAGGTTTTGGCAAAACTTCTGGCATAGTGCTTGATAGAAGTAAAAACAGGGTATCTTCATCACGCAAGTACATTCTGTGTATCTTTTGGCATATGGGACACACTTGTCTAGACATCAAGGAAGACAATATCCTAGAATAAAACTAAACAGAATAATAACGGATCACTGTTTTTCTTTACATTTCATTTATATGAGAAACACAAATTTGGTGGTGCTTAGGAGGAGAAGGAAGCGCTGGAAGGACTGCGGTAGATTGTTCGTACAGAGCCTTTGATAACATCACTGTTGTCAACTTCTGTTGAACTAGACTATCGACCCAGCAACCTCCTCCTGACAGCAGTCCTGTGAGAGGCTGCTGCAGGCAGCAGAACCCGGAAGAGAAGGTGTGGGACACAATATGCACAAATGCCTACTGAGGGGGAAATCCTAGCTCTTCAGAAGTAACTGGGATAGCAAGTGGCATGTGGAATCCTTAGCTTGCCTGGATAAATTCAGAACAAATTAAATCTTGTTCATTCCCGTATTTTTCATTCCTGCTTCTTGTTTTCCAAGCGATAAATGAATAGCACTCTGCTCACATAATCTCACGTGTGATACAGTAGTGTCATCAGGCAAGGGAAAGAAAGGCAGGCAGAGAAAGGCCGTTGACCATTTGAGTGCAGCAGTGCAAGAATGCTCCAGCAGCTGCTTGCAGAGCGATGCCTGTGTTCCTTCGGGTAGTGAATTTCCCTAAACAAGTTTGAAGCAATGGCGTTCTTGCACAGAAAGTCAGGACTTTAAACATGTGCCATAAAGCCATTATACATATAGGCAATATAAACGAAATATGAAAAAAAGTCAGGCCAGGAGAAACATTTTAAGTACTCATATGGCAAAGGCTAACCATAGCACACAGCATAATCACCACCGCAATATCAGTGGCAGGCACTGGAACAGCGTACTGACCCCAGAGTTTAAATCGAATTGGATGAGTTTTTACAAAAAGCTTAGTTCCAAAGGAAAGCTAAATTTTGCCAGGGCCAACAGATGAAGTCTACAATGTAAGACAAACTGTTCCACCTGGTGCTCTATGATTCTAAATAGCATGCAGTGGACCACAAGCTGAGGCATTAGATTTGTGATTTTAACCAGATGGTCTTTTCTGTGCAAGTGATGCAAACAGAAGAAAGCATGCCATTTCAACGTGGGATCATTTTTAGATCACTTACTCTTTTATGAAGTTATGAAGTTTTTGTTTCTTTCCTTTTTCAAGGTACTGATTTTTGCAGGAGGTTCCCTGTGGGTTTGTGTTGGGGTTTTTTTTGTCTGGAAGAGATTTTGCTGTTTCACAAATCGGAAAAATATTTTTCATTCCAAAATGGGCTCCAAACCTCATTAAACTAATAACTTTTCCTGGTTCCAAGATAGCAAATTTTTTCTGTGCTTATTTTCCTCTCATTTTATGGAGCTAGTCTGCTTAGCTAGGAAAGTAATTTGGCAGAAAGAAGGATGTCTCTGAAAGTGGCATTCATTGCTTGAGACGTCAGTGCAAAAACAGCCTTTGAAAGATTGATGGATTTTTTTAAACACAAAAAAACTGCACTTGTGGCACGCAATGTCTAATTGCTATTAGATGTGAAGGGAACAGGAATTATAGTAGCTGCATTTGACTATAATCCCATCCTAAAAGAAGAACAGACGCGTGGCAGAACTGGAGAGACAGCCATTAGCGGTCCTACTAAAGCATATCCTAGCAATACTTTTTTCTTCTGTTATTACAGAATATACTGCAAGCCCACAGAAAGAAGAAAGGGTGCTCTGTTATGCTTCCATACAGACACCTGTTAAATGAGCACTCACCCGTTCCTCACTTCTGTCCTTGCTTGCCTTCTCCTTCGTCTTGTGCGAGGTATGGTCATGAGCAACAGAGTTAACATGGCTTCTGCCGTATAGCTTCACCTGCATCTTACCACCAATGGTTTTGCTCAGGAAAACTATTTCATTTTCCTTTCCTTTGGCAATACTGACCAGCCTGAATTACTCCTCGCCAGCACCCGTGGCTTTCTTCTCCTCTAGCATTTTGTTATTCCTGTGTAACTAGATTACTACAGAGTGTGTGAGGACTAAAGTATCTCTGCTATGTTTGTGCTAACTAGTAACTCAGCAGTAACAGCAGCGTTAGTTCACAGAGTGCAATCTTATTTGATACTTTTTTATCCATGTGTACCACACAAACTAATTGTTCTTTATACAAATATGATCACTCAAGTTTCTCCAGATAGCTTATTACTGCTGTTTAATGGTGTAATAGTCTAGGGACGTAAATATTGTTTTTTCCATTGTATACCAGTTGTCAGCAGTTATGTCACACTGTCAGCTGGACTTGGTGACAAAATCCCTGCTCGTATGTTGATATCTCACTTTGTGACTCCGTCTGTGCACCCTGTGCTGCCAGTTCCCTTATAAAAGGGGCACTTAAAAGCACTAGAAAAGGTCAATGGAAAATGTGAAGCCACTGTTCATAGAGTTAAATCCATGAGAAACCTCGATGGATGGCTGATTCAGGGATAAAGTGCTGTAGCTGGCTAGATCATATACAATCTAAAACACACCAAAAACCACATTCAGCATCTTTCATGCTTTATAGTCAGGGGGAAAACAAACACATTAATCTATGTGCTGTGAGCTAATACATATTTAGCTGGTTAGTTTGCACTTTCCTAAGAGCCCCTAAAAATAAACTGCACACGTCTTCAACTACTTAGGGCAAACAGAATGGCAGGAAAACTCTATTGTTTCCCAGTGTGCATTGAAACAAATGCGTGAAGGTGAGGCTCCTCCATAACAGAGTCCTAATGGAGGAACTTACCGAAGTCACATGAAAGTAACGCAGCGAGTCTTGCTAGCTTAACAAGGTTTTATCTGCCACTACAAAGGCTCTTGTTAAACTTCAGAATATATGGTTTAAATTTCAACTAATACAACACATCACTTATTTCAGTGAAAACTTGCTGAAAAGGTAATACTGATAGAGATTAATAGAGGTCTGTCTCTTCCTGTGCCATTTCTGCTCTCTATAACGTGAAGCAAAAGGCAGAACAAATGTTTGAAAAGTTCAGTCTGACCCACTCCAAAATATCAGGCTGTTTCTGACCACAACCAGGCCAGAATTCGGGTTAAAGATATGGAAATGTATTTATCAAAAGGGAAGCAAAACTTGGAACTTAGGTGTCAAAGGTAGACCAATGACATTCCATATGTAAATACTTCTAAATTTTAGATAATTCAGGGCTCTTCCCTTGCTGCTGCAAAATGAAAGTGCAAAAACCTATCTGTTTTAGAGGAAGGAGAAGACTTTAAATGTGTGGCTGTTTGTGGGCCTTTTTATTTGCACACTTTCCAAAGTTAGTTCACGCTTTTAAAAAAAAGTAATTCCTGTACTATTTTGGTATCAGGGAACGGGAAAGGAATATCATCAATAACTGAAATAGAAAAAAAATACCATCTAAGAGATCTTTCCCCACTTTAAACAGGCCAGCTGCGAATGAAGATCATCAGTGTGTGATTATGGACAGATGTTGCCTGGTTCCATGTAAAACCTTGTCAGTCTGCCTGTCTCTGCGTGCGCTCGTCTCAGGCCGTGTGTGAAGCAGACGCCCCACCTGAGGACAGGTAAGGCACATATATCCTTCGAGGAGGTGCTTACTCAAGAAGGACACAAACACTGGAGGCGATTTCTCTGCCTCTCAGGTACAACGAAGATAACAGGCAGCTGCCACCTCTCGGTGAATCTTACCTTGGCCAGCTGTGCTTGGAGTTTGTTCTTTGCATCAGCTACTTCAGCAATGCAGTTATTAAAGGCCAAGTTGGTGCTGATGAAACGATTCCACATCTCCTCCAATGTGCTCTCCAGTCTGACCTCTGCATCCTTGTGGAGCTTGAAAGAGTTGGCCCTTGCGTGTTGAGAGCACCTGATATTGTCTTCACTGAACTTAGCCCACGTTGCAGGAACTGAAACACTAGTAAGAAATTTAACATAAGAGGAAAACAAAAGATAAAAGCTTAGGTGAGCTGTTTTTTGTTCAGTGATAATTACACTGAGATTGTTTTCACATTGACCTGTGCAAACTGTGCAATCACATACATCAGGCGATTCTATTGGTTTCATACCCACTTCTTCTTCCTTTTTTCCTCTATAAACCAAAGATTGGACAACACCAGGTGAAGATTTTGGAGACTTGCTTCTTCAGCAGAACTTCTATAGTTTGCTTGGGTATTGTAGCTGCTAACTAAAGGTCTTGGTGGCCCTGGCATCAACTCCAGAGTAAGTAGTTTTATGCTTTGCTGTATAAAGAATGACATTTTCTTGCATATTGTTTGTTTGTTGATGCTGCAAAGTAGCTTCTCAGGGTCAGGCATGAATGTCAGCAACAGAGCTTCTTCCTGTCTTTGACAGGTAAGGCGATGGTCTGAGTTCATACCTGCTGAGTTAACACAAGCTGAGATTTGACACATTTCTCTCTGTCAAGGTTCAGAGTGCTCGTGGCCTTTGTGGATTATTAGGTTATCTAGCATGATCTCCTGTACGTTGCATGCCATCAAATTTGATTCAAACAGCATCTGCTTTTGTGAACCCAAACCTTTATCCTGGGGAAACTGAGTTACATGTCACCAACCACCAGAGAACGTGAGAGCCCAACCTCACGTTCTCTGAGTCCAACCCCACCCAGGTTTAGTGAGAATGAGCAAGAAACCAAAGGAGAGGCGTTTTTACAGAGCTGTTTGGGCAACTCTGGCCTGATATCGGAGCAGCCCTGCCTTGTGAGATATGTATGACCTACACGATAAAGCACATGGCTCTGACATCCCGATAGCCTTCATCGTCAGAAGGAATGATAGCGGGGAAATGGATAAGGTGCTGACCTAGGAGTAAGGAGAACTGGAATTCTCTCCCAGCCCCCGACACTGGACTTCAGTGACATTTGAATAAATACCTCTATCCCCTGACTTCTCCATGTATTAAAATGAACACCTCTGCTTTAACTTATAGGGCTACTACAGTTAAATTTAGTAATAGCTATGAGACAAGAAATGGCTCCGCTATGGGAAAGCCTATGAATATACAGAGAAAGACGGAATATAGGGCTCCTGCACCGAAAAATGCCACACTTTAATGTTCCTGATGCAGTGTTCTGTATGTAAAGAAACTTTTTTTTTGTCCAAGCTCAACAGATGGCTTTCATTATCATTCTTAACATGATTATGAATGTAAATCCCAGATTAAAATCTTTCCTAAACCAAGAATCTGCAGGGCCCTAAACTAGCAGCCTGAGCCCCTGGCTTGAAAACTGGTGCAGCATAAGCTGCTCTCTTTGGATTAAAATTCAGCACCTTCTTTACTGCATTGCTTAGCCTGCTAGGTCCCTTCTCCCTTCACCCAGAAATAGTTAGCTCATTTCATGAAAAGGTACAGGTATTTTACTTTCCGAACTGAAACACTGAGACAAACTTCTTCCTGCATTTAGATTTCCTTCTCCACACAAAACTCCCTCCTAAGGATTACGCCTGTATGTTAAACTCTGCAGGGACAGGTTGCTATTTATTGAGTTTTATATTTACTTTAGATTTTAATTGAGCACTAAGAATAAATATTAAGGGATGAAAAAAGAAAAAGCTGGGTTTGTCAGTGCTTGTTTTCTCAGGGCCCTTTTTTTTCCGTTTTTCGTAGGGTATTCCTCTCTCCAAGCTGAAGTACTGATCTTCCTAAATGATTTGGAATTCCTTAGTGCCAGCCATTTATTTAGGCAGTTTCAGGTAACTGACACGATACCATAGTAAAGTGCATAAATCGGTGTACTAAACCTGAGCTGACGTTACTTACAGCTACTGATCCAGACAATCTCCGTGCACTCTCTCCAGGGTATTTGGGTTTGGTTTTTTTCCTTCTATCTATGGTCTGATCATTACGTTCATATTCTCATCAGAAAATTAAATTTCCAAGTTGGTTTCCATCTTCACTGTCTGAAATACTTAGCACTTAATCTGTTCTTTAACATTCCTTTTTCAGACTGCAATTTATCCGGCTGGCTCTGTCGAGGCAGAAACCACCTGCTCATTTCTCAAGTGCTGCAGGTATGTCTTGGTCTGCCAAATGGTCTCAGAAAATGTTAATGAAAAATTGCATTTCTTTGGATAATGGTTGGTGAGAAAGGAAAAGGGCTGTAAAAGTTATCCACATGAATCTGCATTTTACCAGAGCTGACAAGAATGATTTTACTCGTTGCTAATCCTAAAAGTAGGTAGTGTTACTAGAGTCAGCAGAACGCCTGCCAAGTTTCCTTCGGATATGCCCTCGTTTCAGTAGTGAATGAGGTGATCTTTTAATGAAAAGTAGACCATAAATAAACAAATCATACTGATTTTTATTTGTTTTTTCTCCTTCCAACTAGATAGAGTTGTTCTTATTTGAGATTGTTGAGTACCTCCACCATTCAAATACTGTTATGTTAGAGCGATAAGGGAACTAACAAGTTATTAGTACAAAAACACTGCCCTCTATTGCGAGCTGCTTTGCTTCTGCTATTGCTTTGGGATTGGATGCAGGGCTTGATGAGGCCACTGCTAACAAATAGTTTTAAAACCGTATACAGCTGGGATGTTTTAGTTTAGTAATTTTAGTTCAGCCTGTAAAGCTAAAGCCAAATCTTGTTGATCATCCTGTTTAACACACATCTCTGTATAGCTGGATGACCTACTTTAGAAATAACCCAAGCTATTTTTACAGAAAATATATACAGTCCTCAGCATACACCTGCCTGCTGTTTGCCACACTGCACTCAATGGCACACCTTCACTGAATTTTGATTTGACTGGATGTGGTTTTGACAGGTTGACCATGAGCCAGCAGTGTGCCCTGGTTGC
>Ga0181612_161277_pt1 | contig 10403 bp, 7 predicted proteins | sample HoacroProtozoa21_FD_119630 | JGI IMG/M metagenome (GOLD analysis project Ga0181612, IMG submission 119630) | Hoatzin crop microbial communities from Cojedes, Venezuel. Combined Assembly of Gp0051906, Gp0051904, Gp0051908 | reverse complement strand
TGAGTATACCTAAGCAGCTACAAATACAATGAGAAATTCTAACAATTACCAATAATTGTATTCTCAACCCACATCTAAGAAACAAGACACACAGATAGGTGGATCACACAGGTATCATATTCACCACTATAGAATTTAACTAAGCCTAATCTGTACTACCAAATTCACGTCTACTCACAGTCCAGGCTTCTGATGCTATAAAATAGCAAGCTTCCCTATAAGTCACTGTAAAACTTCCTGAATAGCTACATCAAATACAGTACATTTCAGAAGGCAGAAATCTCAGGACCTGAGGATGAATTAAAGGTGCCACAGGAAACATTTGAAAAGTACTTATAGCTCTCAGGATGAGAAATGTTAATATTCCCCCTAAATGTCATATAATTGGCCCAATTTCATGCACCAAAATCTTGCGGATTTTTATGGGTCTTTTATTTCGAAAAGGGATAATTTTGAATTAAAATGGCTGTATTTTCAGTATGCTTGTCTTTTTTCCCCTGCCTCATACTGTAAACTAGTATTGCTGTTAAGCAGAGGTTGCATTTCAGCAGTGGCTTGAATGGAAATCTCTTTCTGGAAAGCACATGAAATCCTTTGTGATGAAAGGAATGATATAAATATAAATCAATTATTTTTGGAGTGGCTTGAAAAATTATGACAGACAGTCTTATTCAAACACTTTTCTAAACTGTGTGATTTTTGGCCATTCAAAATGTTCTGTGGAATTAATTTCATCTCTGGAAAAGGCAGACACGATCCATTCCAACAAATGTGCTCAGATTTTTTCAGTCTATTGTGGGATTAGCCAGGTGGGGCAAGATAGCAGAAATGATCTTGCTGGGGAAATAGTTGATGTTGTTGCACATGTTATACACCTACCAAAGCAGGAGGCCCATATGTGCTAAGGAAAGCAATGATCCATATTCACAATAGGGTGGAGGGTTGCAAATAAAAGGTGTCAATGAAAAAACAGTCTGAGCAGCAACACAAAAAAATGAGAAGCTGTTGCTGGTACAAGAGCATGATCCATACTGTTCATTAATGACTATGAAGAAGGTATCATTCTGCTGTAAAACAGCTTTCATAACAGCTCTACAGCAAGCACATGGAACGTAGCACTGTAAATACGTAACAAAGTCTGCAGAAAATGCTCAGCACGTGGGAGTTCTTCTTCAAAACTACAGCCTGAAAGGTGTGCTTTTCTCCTTCCCAGATGCCCACATTGACTGACTTACATTCTTAGCAAATTTCTGCGTGGGAAATTGCCAGCTTTCTGCACATACATTCAAGCTGCACTGACTGTGCGCCCAGAGTTAAATTCACAAGAATATCTAAATTGAGAGATACCTACAATAATCAAAGATCTCATTAACATGTTAAAGTTGTTGTTTAAGGACTATGGAACAACCTAGAGAGCCTCAAGGACATTATGCTCCCTCTTTCTGATCCATGTTTGGTTCTAATAAACAAAAGGTCCTCTCATAGGTCACAGATTAAAGTAATAAGAAAGCAGGATTGAATAGAGGCAGGTTAGTGCTAGAGTTCCTCCAGAGCTGATTTGGGGTGAACCAGTTCAGCTTATTGGTAAGAGCTTGTGCACAACAAGGTAACAGAGTCTGCTGATGTTCCTAAATTATTCAAGGTTTTTAAACAAAGAATTAACTGTAAATAGTTGCAGAAAGATCTGTCAGAAACCGCAAGATAAAATCACAGATGAAGGTCAGGGTCAATAAATGCAAAGTAAAGCATATAGAAAAAAATAATAATGACCATACATGCTCAGTGGTATGCTCCAAATCAGTCAAACTTCCTTAACAGAGAGACACATCAGTGTTGGTCTAAGAAGTCAATAAATTAGAGGAAAGGAGAAAAGAATAGAACAGCACAGAACAGACAGCACTGTGCCATTACATAAATCTAATATGTGCCTGCACCCTAAATACCAGCTGCAGTTCTGGTCCTGGTCTCAGCAAGGATCCAGCAACAACTGGAAAGGGTTTGGAGATGGATTACGAGAACAATCAAAGGAACTGGGCAGATTCCTGTCCAGGAGAAATGATAGACTCAACTTCACTACTGTAGTAGAGATGACTGAGGGGGTTTTGAGGAAAAAGGGCTCAGCTGGCAGAGTAGGGGAATAAAATGGTTACACTTTGGTGTCTCTCAGAATACAAGAACCAGAGGCTATCATATTAAATATTTAGCATGTAGATTTGAAACAAACAGACCAGTACTTCTACACATGCTACTTACTCTGCCGCAGAATGTTCAAAAAAACCCAGCATGTTTCACAGTACACCAGCAATTCACAGGGGTGCAAAGCATAATTGTACAAACTCGTACAGGACAATAGGTCAAGGGCTATGAAAGAAAGATGCCACAGCTAGCTCAGGAAACCTCCAAGATGTGGATCACTAGAAGCTGCAAGGATATTGCTGTGCACTTGCCCTATCTTCACTCTCCTCTTTGCCTGGGTGTTGACTACTTGTGTGGGAGGAGCTCTGGTCTGACCCAATACAGCTGTGGTCTTGGCAGGTGAGATACTCAGGTATGGTTACCCAAGATGAGCAGAAGTCCCTCTGCAGTACATGTGTAATACTACAGCTCTTGGAGCCTTATGCTCTGCATTCATGGTCAAAGTATGACCAGTTAAAAACGATGGCAGAAAGGTGTCCAGAGTGGTGCCATGCACGATTTAGGTTGAAAAAGGAGATTGCGATGCCAGAGCTGACAGAAGACAGTATAAGGGGACAGGAACAGCTGGACACCCATTTTTGACACACAGTTTGAGATCGCAGCCAAATCACGAGTACAGCAGACATGGAGTGTTAATCCTGACATGAAAACAATCACCTTACATAGGTGTTGTGCTGGATACTAACTGAAGCCAGAGCCAGCAGAGAGCTGTTTGGAAGAGAAGAGAAACAGGACGAGCACGCAGTTTGCATTTCTGCTCTGCTAAGGAAATGATGCTGTGAAACACTGTCTGAACTGATAGAACTGAACTTAAATCAGGGACAAGTTTGTCATCTCAGACATATCAGGGTGGCAGTAGCGAAGCCAGAGAACCAGCTATCTGACAGATCCTCACCAGAGTCAATACCTTTTAACACTGATATACCTAAATTGTCTAGTGTTACAGAAACCAGTGTACCTGTGTTACGTTTTACCTATCCCAGTCAGTCTGCCTAGGTTTGTTTTCACCAAAAAACCCCAAACCACCACCCTGCAAATTGTCTCTAAATAGCCTTATCAGAAATATGAGCTTTATTTCTTGCTCCAGGTGTTTATGACATTTACAGGAACCAAAGTTACTGAGGATCAGGCTATAGTGTTTTAGTTTAGAGTACAGAGTATAATTTAGAGTGTATTTTAGAGTGTTTCCATCACCAAATTTCTATGCCAGAGCTCTCTTTGGTAGCCACAACAGCACGAAGCTGTGGCCTTTCAGAGACAGAAGTGGCCAATGGACCTCTTGTCCCTATTTCTTGAGCTACCTTCAATTTTCCTCGCAGGTTTTGGAAGCTAAACTCTTCCTCTCTAATTTTTGTCCCATCATCTGGCTTGTTGACTTCATTTGCAAGTTCTCCAGGTCAGGGCTCATCTGTCTCGGGTTAGTGCCGGCAGTCTTAGTCTGGGTCTCTAGGTACTGCCATGCTACAAACGATAAGTAGAAATAATTTTGTATTTGATCAGCTGCCTTGTAATGGATTTTTTTCTTCTGGGCTTTAAACTTTTTTATTTGATTGCATCCTTGCCCTAATTTTAAAGATGGAAAATAATAGATTTTTCTAGAGAACAGTCCCAAATGTCGTGTCTACAGCTGATCTGCAATTCAATATAATGGTTCTTTCCTTTTTGACGTTTTTTTTCCTTTCAGACTTGAACAATATCATTTGTGTGATGTTACTCAATCTCTGTTTTAATTTGAAATCCTATTTTTAATCAATTAGGAAAAAATGACCTAATTAAGGAGCAATTTAGGCCAGCAACTTAAACATTGTTTTATAAAGTAGCTGCATTTAATTGGAAATGTGCTCAACTACTGCATTGCATTAGCAAGTAATTTGGAAGAATCGGCCAATTGGATCCCCTGACTGCTAGTTCAGAAGTGATAGTGACAAAGCTAATGTCCATAGCAGTCTGACGAACTTGGGTTTTATTAATAGCTTTGCTGTGAGCCTTAAGGTCCAAGCAACTACAGCCTCTCATTATGCTAGACAAAACACACAGCAAGCGACGGCTGGCTCGTGGGGACTGGCGCTGAATAGTTCTGAAATGACATGATTGATAAATAGCTCAAGAAGCAAGAACACAGAGAGGGGATCCGACTTGTTCATCCACCGTCACCAGCTCAGTCAGCAGCAAAGCTAGCAATAGCCCTCGGCTGCCAGAGCGTCCACATCCAGAGAACCAGGCTGTCACTAGCTAATGCACGCACTAATAAAAATTCCTAAAAACTCCATAAAACCTCTTTCTCCCTGTATTTCCCCTTCGCTGGTAGAGAGCCTAGCACAAGACTCGTCAGAACTTTGCCTAAAAATGCCCACATTCCCCAAAAGGCAGAAGGCTGTTTGAAAAGCTTATCAGCAGTTTCTAGGAAAAAACTTTGCCTTTGGTACCCAGAGGATACATTACAGTTCACCGCTCTGCGCTGGCTGCTGTTAGCACCAGTACCGCTCTCTGCCTTATAGCTGGCCTCAGCCTTCCACTGTTGCTTTTTGCTGGAGCAGCACCACAGTACAGATGGTTTTAGCATCAGAAAGAGGGGTGTGTGCACCTGTCTGACATTTTTGTGCTGCCTTTGCCACATTTCATTCTCTTTTATTATTGTTGCTTTTAACATTGTGTACTTACAGTAGCAGAGTGGAAGAAACAATTATGACTCTGCTCTGGGCATCAAGACACTCTTGAGGGGCCACTGGTTGCCAGCTGATCACCTAAGGTTGCTTTACTGCAGAGTAGGTATTGCTGGACAAACTTATCAGCGCATTATTTATTCATGCTGGCTCAGAGTTTTCCTCAGATAACAGCTCTCAGGGAAACACAAAGGCCTTCCATGCTGACAGAGCCCTTGACACATGTTACTGCTTCGTGTCTAGGAGCAACAGCATTGTATTCCATTAAAAAAAAATACCCAGAGAATGCTTGGAGGCTCAGATCACTTCAGTTTTACATTCATACTTTTTGTAATTAAATTTCACGTCGAGCCATTATTTATTTTCTGAATCTTTTGGGTGAAATTTGGGCTACAAAGGAGGCTAGAGTTGTTGCCATTCACTTGGTGTCTAAGTGGCTGTAACACCAAGGAAGCCCCAGGAGCCCAAGAGCTGCTGTCCGAGGCCCTCGCAGGAACATGTGCACCTTTGTGATGCTGCAGAGGGAACACTTCCCTGGAGAGGACAGAAATTTAGCATTCGGGCCATTTAGTTCATAGCTGCTGATGCCTGACCTCAGGCAGCGACCAGTCTCACTTGGCCAAAGGAAGCACAGAACAGCAGCCACATAAAACTCACTGAAGCTGAGCTGTACAGCAAGGCTGGTGCTCTGCATATCGCCTCTAAAATCAAATGTGCCTGGATAAAAGAACTCACGGCCTTTGTAGTCAAATATTGAGTTCCCCAGGAGATCTATGTGAGGAAAACACGCCTCCTGCTCCTTCTTTTAAGTCAATAGTAGCAATACATTATCAGATTGCCTGTTTTCCCAGATACATTAAATCTAGTTTGACAAAGGTGAAAATGTTAGCTGTTTGCAGCCTGACACAGAGTTGGCAAAATCCTGGGCCCTTCAAAAGTATCAGCTTTGATTTTAAATTGTGTCATACTTCAGCAGAGAGGATATGCAGTCACCTAACCTGGTGGGCTCTTTTAGTGACAGCTTCATTTCAGCCTTCAGGCAGCATGAGCTCTGGAATCGGCAGTGCAGAATCCCGTCTTGCTGAGCCGTATTCACATATGAAACCTGCCACTATCAACAGGATCTCTAGATTTTCAAAGGAATTCAGTGCAAGACATTAAGCCCTCATCCATCCATCTTACATGTACGGGCTAAATTGCCCTTCTGCAGGTGTCGACCACCCTGCTCTTGGTTACTGAGGGAGGAGACACCTATTCCAGCATGCACGCTGACATTTTAAATAACTAAAACTTGGTCATCCAAATGCCACAAAAAGAGTTTGTAGCAAAGACAGGGCGTGTTTGACGTGTAAAGTGCAAGTATACAAAGCAAAGCGTAATCAGTATCTGTTTGCCTTCAGCCCAAACATGAAGACACTAAACCAGTCTGACCTGCGTGGCGTACAAGCATTTCATACCACAGTGACACTGCCAAGAACAACCAGCAACGCAGTAAGGCTTTGTAACACAGCAGAGCAGAAGTGCCTAAATTGCATGCAACTGTGAAGGAGGAATCAGGAGACTTGGAGTCTAGAACCAAGACAAACAATGCTGGGAGATGAGATTCCCATCCCTTCTCTTTTTGGGGAGACCTGAGGAGCATAAAAAATATGAATGGGGAACGAGGCAAAAAGGGGAAGTAAAACGTCATATGCTTCTATTCCAGCTTTCCTCCTGGAAGAGCGCTTGGCCCTGATCATGACGACCTCAGCCACCGAAACCACCAAGAGCTGTAACCGTCAGCGTTACCTACACAGCATCAGCCTCATTTGCACTTGCGGCTAATTTAGAATAAAATTGTTAAAGACTAATTGTTTAAATAAGTAGTGTTAATGATTGATAGTGATTAAGAGCTAACCATTGGTAATGTGCATTTGCTAATGAATATCAACCTAGAAAAGTGCTGTTTTGAAGTTTGAAACTCGCCCGATTTATCAAATGTTTAAACACTCCCATCACAGCAATTGCTAATTCCCTAACTGAAATGCGTATATGACGCATATCTGTTCATTTGAAAGATGTTCCTACGGAACAAATGACCCACAGAGAATTCAGTACACAAACCCACTGAAATTTAGGAAGAATTTCAAGCCTTAACCTCTCCACATTCCATCCAAAGACATCAAAACGGAGTATTACTGCTGCTTCAGCAAGCCTGGCAACCTTCTGACTCTGTGTTCAACTAAAAACCCCATAACTGGTCCATGGATTAAAGATCCAGATGGATCCCCCTGCCAAAAGACACAGCCTCAGGACCAGGATTTCTTCCAGCAGCTTTAGAGGCCAAAGTTTTTGATGCAGGGTGTGGAGGGAGCGCGCTACCTCCGCAGGGTGACTCCTGGTGCTGGGAAATCCACTTTGGAGGCACCTAATTCTGTCTTGCACGCGGAGAATCTACGTCTGAGCATTCTGTGCTAAAGAAAAGGTTTTCTAACTAAGGAGAAACCCAGTCAAAAATGACGTTATCCCAGATGTATAATGACTGTCATGTTCTGGTACAATGGCTGCTACACAGTGGAAGTCTTGTGACACAGAATAAGAATGGGCTTGTGTCACTATTTTGTAAGAATCTCCACCAAGAAGACCGGGTACCAGGTAAAGAAAGACATAATATGAAGCAACATCTGAATGCTAAAGTCAGAGAATACCTATTTATAAAAAAGGGAGTTGCTAAAGTAAAGCTAATTAAGCACTTGGCAAAACCATGACGAGAAGTAGCAAATTAGAACAATGCAAGGGTGCATGATTAATGGAATAGGAAAAGGAAGTCAATTGTACCTTCTGCCCCTGAAATCAATGACTTATCCAAACCCACAGCAGGTAGGAGAGAGGGCTTTTATTTTTTTTCTTAAAAGTAAAAGCAATTAGTGTTGACTAATCAGCACCAGACTAGACATTTAAGAGGGTTCACAACTGCAACCTGTAAGCACTTAGGAATTGCTGTCTTGAAGGAGCATAATGATGTTTCACAAAATGAAAACTATGTGCTTAGTACCTAGTGTGATAGTCTGGCTGCATTTTGTTTGCTTTGCATCCAGAAGAGAAGGCTGATTTTTACACACCAGCTCTGACTCTTAAAGTTAATTTGAAACCACTCATTTTCAACCAGTGGCATCTAAATTGGCATCAAAGCTGATTTTTTAGTTGTTCAAATGAAAAATGTCAACACTGCATCATTTTATTCCTCCATGTAACACAAGAGCCATTTATAAACTGTACATACCATAAACCAATTAAAAATCCCTTGTACAAGTCTAAAGCAGCCAGAAAGTACAGGAAAAAATGGAAAAAAAGGCTGGATTTGTGTCTAAGGTGAACTCAGCTGGGCAGACGAGCGGCTCTCCCTCCCGTAGCGGCGAGGCCCTGCGCCTGCCTCCCTGTGCCAGGGACAGCAGAAGCGATGGGCGCTGGACGGGACAGCAGAAGTGACAACGGGCGCTGGACCGGACAGACAGCCTCAACAGCCTGAGCACAGCGGTGGGACTGGTGTTAGGCCAAGTCAGAGAAAAGTGTATCGAATGGTGGGTGCCAGAATGCGCTGATTTAAGAGGCAAAACAAAACCAACAGGAAATAAACCCGAATGAAAAAGCATTAGATGGCAGGCAAGATTATCCTATGAACAGGCCTTCACTTTTGCTTCCTGTTAATACAGCCAGAGGCCAAGGAGCCCCGTGTTTCCAGTGCTAATGGGCCCAGCTGAAGGTATTTAGACATTTTATAAAGCATGAGAGGCCGAAGGATTAGGAGTGATAGGAATTCACTGGGCGTTTGTGAATTAACATCAAAGGATGTCTGACTCCACAGAAGGTTTGAAAGGCAGAGGTAAATGGAGATACCATTAGAAAGGAAAATAATAGCATGAACATTTTTCTAGTTAAAAACAATATTGTTATTATTTAAATGTAGCTCATTATACACGTATGTTAATTTCTTTCCTGAACTTTAAGATATAGAGCAGACTGAGAATTTCTGTTCACTCTTGCTTATCGTGGAAGCACAGGGGATATTAACTTTGGTAAGAGGATTAGCAGATGCTCAGTCTGGGTCTAGAGCGGGACTTCATGGTGTGACTGCAGCCTACATAACACATACAAATACCCAATGCTGCAGCTGTGTGTGGTAAAGAAAGGCAGCCGAAAAAACCCCACCAACTATTTCAGGAAAAATGTCTAAGAAAAGCAGGCCTGTCAGAAGAACAGCTCTGTACTAAGAGCGAACACCTACCTAGAAGTGGGGTCGTGTGGCCAACAAGCCCCTTGCCCACCAGGTCCTGGCAGCACAGCGTCCTGCTCTGCGCGCAGAGGCTTGAGAGCAGTTTCTGAACCTGTGTGTCTCCGTGTGTCCCTTGCAAACAACAGCTCACGTTGCTTCTTCTGCTGGTGGTCCCTGACTCGAGAACACCGGACACCAAACCCCAACCCGGCCCTTATTGCCACAGGCTAGAAGTAGCAGTCCTAGGAAACAAAGTGCTGCAAATCATGAAAAATGTTTCTTTATCTGCAACTCACTGTCAAGTTACTGAGGTTATTCACGGTTCTTCAGCTGCTGCACATTAACAACCAGTAGATCTTCGTGTGTCCAACTCTTTATTCGAGGTGCGTACAACAGCTGTAGTCATTAACTCATTAGTCCATATTTAGACTCTGTGCAATTATGACAGTTTGTATTCTAATGACAGTGACTGACTGACAACCTTGTCAAAGCCCACACTGCTTTAACGAGCAGGAGCTGTAATTGGCTGAAGGATGGGCAGGGCTGTCCCCAGCCAGGAGCAGGGCAGGCAGCAGCACCGTGGTCGGTGCAGGCAGCCCGAGGCAGCTTCCTCCTCAGGCATCAGCAAGCCCTGGGCAGGTCTCTCCCCGTCTCCCCTCAAGGGCAGAGGCGATGTGTCCCAGCACACGCGTGGTCCCTGCTCGGCGAACTGGGGGGGCAGTGCCACCGGCCCGGTCGCCCTCACTTGCCGCAGACGAACCCGGGACTGAACCGGACCCCCCATCACTGGGGAGAGAGGAACTTTTCAGTGAGAAAACCACCAAACCCCGTCTTTGATTTCACATGTTATGCTTATACAATACTTTCCGTATTTATTAACTAATTGTTAAGTGTTTAATAATCAGAAAGTTTGTAAACGAATAATTCACTATTATTTAAACACTTGTAAATTGATTATTCAACATATACTCAATATTAACTATGATACTTATAATCAAGTGGCAGCAGCAACTGATTGACAGCCAGGCCAAGACCTGGCTCACAGCAGAGTCAGTTTCGGTGCACACCTCGCATCGCTACAACACTGTCTCCGAGGTAAACACGGACCATGTAATTACAGGTGCAATTTCCACCAAGGAACTGTGTAGTCAGCCCGGCTGCCAAGCCAAGAATGCATCTTATCCTTAAGTGTGAGGTGGACCAGCCAGCTTCCAGTGCCTTCCCCTCAGTTAAATACTGGCCTGTAGACCTGGAGTCAGCCCTGGGCTACCGAGGGCTACCGGTCCTGCTGT
>Ga0181612_128105_pt1 | contig 10403 bp, 6 predicted proteins | sample HoacroProtozoa21_FD_119630 | JGI IMG/M metagenome (GOLD analysis project Ga0181612, IMG submission 119630) | Hoatzin crop microbial communities from Cojedes, Venezuel. Combined Assembly of Gp0051906, Gp0051904, Gp0051908 | reverse complement strand
GAAGGAGACAGTAGGTTTCAAAAGGGTTTAGACATATTGCTGGTCTGTAGCTCCACATATAGATTCTGGAATGATGAGGCAGGGATGCGTGCCCTCCAACGTGCCCAACGCACCTGTCGGGGATACCAGAGAAACACAGCGGGGTGGTCGAGAGAAGATGGACAGGCTCACGCGTGCTTTCCATGACGAGCATCTCTTTTTGCCACCGTCAGAGACAAACTATTGGTTCTTAATCCATAGCTTACGCATTCGCCACAGCTCAGCGAAGGGACGCTCGGGTAGCGTGCTGTCCTCGGCTCCTAGTCGGGTCCCAGGCAGGCGGGAGCATGACTCAGCAAGAGCCTGAAAGGTTTATTTCAAGACAAGGTTCCCAATCTGTGTTACCTGGCCAGATACTTGTCAGTACCGACAATTCTACTTCAACTGCATTCTCCTCCAATGTTTATCTGGGAGACCTGGCTTTATTCTTAATGATTTACATCCAGACTTTTACTACTGGAGTGGTTATTTTGTTTAGTCTGTTATTCTTGAATTCGGTATATGTAGACTATTGTATTTATGAGTCCATGTGGCTTATTTCTAAACCATAAATGTTTATACTGCTCAAACTCTGAGTTTCATTTGAAATTGGGGGGGGGGGGTGTTTAATTTTGTTTCTGTATTTTTTTTTCCATTGAATTGTGAGCATATTAATGTTTCAAGTGCATATTTGGTTTTGGAAAAATGTATGTTAAAGTCCACGTTAAATATTATCTAGATTGAGAATATGTTGCTACTTTAAAATTCTCAGCCTGGTTTAGAATTTTAGAAACAAAAACAGATTAGAAAAATAACAAGTATTTTATTTGGTAACTTGTAAGAGGTTATTTATATCTGAAATGTGGTTTGTTTTTTTTTTTTAATCAAAATAGTGTTGCATATTCCCAATGAAAATCTTAGTTTAAGACTTACAGTAGCAACTTTTTCATGTATGAAAGCTTTATACTCTTATTTAGGTAACTAATATAGCTATGTTGCTATTTCTCATTTTGTCATTGAGTCAGTCAGTGAATGCCATGAATCTATGGTATGTAATGTAGTTAATGCATAATATATATAGGCAATGAAAGGTCTTTGTCATATAGTATAAGGTCACCATCATTAATTTTCAAATTATAAAAAGGGATTCGCTGTTTTGTGATCATCATTATTGCAATATAATGCATTGTGGATTCTGCCTGCACATAGAATGAACTGTGATCTTAATTAGAACTTTGACAAGCCTACTCCGATAAAATGATGAGATTATTCGTAATTGATGTCACAATCAATTACCCGTTAGTTCATCATGAATCTACTAACAGGTCTAGCCTTGGTGCTGGCCCCAGGATGTTGATGAGTGTGTGGCTGCCCTGTTCATGCTGTTACTGCGACAGGAGGGCAGATTTTCAGTCAACATCCTAATGACCTCTTTTGAAGTCTATTAAATTAATGACCCTGTCACACTGGTCTAACCTCTTACATCTTCATTTTGGATTTTTTGTTGCAAACCATTGTTTTTTGAGCACATGATAGAACAGATACTTTGGAGCACTCCTTCTCATCCCTCCAAACCTGGCGCTCTGTCTTACTAGATTCAACAAAAAATTAGTTCATTATACAGTCAAGAAATACAGAACACAGGAACCAGAAAACATACTGTAAGGCAAACTATGCTTAATACCATTCTATTCTATTTTCTTTTTATGTTTCAATCTTGCTTTATCCTAGGTGCCTAAAGGACATGTTTGGTTAGAAGGTGATAATCTCAGGAATTCTACAGATTCCAGGTGCTATGGACCTGTTCCTTACGGACTGATAAGAGGACGCATTTGTTTTAAGGTGTATATATATTTATAATCTCTAAAAACATCATATACTATTATATTAATACATTTTAAATTCTTGGGTGTTAGGTATTAGAACTCGTCTCCTTAAGTGTCTGGCCAAAGCCGATGTGAAGGAAAGCTTGAACACACCGGCCACTTGCTGTAAAAGGGTAATTCAACAATGGTGGGGTTTTTGTTGAGGCAGGACTCGTTTTTTGAGCAGCGCTCTTTGAGCAGTCATTGCTTATGAAAACTGAATGAATTATTTAGCATGCAAATCCAAGCCTGATGAGAACACAAACATATGCATACACATACACATACCCCCCCCCCCCCATGGATATACATTCCCTCTTTAATTTGATTCTTGCCTCTGCAAAATGGTAGAAAAGGGCCGCTCCATATTTCACTGTTGTTGGAATTTGAGAAGTGTAGTTCCATAGTTCAAAAACCAAAGATGGAGGAAAAGGCTGTCTTTCTAGGACTTGCATACATACTTTAGACATGTAGACAGGCGTTGCTGCTTTTTAAACTAAGCCTGTGAGAAAGCCTTAGCAGTAAAGTCAAATCTGTGCCACCGTAATTGTCTGCCACATTATTATTTAAAAAGAAATGTTTTGAATCAATATTGTGTCATATAAACCTCCACGGTTCCTTCTCCTGTTTCAACAATTCTACAGCTTCATGTCACACTAAATTACTTTTTCATACTATCTGCATTATTAATTTACTCCTTTACCAAAAAAGAAGCAACTAAGACAATTTCCTCTCCATAAAAAGTTTAATCTAAGAAACAAGGGAGTCTGTATTACAGACTTACGGACCAGCATTTAGAAAGCTAGATTTAAAATGGTGCCATTCAGAACAGTAAAAAAAGTTTCTGAAACTGTTCTCTGTATATTGCAACACATCCACAAAAACATCATTTAGCACAGCTGTATTATATGCACAGGAAAGATTCGCTCTTTCCAATTTAACAAAGTTTTATATACATAATTTACAGTTTTTATGAACACAATTTAGGACTTCTCAAAAAACCTTGCAGCTATTGACCGTAATCACTAATTGCTCAAATAATGTGTGCCCCTCAGCTCCACCACCAAGTTTTGTCTGGCCTCTGTTCCTTCTGGGTAGTGTTTGCTTTGAGTTCTTCCCTAGCGTTAAGTGAGCGCTCTCTGCTCCTTCACTGTACTCTTTGCCTTGCCGTGTACACCAGAGGAAAAGATGCTGATTCTAAACTGGGCTATTTCCATGACCACCCAAGTTTTAGCCTGGATTATTAACTGCTGAGATACAAATGATGCTAATATGCTGACAGCCTTCTTAATAAGAATGTGGTATTAATAATCCAACTGATGTACTGGTGTAGAAAATTTGCTGTTTGCTACTTTAAGGGTCTTGAATATCTCCAGAGAAAGAGAATCCACAACCTCTCTGCGCAGGGGACTGTTGGCAAATAATGTCTCTATTAAGAACCTATGTATGTGGACAGCTATAGTTATTCACAGTATCTCTCCACAGCAATAAACTTGTGTCCAGCTTGTACCCCAACAAGGAAGATGCTGGAGAGACTTTAATGAAGTGACTGACAGGACTGAGCCCTGAATTTAGCAAGCAGTAAACTCTGTAAAATTAATGGAACTTACACACAGATATTATGTATTGAAGAAGTACTTTAGGACTCCAGAATATTGTCTGTTTAAAAAGATAGCATGCAATCACTTGACACTTAATCGAAATAATTATTTAACCAAATTTTATAGCAGTTGTTTTATGATGGTGCATAGAATAGTGATTCTTAACATTTTAATGAGATTTAAGTATATGGTGCCTAACAAAAGCAAAAATAATTTTATTCTTCAAATGAGTGCTTATAGTTTGGGTTGTTTATGGTAATTCACAGTAGAATACAGTGATCTTGCTATTGGATGTTGCTGTGGAACATTATAGTGAAAGGCAGCAGAATCCAGCTGGTCCACACGGTGGTAGCTAATTAGTAGATCACTGGCCAAGACACCTATGTATTCTTTTTAATGTAGTCTGCTAGAGGTTTGACTTCTCTTTCATCAAAAATCTTTTACTGCCTTGAGAATGGAAGCTTATACGGCTTTATCTTAAAGTGGATTTCAGAGGAGCAGATGTAGCACTGCCTTTGAATGCTGTTACATTTTTCAGTAATGGATGCAAAAAAACAAATTTAATTTGGAAGTAATGGATTTTAACAAAAGAGAGCAAGCTTGTACCAGGTGTGTTTAGGCAACCTATTCTTGGCAGAACATAAATGTTAATTCTCTCTGTAGCTTATCTGTGAAGTTTAGACCTAGGATTCTCAGACAATGTTGGTGCACCAGTTTTTAACCCATACAGAAATAATGATACTTGATTATATTTGCTCCTTTTCTTCCCTGCCTCCAAATCAATTGCCACTCTTGAGAGACAAGTTCATTCCATAAAAAGGCCACTGAAATCAAAGTAGCTGCAAGTTCAGTAAAAGCCTAGGGAGTCCCACTTTGGCGGAACTCATGCTTCATCCTGTCCTAGGTAGGACATTCTGTGCGTTCCCTGGACTTAGGCTCCATGTCTAAAATAGACCTGTAGTGTGTCTTCAGAAGAGCTAGTTAGCCCCATCCATCAGATCAAATCTACATAGGCCAAGCCAAAGAGGGCAAGGGGAAACAGCTGCTAATTGGACTAGCCAGTCTGAACAAGCAAGTCACAGTCAACTTCTGTCTAAAAGACGGGAATTACTACACACGGTGGCATGCCTTTGTTCCACAGAGAAGGGTTGTTCCATCTCCCTTCCAACCTGGAGTATTGTTTTCTCACATTCCCTCCTGCACACAGACTACATAAAACATGGTTTTCATTCTCTCTACCACTAAGATTAATGTGATGAATTTGAAACTAAATTGTTAAAATAATATTTAAAACAAATTTGATTACTTTCACAGAAGTTGCAATAGGTTTGATTTGAGTTGCCTGAAATGAGATTTGTGCTGTGGTGAATGGCTTAAGAAACTTCCGGGCCTTTACTCAGATCCGCTTAGATTTAGAATATGGGATATTCCTACTCCTTTTACTCCCATTTGCCTTTGAGGCCAAACAAAGACTTGACACCCAGCCTTCAGCCAGCACAGCGCCTCTGGAGAGCCTTGAATTGCACAGCTTTGCTTCTCACCAAGATCACATATAGCCTTCTGTTGTTGGTTCCTATCTCTAGATATTTGTGTGGAACTTAAAATAGCTCACTGGCTAATATGCATACAGAGACCAGATGTCACCTCTGTGTATTTCTGTCTATCAGCAGACGTTCCTCATGCTCTTCCCTAACTGCAGGTGCCAAAAAAGACATGTATTTTCTAAGATATTTGCACAAGAGAGGTGTGAGCCTTCTTCAAATCCACAGAACTTGAGGTGCTGAGGATGACTCACCCTTCTGTTTTCCCGAGCACAGGGCTGCAAGGGGCCTGACAGAACAAGCCTAGGGAGCTTCTAGCAGTGCACGGTCCCAGCCTAGTAGTAAGTTGATGCTATGTCTTGCTACGCCCATCCTTAACTGCCTCTGCCTCTTCTGTCATTGTCTCCAGGGCTGGGGACAAGCCACGTGGTTCAAACTATTGAACCTTGGCACTGCGCTTCCTTTTTTAAACTGAGAAAATTACTTTTTCACTCGACATAGAAAGCAGCAAAGGCTCCTTCTGAGCTGTGGATGTTCCCTGAACTCAGGTAAAGAGTAAGTTGCTGTTCCTGGAAGGTTACCACATACCTTCCTTAAGATCAAATTGTAAGGAAAAAGGAGCAAGGTAAACACCATACTGACAGATGCTTTGGGAACAAGGTAGTGCATCATCTTTCTGTCTTGGTCACTTCATCTTGAGCAGAGGCTGTGAGGTTTTTACAGGATCAGAGCCACAGAAGGGCATTCATTCTTCAACATCATCTCTTTCCCTTCTTCCTGCTGATCCCCTTGTGCCATCTTTGAAAGCACGTGTTGCAAAGAGACACAGGCAGTCAAGGGAGACAAAGTGTAAAAGAATGTCCTTGATTCCCTTCTACTTTTTTTTGCATCCAAGAGCAGCCTACGTGTAATTAACAGATGTTCAGAGGAAAGTACTCCTGGGAGCATTCAGTAGTATGAACAGCTATGTAGTTAATTTCTGGAGAGAAAGTTTTTTCTTATTGGTAAGCATTGTTCTCTGACACTTGTGCTTGTACTTGGTCGTGATCTGTGCGCCTTCTTTTCCCACATAGTAGTCCCCTTCTCAGAGAAGCCCCTTGGCTGAGAGTCCCTGATGGCGGCAGGCACTCCACCCCTTTATAACGACGTGCATGGTATAAGCTTACCTATAATCCTATGGAATTTTCTTCCAAGGTTTGGTGTTTGCAGTTCAAATGCCCATCTTGCAAATACAAATGTACACCTCGCAGAACTACTTTCACTGGGAGGTAATGTTTGTGGTATTCTTTCTTCTCCTAGATGGATCAAATATACATACTTTGTCTTTTAATTTCTTAAGAGGTTTACAAGCTGGAAAACTTTGAATTTAAAAGATATTTTTCAGGAATGTATTTGTTTCCAAGGCTGGAAAAAAAACAGTAAATTGTGAGGCTCTTCATAGCAAAGCATGCTGTGTATAAACTAGTGTTGTCTCTAGCCACTATGGAATAATGATTCCATATATATAGTGTTTATTATATATATAGTGGTTATTACTCCTAGTAAAAGAAACACACAGGTGAGAAAAGTTCGTATACCCCATCAACCAAAGAGCTAAAAAATTATGCAGTTTATAAAACAATTACAACAATAAGACATGAAAATACTGAACTTTGAGTTGTGATTAAAATCTCTTGTAACTGTATTTTATTTTACAGATATGGCCTCTGAATGACTTTGGATTTCTACGTGCAAGCCCCAATGGCCATAGATTTCTTGATGATTAAAAGATTTAAGTGACTATTGCCAGCTTTCATAATATTTTCTACTAAAATCAATGGAACTATTTTTGTTTAGAATAAACACAAATTTTACTTGACAAAGATGTTGCTTTCTGAGATTACATCTAACTTGAAAGTGGGAACGATATACTGCTGTCATCAACAAAAACGATACGTCTCTTATGCTGTTTCCTCTGGCTATGCACAGTAAGTGCTTGGATTTGTGAGAAGGTTTTGGTTTTTACTACAAGCCAAGGCTAGCACTGACTGTTAACAAGGGATGAAAAAGGCACAATGCACTATTATGTTGTCACACATCCAGAGCCAGACGTAGGCTGTGCCTGCACTAGCAGGCAGTGTGGCATGCTCCGATTGGGGCTGAAGGCAGTAACAGTGGGGCTCGGGATCCGCTAGTCACGTACATGTGCTGCGCAGGGTTTTCCTTAGCGGGCTCTGGCCAGGTTCCTGGTTAGTTTTCACCAAGGAACGAAGACTGCATTTGTTCAGATGATGCAGAGAGTCAATCCAACAGCACGCTCCTGCTCCAAGCTGAAATGTTGATGTAGATGCACTGTCACAGGCCAGTGCACAGGTGCTGGACCTGCCACTTCGTGCTGAAACCACCAGCCTGGTCGATCTGCGAGTCTCTGTCACCTCGTTCCAAGGCTCAGGTCCTTGTGAGGATTTAATGAAGTTAAATATTTAGCGTAGAAATTGAAAATTTCCCATTAATGCACCTTACTCTTCATTATCTTCAAAGCATTCTCACGTGTACGCCTCCTGATTAGATTTTGTCATCTGAGCTGTTAAAAGGATTTAAACCTCAGAGGTAGGGCCCAAGGTATAGCTGATACAGACGGAGATTGAAAGAAGCTACTCTGTTGTTTGCTGGGAAAGAAATGTCATTTAGATCATGAGATACATTCCAGTTGTACAGAACTTAGTGTTCTGTTCTGGAGGTTTTTAATAACTGGCTCTTTAGCTGTGGAAGGAAAAAAATAAAAAGCCTCATGTCTGCAGAGCTACATAAGCAAATGGGCACATTTCTGTTCTTAAGCCTGATTGAACTTGTTCTTGCAGTGCCCCCCTTTTCTTCAACGCACACTTAGCAGGTCCTGTCCCCTGCTTGTCCAGTCTTTCTGAGAGTTTGTAACTCTTGGTGTGCTTGATTGAAACAATCATTGAAGAATCTCGATAACCAGTGAACATGTGTCACAACAAACCACAGAGACATCTTTGGTTTCACTCTTGAAGACACTGTAATTCCCACCACATCGGCATGAGAGAGTATAACATTGTTCATCTGCCAAAAAAGAAAACAAAAAAGCCGTTAGTGCTTGAGAAGAGTCAAGAATTTATTCTGGATTTTCTTCACAAAGCTGCTCTTAATAACAAAACATAATTCATGTGTGTGACCTCCCACTGCTGGACTGGCAGTATTGGCACCTCTGCTACCATTTGTTGCTCAAAAAATATCTATACTCTTAAAATGTGTGTTGGTGACTGTGGGGCATTCTCAAGCCAAACAGCCAGGGTCAGTGCAGTCTCTTCAAAAGAGCAAATAAAGGTGCCCATCACTGAAACGGACATACGTTAAAAGGACTACATCACTGAGTACTGCTGAATGAGAACTCGATTCTGACAAAGGACCAAGATCTTTAGAGAGCAGTTAAGAACAAACGAAGAGGTGTTATACGTGAGAGAGACCAAAGATGGTTCCAAACCAGACTGCTAACCCAGGAAACAAACAAGAGAACAGAGGAAAGGAAAGTAGATAGGATTTTTCGCCATAGCTTAAAAATAGAACAGTAAAAAAACCCCGGCCATTCATCCAAAATGCAAATAAATGATAAAAGCTAGAGTAATGTAAAGGAGAGAAGTAACACACTCAGATGAAAAAGATCTGCATGAAAACACTTGCATTCTACCATCACAGAAAGAGCAAGATGGATGAGAGATTTGGGGAGAATCTGGAAATCTAAATATTCTGTTACAGCACAGAAAGAGCGCTAGGTGAGAAGTGGCACTGCAAGCTCTGCAGGCCCAAGGGCAGGGGGCAGGAAGAGACAGGTGAGAAGGAATGCAACAAAATAAGCATCACAAAGTTAAGTTCCAATTCAGGTAATTCAGAGAACAGAACAGCTAAATCTGAGGAAAATACAAAAAAAGCAGAACTCAGAAGACAACATAATGGTACAAGATGCAGAAGAAACAGAAAACATTTGCAGCGACAATGAAAGGCACTGGGAACAAGCAGTGAGGCACTCATACCTTCATTCCAGGACATATCCTCGAGATAAATTTGTGCGTGTAGTGGCCATTCTTTTGTCAGATTATCTTCTGTAAAGAAAACATGACAAATGTTCAACCCTGATAATACACAGGTCCTTATTTCTGAGAAATTAATAGTTTCATATACGTAGCGGTCAATCTCTAGCCCCTACCAGCAAGTCATACCTAGCCCATGCTATCAGTTAAAAATGCAGTTCTCTAAAATTTCAGTTTCCATACCTCTGCATAAGCTGGAAAATGTCCTGCTGTATCCAGGAGAAATAAAGGGTGAAGATGTATTACTGAAATTAAGACACTGCTGAAGCCACTACTTTTGCGCATCCCAAATAATTATGTGAAATTAGGGACAAGTTTTGATACAAATACTGTTTAAAAACCTGGCTGTAACTACACTTCCACTTTGCACAATCTCTGCTTACCTGCACTTTTCACAAAATCACAGAACGGTCGAGGTCAGAAAGGCCCTCTCAAGATCACCCAGTCCAGCCCTCCTGCACAAGCAGGGTCAGCTAGAGCAGCTTGCCCAGGACCACGTCCAGGCAGATTTTACATACCACCACAGTCTCTCTTGGGCAACCCATTCTCCTTTAGAAAGGAGAAGCCAAATAAAAACCCCTCAAGACGCACCAAGGAAGCATTTGGCTTGTGCAAGAACAACACGATTCCCACAAAAAGATACTCCTAACAAAAGATCAATTAAAAACACTTTTAGGGGAAGACCAGTGCAAGTGTTGTTTTATGATAAGAGTCTCTCAGCACAGAAAGGCAGTCGGTTCTGGCTGGCACCCGTGAGATCTGCTGCCACTTGATCCCCTACATTCTTCCAACATTGAGGACAGAATGAAAAGTGTACAATACAATTTAAATTATGAAATGCAAACTATGCAATACAAATACAAATTCTTTTTTGCAATTTATCAGCACACTCACATTTGATGTACAAAGCTCACACCAAGTTCTTTAACTAGACAATACAAGATTTTGTCAACAAAGTTACAAATGAAGCCATAAAAAGTAATACATATATATATATATAAAAGGACATAAACCCCTTACAACTTACTACAGAATCACAGAATCACAGAATAGTAGGGGTTGGAAGGGACCTCTGTGGGTCATCTAGTCCAACCTTCCTGCCGAAGCAGGGTCACCTACAGCAGGCTGCACAGGATCTTGTCCAGGCGGGTCTTGAATATCTCCAGAGAAGGAGACTCCACAACCTCACTGGGCAGCCTGTTCCAGGGCTCCGTCACCCTCAGAGGGAAGAAGTTCTTCCTCATGTTCAGGTGGAACTTCCTGTGCCTCAGTTTGTGCCCATTGCCCCTT
>Ga0181612_104776_pt1 | contig 10403 bp, 9 predicted proteins | sample HoacroProtozoa21_FD_119630 | JGI IMG/M metagenome (GOLD analysis project Ga0181612, IMG submission 119630) | Hoatzin crop microbial communities from Cojedes, Venezuel. Combined Assembly of Gp0051906, Gp0051904, Gp0051908 | reverse complement strand
GAGCGTGCCTTCCCTGCCCCAGCCCGCTCCCCTGCTGTGGGCCTTGAGCTCAGAGGTGGACGGAGTTGCTCGGGAGGAACCGCGATGCAGTGTGCTACTTTGCTATCACACAGTTAATGACCTCGGTGATTTTCTTAAGCTTTCTCTCTTTCAGCGCCACGTCAATATTTAGTAATGATGACCGTCTGCTTTCGCAAACAGACTGTTGAAATTGTGCTATGGCTTGGCTTGCTTTCAGTAGTTCTGTGCAAGAAACAAAACAGGCTTCCCGCAAACAAAATAGGTCCCACATGAGGATGCCGACAGACTACGCCTGCTAATGCGTAAAAAGGCAGTACACCAGTACTGGTATTATGGACCAGTCTATACTGGCCATGCTGGTAAGCTTTACCAGCACCAAGGCCTGGTAGCTGCAGCTGTCCTTTCCCAAGCTTTCCTAATTTTTCTTGCTGCTGCCAAAGCCCGTGATGCAGTAAGCGAGAATAAAACTCAGCGAGCACCTGTGACAAGGAAAGGAAGGGAGGCAGCAGTGGCTCCTTTATTGGATTTTCCCCTTTTTTTCTGCCCATGGAATCAATCCATAAGTGCACCCCACTGCTGAAAGGGGAAGTGCTGAGAGTAAAAATAACAGAAACAGGCACTCTACGACATGCTCTTCCATGCACACAATTGATTTTCTGGTAGAAATCAGCATGGGAGTTATGTTGCGCTAATTGCCATTAACTTTCACTTAATTTCTGTGCCCTTCATAGGAGAAGTAAAAGCAGCGGGATGGTGAGGAAACAGATAATGTCAGCAGTGCTTCGGAGGCAGCCGTGCTGCTATGGAGAAGAGAGGGCAAGGCAGCACTTCAGAAACACTGGCTTCGGGAGCGGGTGCTCTGGGACTCAAGAAAAGAACAACTGCGCTCCACCAAAGCCTCCAAAAAGTCTGAAGATCCAGTTTTCTTATCTAAAGGCCAGAAATCAGCCTTTTGAGAATGGAGGATGTGACAGCAAACTGCAGAGAGCCTGGGGAGAACCTTCAGTGAACTTTAAGTTCTGCCTCTCTTCTCGGGGAAGGTGCAACCTGTCTCCAAATTGCCTTCTAAAGTTTGCAGGCTGGCTGTTTGCTCTCACTCTTCAATGCCTAGCAATTACAACTACAAAAGTAATAATTCATTTAAATGTCAAAATAGCGTGTGCTTTGTTAATTCAATGACTGAAAAATAAATGGATACAGATGAACGTTACTCACTGATGTTTGATAAAGTTAATATAATTGTTGGTGTTCGGGGAAACAAACGGCATTAATTTTGTGTTTCTTTATATAAAATTTAAGCAGAAGTAATAAATATGTCATCCAAGGTACCAGTGTACTATTTCACATACTGCAGGTGTTTCTGTAACAATGCTGTCAGTTCAACTAATTAGAACATAGACAAGGGAAGTGTGTGACCTGTAACGCTCCATTGTTCCTGAAGACAAAAACATAATGAAATATAATGTCTTCCTCCCATTGGAGAGTAATGAAGAACAAAACTAATTTGTCAGACCAAAAATTAATTAGACACATCAGATTCGATTGTACCTATTACTGTGAAAGTTTGCAGCTGTTCCTCATATTATTATGCCAATGATGGAATGTAAGAGAGGCCAACTGATGAAGAGAAATAATAGCTATACCATTAACCAACATTGCTGTTATCTCCAATTTTATTTCTGTTTTTCAAAGTGAAATTTTTTAACATATCAGTAGTGATCACAAAAATTTTATCCTTGATTCTCTTTGAAGAAGATAAGACTTTTTCAACTTCCTGCCTGAAGTATGGGCACAGGATTCCTGTAACAATGACACAATTTCTAACTGAAGAAAAAATATACTTCCTACTGCTCGATATTCTCCTAGTTTTACTTTCTGGCTTGTCATGGGTCTGTTATCTAGAATTCGTCTGGGAAGTCAGCAGTTGATTATCCACTATTAAAATCAGTTATTTTCATAAAAAACCCTTTCTTCTTAGAAGAACATAGTCAATATTTATGAATAACTTATTTATTTTTATACACTGGACTCTGTATTTCATGACAATGAAAGCTGTACTGTTTAACCACATGGCTTAACTATTCTGTATCACTGACTTGCTCTCTCCATAATTCAGCATTCCTGCAGTTGTTCATTCTGTTTCCAAGCTGTTGAATAGTATAGCTAAGTACCAGGCCATATAGAACTCTACTCCAATAAAAGCAGTCAATAATGTTTTCCTATTCATGATGACACTTTGACGTTTATTCAATAGCTCATTTTAAATCCATGTCATTATTTTTTAAATTTACCTAAAAATGAATTTTCTTATTTTATATTCTTTATTCTCAGTCAAACATCGAGTGGTACCTCCTCAAATTTTCCAGAAACAGTATCACTTAAATACAGTTACCTTTATCAAGCAAATTTATAGTCTGAGAAATAACTGCCAAACTTCATAAGCAACAGAAAAATGGGACCTAAAGAAAAGGGAGTTATAGACCATACAACCACATCCAGCTTTGGGCTCCCAAAATGGAAAACAGAAATGAGAACAGAAACACAACCCAAAAGAAAAGGCTTTCCTTTATGTTTCATGGGAAGGACTCCTAAATGTGCAAAGATGTCACCAGATAGATTTGTTGAAGCAGACATTCTGGGATCATTAGAGGAACAAATAAATATCACTGTAAGTTTAACTATACAAAATTAAGTCTCTAAATGCCAAATAACTTCTTTCATACTTTACTTGCATCTCAACATCTCTTTCCTCCTTCCTGCAACAATATAGATCTCTCCATATTAAACTTTTGATTATACCAGTCATTTTTTTGAGAGGAAAAGGTCAGGATGAAGGGCTGTACCCAGATGCGGGGCTGAGCATTCTGGGAATCATCCAGCAAAGCACTTTAGTGCAAGTTTAACTCACAATATGTTAAGCGACACAAGGCTACTCACATGCTTAAAATGTAACACACTTAAGTGTTTTGCTGGAACATGCCCAGTGTGTTTAATGCCTAGCTAGAGGGGTCTCCCTAGTCAAATAAGATACAGAAGTCCTGCTCAAAGTGAATGCAATGACAAATTAGCCTCACAACATCAGTTATCAGAGGTCCAAAATTCTGGCCTATTAGATGACAGGTTTCTTGCATTTTCAAAAATCTATTTCTTGTTTTCGGTTCTAGAAAACATTTTCCCCCTCTTTTCTTCGGCGTTTCTGTGGCTGCCTTTTTCTAAAACCAGTGCTCCTTCACCTCCACTCTTACATTTCCTTCTCCAGTGACAATATATTCAAAGCTGATATACCCCATTTTCTGTATTGATGCATAGGGAACCTGCATATCATGAAACATTTAAGCAGTGTTTAGGGGATGGCCTTTTCTAAAGGTCTACACGCAACAGAATAGTCCATGTTTGGGGCATTCTGTTGACAACATTTGCTAAAAGAAAATATTCAATAACAACAAAAGACCCACAAATAAACAAAAGCCCATTTAAGTAATAAGTACATCAGATCATACAGACAAAAGCAACAAAATTGCTGTATTATGCACTCAAAAGAGGTGCTGTTCTGCAGAGCTCAATCCAGTTTTGCTAAATATGATTACATGTCCTATTCTTACCCTTCCCATGTTGTTCTTGTCTTTGTATTTTATACATGAGAAGAATTTTAAAAGGAAACGGAATCCGTGTTTCCCTCGGATTGGGAAATTAATTCAGCATGGAAACCACTACTAAGAAATAGTCATTTCAAAGGCAGGTATGATAATACTGCCTTTGCTCTCTGGACTAGAGGTCACTTACTCTTTGACAAGGGAAGCTCATCTGCGTGGGATACCTGAGAAACACTGACTTCAAATGTTCAGAAAACCAACTGTAAATAGTGCCTTAGGCACCAACTGTGAGAGTAAGGCAATATTACAGTCATCTGAACAGGGGGAAAAGGGAGCTTGAGATGTTAGTTCCATAAATCTGTCAACCTTCAGAAGTGGTAAATTAATTAAAAAAATATTAAAACAGTTTCACTAGATAATCTGAATTTTCTCATATGTCTCAGGAACCTATTTCCCTCCACTGGCTGCGAGAACTCTGCACAAAGAGAAGACACAATGTCAGCAGGCAGCAGGACGTTAAAAACTAACTGGCTAGCTCTATTCAAATCTCATCTTTTGCTCCATGGATTTTTATTCTTCTGGAAAGGATTTATGAAACCATTTTTGAAAGCCGAAACGGGCAAAACAAAACAAGAGAACAGACAATCACTTACCAATTATTATGGGTTGTGGCTCACTTTTTACTCCCACACCTGCACTGGTGCTTGCAGCAACTTCCACGCGGTACTGAATACCTGGATATAGGCCACCTATTACTACAGACCGAATGGCTGCATCTACTGTTTTGTTGATATGAAATCGAGTCTCATTACCTAGGCACCAGATCTGGGACAAAAGTTGATGTGTTAAAAAATGTGAAATTTTTCATACTCATAAACAATTGCACATAGATATGACATATCTAGGTATTGCAAGACAATCAGTTATTCTGGACTTCTTAACAATGTTACCATCCAGGAGTAGCTGGAATTGGGATGATTTAGATCAGCAAGCTATCCCAGATTAGCATAGGACCAAGCCAGCCACAAAGACAGCTTGCAAATACCTCTCTGGGCTCTGGCTCTCCATGGAGTGCAAATTCTGTGGTTACACTTCTTAGAAGCACAGACCAGAATCATCCAAGCAAAAAAGAGGCATTATACATTAATTGAAATCTTGCTTAGTAATATGATTACCATCAAATCTTTCCTAAAAGAAATCCACATTTTTTTCGTTCTTAATTTCCCACTGAATTGTAAAAAGACACCAAATAATGCAAGCACAGGTTGAAACACTTCTTAAAGTACTAAAGAAGAAACAACTTTCAAAATTCTTTTCAACTTCCTCTCACTGCACAACAGGGATATGTGAAATTTCTGAAATGGAATAAGTACAAATTCACTTTTCACGGCTGCTCTTGTGATTACTTGTGATTACATTGTTCAGGAATCCAGCTATCAGTTCCTGACTCAATCACTTTCTAATTAAACAGAACAAGCACTCTATAATCTCAGTTGCATTTTGTGATGAGAATTCTCTATGATTTCAGTGGTATGTCTCTCTTTTTCATTTTTCCATAGGCTTTTCTGAAGAAGTTTTGAAACTAAGACCTTTTAGGGATTCTTCATCAGTTAATGTTATCTGCATATACTGCTTCTGCTTTATTAAAGACAGCATTTACTACCACTCAAGAAAATCAATGCATAAAGATATCACATATACACTACTTAATTATAATAGTAGAAGAAAGCACTGACGGTAGAAGCACCATCAGCAGTCAACTGATGTGTCTAAGGAACAGCAATGGTCTCTTTACTCTTGTTCTTGACCCTTCTCAGTGTTTCATCACACCTTCTCTTTTTTCTGTGAAACACTGAGGAAGGTTTGGAGGGCAAAAGAAACCATTGTGCTCCCGAGATCATGCAGATCTTATTGGTAGGCCAGAATGTGTTAGGGTGAGAAACTATTGCATTCATTCTTTCACTCTTTGTCTGCCCTGGTCTTAGGTTACTGCAGCTATGAGATGTCCCTAATTAAAGGCATTTAATTCATAAAGGAATTTGCAGGCATTCTGATGCTTGAAGTGGAATGAACAGATCTACATTCAGTTTGTTAGAAAATGTGCAGTGAAACCTCAGCAGTGATTTCATACTCAAGGAAGTATTAGACTCTTTGCACTCTATTCACTGTAGCCAGCTCACTAATCAGATAGCCACCTAACCTAACACAGAAGGGATGTAATAGGGAGTGACTCTAGCTGTTTTTATAAACAGCCTAGAGGTCTGAGCACTCACCTGGAACATGGCTTTTATTAACCACCAACCCACTTTGTTTCATATCTACATATTTTGTGGTCTAGGAGTGTGCTTTACTTATTTGCCTATAAGCGCTTGGTGGTTAATATTGACTTGCACTGGAGTCAGTATCAAAATTAATTAAGCCAAAAATAATTATTAATTTATATGAAAATGAGATCAATAAAATACTGGGATTAATAAATCTTCATATTGACTACAAGCAAAACCAAATAAGTGGTATTCTAAACATAAACATTGTAAGCATTTACTGCATCCCTCTCACCAAGCGATAAGTTGGAAGAGGTTGAAGCCTTAGTTGATTTAAAAGCCAAGGACTTTCTCCCTTCTTGATGCTGTGTTCCCTCAAGATACAGCAGGGGAAAAAAAAAAATCACATCTTTATGTGTGAAATAAGCTGCATCCACCACTTCCACTCTTTGTGGGACTGTCAAGCAAGTTGCCATGCTCTATTTCAGTTAAAAATTTCACACTAGGTATACAAGCCAGCCTCAGCAAAGTTATTTAACAAACAGTGTGTTCCATGGTTACAAGCCTGTGACAATGCTGAACTTTGCCCAGTCACTTTCTCCATAGTCCTCGACCCCAGTAACACACTGCACTTTCTCCACGTTGTGAAAATGTACTTGTAGAAAAGTGACCCTAGTGAGGAATTACAGACTACAACATAATTTAAGATGATATATAAGGAGTGGATACTTTGAGCCATCACAGCAACAAAGAAGGAGAAAATGCAACCAATGCAGGCAACTCTCATACAACAGACAGGATGTAGTAGTGGTGTTCAGCCTGTTCCTTCAAACAACCAACCTAGCACTTTCAGTTCTGAATCTTGACAGAGAGAGTACTCAGAAGAAGTTGTGTACTCTCCCAAACCCGCAGTTCTTGACTTTGATCTTGAAGCACTAGGGTTAGTGTTTTTGCAGGGAGGAGAAGTATCTTGCCTGACAACTTCTACGCCAGATTGTAGACAGTCTAAGACAGGGACTTCACCACCTGCCTTGAGAGTACAGAAGCCCTTAACAATAACATCCTTCTTCTCTTTCCACAGCAAGAAAAAGGAAGAGCAGCACTATAAACTAGTTGCCAAATACGGCTCTCTTCCAGATCTAGCTCACTTTTTTTTTTCTTTTAATATAACAGCAGTACTGCTTAGAAAAAAAAATAATAAAAAATATCCATAAGCAGTCAGTCCCCTTTCTCCATATAATTATATGTGTGGCAGTAAATGCTGTCAGAATCCAAATCCATAAACAGCACTAGTGTTCTGTAATTCAAGCAGGCTGTTTCCTTAAATACACAACCCTCCCATTACACATCATTTCTACCTTATACTCCTGGATGACTCCATTTTGGTGATCTGGAGGGGGAGGATCCCAGGAGATGCTGATGCTTGTGCTGTTGTGGCTTCCAACTGTCAGGACAGTGACAGACTGAGGAGGGGCACTCGGAGCTACACCAAGGAGAGGGAACAAACAGAAGCAAGACATTAGTCCATTTGCTAGAGCATGAATTTTGCTCAAACAGTGTAAGAGCAAGCAGAGAATATATAAAGTTCACACTCCCTGCAGGCTAGGTATGCACATTTTGTTAGGCGCTGACAATTTAGAAAAAATGTCTTTCTGAAGAGACGCATAGCACTGAATGACAATGTGGAATTTGTGGCAATGGAGAATCAATAAAATCATTCCTCATTTATTTATATTTAGCATTTCTTAAGTTTGCACTGGAATTCTTCTCACGGTTGCATTTGTTTTCCATAATATGCATGGTTAGCTACGGATATATCTACTAAGTCATAACGTGAGTCTGCTTCACCTTCCCTGAAAAGTGTTTTGAATCATTTTTCTCCACATGGTATAATAATAATGTGAGCAGCAGACACTCAAGGATCATTTTTTTTGTCCTTTTTTATTCTCCAGGAAGACATTAACATGACAGGTTTAAGCATAAAGTCTTGTAACTTCTAGGCAGAAAAGGGTTAAAGCGTTCAGGGCTTTAAATCAAATGCCAGTGAATAGGGGAGATGCTATGTTAGGTGAGATATGTACTTATGTTCTTTTTTCCCTAGGCGAATCTTGCCTTCTCTGAACAGTCCTGTCCAGTTCAGCCAGTCACAGCTCTTTGGCTGGACACTGTGTATCAAGGCCATATCTACAAGACAATTGCTTCCCAGCTTTACTAAGCCGGCTAGAAGTGTGGGAAAAAAAAAAAAAATCATAGCTGTTAGTGATCAGAGCTTTGCTGGCAAAGCCTCTCCTGCAGCTACACCAGCAGCAGGGTGCTTTTGTTGGCTCAGGACATGTTGTTTGGGAAGGGGTGCAGTAGCTCGGCTATGGAAAAGTGCCCTCCGTGAGGCTTTGCTGCATCTCCACGTGAGGGCTTTCCCACCATAGCGATGGCTGCAGCATACGTCCCTCCTCAGCCACCCAAAACTTCCTGCAGCCCTTCCTCTCCCCTCCTTTACCTCTAGGCAAGCATTGAAACTCCTTCGCAGTGGCAAGCTAAGTCACCAAAGTCGAATGTATTATATTAAGGTATAGTTCCTGGGGAAAAAAATTATCGATAACAGCTGTGCTGAACTGGTCCTGGTATCCATCTAGTCCATTTATCTCAGTCCACCTACCCAGTCTTGAACAAAACTAACAGAAGGAGCCTAAGAAAGTGTGAACTAACAAAGTGAGCATATATTGATACCTCTCCAGGACAATTTTCCAATTCACAGAAGCCTGTTCCTCAGTCACTTTCTGTTCCAGGGTGATATCTTTGTATTTAGTAACTCCCTACGGACTTTTTGTTCCATGTACTTGTCATCACCTTTAGTACGATCTTAAAATGTTTAATATGAAATATGGAAGCTTATTCTGAAGACTTACAGTATAGCTTGTACCAGAACCTAAAATATTTATCACTCCCCTCTGCCCCAATTTCAAATCTAGACAGCCCTCTGGTTTTGGGCACCTCATGTCACGTGTCATGGCTCCCAGACTTCAGCCCCTGCTCTAGACTATTCCTGTCCAGACAGGACTCCTTCACTGCTAAGCTCTGTGGCAACAGGACTCTAGTCTTATCTTAAACAGATATTCCTGACTGTATGAACATCCTTGGACCATGCTTCTTGGAAAACCAGTGAGCCACTGGCATCTTTGTATTGAAGTCTGGCAGGTTTAACACAACTAAACACAGCCACAGATATCATGAGTATTCAAGTTTCCTGGGTTAATCCAGATTTCCTTATTTTTCCCTGTGACCTTTTCGAGACGGCCATGTTCCCACTTTGGATATTCCTCAGCACTTGACCTGGCACTGGCTCAAGGAGCTGAGCTCAAATCCTTACCCTGATAACCCTGAAGAGTTCAAGCAGCCTGTTGCTGGAATCACACAATTTAAAAACAGGGTATCAGAGGTGGGGACAAAGGACCATACAAGATTACACCAGAAAAAAATTTTCAGAGGAAAAATGACACATGTATTACTGTCCTGTGAGGCTGCACATTTTGACAACTACCTTTTCAGATGCTGGTTCAGCTGCAAAGCACATAGTGCTAGGTGGAGTCCTTGTGACCTTGAATGACGCAGAGAAACAGCGTACTGGAGGGGAGAAATGGGACTGTATTGTGGACAATTTGACTCTCAGCCAGCTCAAGTGTGTAGAGGACGGTAAAGTACGGAAAGGCAGCCTTGGGCTACTGCTTGCAATCATGCAAAGCATAGAATTGGTGAAGTTAATAGCTGCATTGCATATTTTACGGCAAGTGAAATAATTTACCACACAGTAAAAAAACTCAGCATTTTAAAAGTTTTCAAGTTATTCAATAACAACAAAACCACGAGTAAATGTATGTGTGCATTATTAATTAGAACAGCATTTTACACAACAATAATAATCATAAAAATGGCAAAGCTTAACACTGTATAGCTCATTTTTGAAGTACAATGGAAAAACTTGCTGAAATGTATTCATTATCACTCTCTAACACAAAGGGCATTCAGAATTATAAGTTTTTATATACACACACCTGGAAACACAGAGAGAGAGAGGAGAGTAAATGCTACAGAAATGTAAAATAAATATGATACTCTAACATTTAAAGAAAAACACACTGTATTAATTTGTCTTTGCATTTACACTGCAGGACTATTCTAGTTAATATTCTACCAGTGTGTCTCTTTTTTTATTTTTTTTTTTTTGAGGATACATAGTAAGTTTGAAGCAAAATTAAAATTGCAGCTGATGAATACAGTTGAAAGTATAATTTTAAGAGCTGCACTAAGGCAAGAAGGAATTGACAGATAGTAGCTGATAAAAACTAAGACAACTTCCATTAGCAACTGTCACATTTTTGTGGCGACGAACAATATGTGGAACAAATACTACTTCACAAAGTTATCCCAAAAGAGATTTAAAACTGTGGATGTAAGTGGAAAAAACCAAAAAATCTATCTTTAGAGCAAGTCTGAAAGAAATAGTGAAAATTATAAAATAAAATATTTT
>Ga0181612_175672_pt1 | contig 10404 bp, 3 predicted proteins | sample HoacroProtozoa21_FD_119630 | JGI IMG/M metagenome (GOLD analysis project Ga0181612, IMG submission 119630) | Hoatzin crop microbial communities from Cojedes, Venezuel. Combined Assembly of Gp0051906, Gp0051904, Gp0051908 | reverse complement strand
TGAAACTGATGAGTCTTCCCTCTATTACTCACTGGAATGGATTTGATGTGTGGAACAACACGGCATAACTTCAGAGAATGTTCTTAACTGCAGAAATAATATTTAGATACAATAGAGATAACCTTAAAAATTCCTTACCTTGAAAGCACCATCATTTTGGCCTTAGTTATTGTAAATCCTGCATTAATAATTATATCAATTAATTCTCCAATCTTGGGCATTGCATCAGGTTTAATCAAAGCCAGCGTTCTGGAAAAAAAAAAAAAAAAGATATAGCCAACACTACTTTCTTTGGAGCATTTGGTGTGCATGTTGAGTTTATATTCAGACAAAATAAACATCACATCAAAGACAGAAATTCTGCCACAGTCAAACATCCTAATCCCAGTGTCTCATCAATTTCCACGCCGTTCTTGAATGCCTGTGCAAGACACTATTCTGATAAGAATGAGTTTAGCACATTACAATTTCCTCAGCTTTCTAACCCAAGTAAGCCCACAGTGCTCCACCAGGAGTTTTTATTTACTAGCTTCTCCCTTCACTTTCAGAGCAAACAATTTGACCACTTCTTCCTTAGGTAGTGTATATCTCTATAGGTCCTCACTCACAGTTCTGTGTTAGAACACAACTGATTTGTTAATGGCTCCCTACCCTTGCTCAGGTCCCTTTTTTCCTAATATTAATCATTATATACATAAAAATAAAGCTGTTACAATTCCCTATTTAAAAATACTACTTAAATATGTGCCTCTTCCAGAAAACTCAAAGTAAAATGATTGTTTTATCACTCCTTTTAAGATATTTGGAGGCCTCAGTGAGAGAAAGGTCCTATCGTGTTTGGTACAGTACAAACACTTCATGGTATACAATTTGCATGCCAACTAGCTGACATGTTAACAGACACAATAAAAGGTTGGCGGAGCACGTATTACATCTCTCATACTGACTGACAGCTATATTGTAAGGGAGACCGACCCAAAAATCTCTACACTTTCCCCCACACTTTCTTTCCAAGTACATCCTGTCTTTTCGATAATTATCTTTTTATACTGTACAACCCGAAGGCCAGGATTGTTTTATTAGTGCACTTTGCGTAGCACCAAGTACACCATCAGCACTAAACATATTATTAATCAAAAATAGCAAGCACAAAAAGAAGGTCTGTAAAATGGCATTTTCTATTTGCATTCATCTTGTGGTGAGTCAGCTTCAAATGTGCTCAGCTTACAAATCAACAGATTTATTCAACCCTCCATCTCAGAAACTCCACGTCTCTGACAATCCTAAAGAGCTCTTTCCATCTTTTACACTGTTTCAAATACTGAAGGCTACCCAAGACAGAATTTTTTATTGCAGCACTTCCCTAAATGAAAGGCAAATCATTGCAAATTTCTCTTTTTATATACCAGCATAGCATGGAAAGCAGCCTTTAGGTATATATATTCTAGCCAGGGCAAATATACTGAGGTTACAGGAGATGGATGAACTTCCACTACATTCACTTTGAACCTTAAGTGACCCCAGATTGGCAGATGCTTTGGGAACAGACAATCTATTTCACAACAAATCTAAAGGAAGTGAGGTGTTAGGACCAGGAAATGTAAAGAGGAAGATTTGAATGTATATGACATTTCATCTGAAAGTAAGAGGCAGGCATAGGTCACCTTCAGAGCTCAGAAACACAGAGATTTCCTCAAGCACGAGGAAGCTTATACACATGGACCAGCTTAGGCCCAGATTCATTCGGATATATGACATGAAAAGATTGATGGACTAAGGGTGTAGCCAGAAACCGCATGAGAGCAGTCAACAAAGCCTATGCTTCGGTCCACCGCAGTGCAAACTGAAGTCGGTTTAGCCCTCTCTCCAGATCAGGAAAGGCTGACCGCTGGCCAACATTCAGCACAGTTGGCCAGCACAGCCCATGCAGCCTACAGCCCGTAGCCTGTTCCCCTCTTTCCCAAGGATTTCACAGCTCCACCTCATTTTGTGATATTATTTATCATAGGAGAGGGTGTGCCACGTGCCCTGAGGCACATGAGGGGGAGCAGCTGCATGCGTGACCGATGACACATACCCACCCGGTCACACAATGCATGGCCTGCATCCTGGCACAAGAGGTTCTCAGCTCTATTGTTTGCCATGAACAGCAAGGATCAAACCACTGGAACGAGATCTCCCGTGCCATTCGCATTTCCTTGAGGAATACTTATTTGAATTTATGTTATTACACAGGCTGTTTGAGGCAGATTGCTCATGCTAGAAAGAAATCGTCCCTTACTTTTTCTAATTTCAAGCTTTCTAGTAAAACCACAATTCCTACCAATATGTAATGAAATATTACATTATGAAGCAATTTACTTAGAAGACGTTAATACAAACTGCAACAAGCAACTCTTATAACATCATTTCTCTAACACTGATATTTAAACTTTAACATTTCAGCATGAGCTTCTCAGAGGTATACAGGATAAGAAAAGCATAATTCAGGATGCCGAAGACTGTTTCTGAGATTGGATTTTAGTTCATGTGCCCTATTTTTAGTTTTAATTAGGAGTATGTTTCTTGTGGTTTGACATGATGCCGTCTGCAAAGTACATTTTCAAACAGTTTTATGTCTAGGAACAAAGGAGAAAGAATGAAAACTAAGCTCATTTACTTACATATTCAGAGGGACTATGACAGTACTGCACTGAGTACTGAAACAACAGAAGATGGGAACTGATCAAAGGAATGGTGCACAAAGCAAGCTGTGGCTATGCTTTTGAGATCTACTTGTTTCTAATAATAGGACTGTTGCATGTACAGTAGCTTATGTCTTGTAGGGAAAGAAACACTGATGATGTCAATGACTGGAAGCATAAGAATAACATATCCCAGTCAAAAAAGAGTTCAAATATTTCCGGTTGAGACATAAGCTTTCTAAAACCATTGTCAAAACCAGTGATATTAACTGACTCTAAGTACAGTCTACTTAGACAGGACACATTAGTCAGGCAAATGTTTACCTCAGGTTACAATCATCCAGGATCACAAGTGAATGACTACAGAAAGAGAAAAATCTGTCCCATGCCAATGAATCCTTATGTGGTACACTGTAAGTAAGCACATGCTTACTTACCTGTTTTAGTGACTGTTTGTGATGGTTTCCTTACGATACATTGTGAGGGGAGCCAGGAAGAAGAACACTCAAATGTGGCTGTATTTAAAAATTGACCCAAGACTTAAGAAAAGCAGGTGTAGAAATCGAAACTCCATAGAACCATCTTAATAATTTTAGCCTAATTCTAGAAAGGGCCTGTGCAAATCTAGCCTCTTTTTACACATCTGTTTTGTACCTCATATATCTAGAGTCGCATTCACTTGCTTTACTGACAAAACAAAGGTCCCTAATTCAAAACATTCAAGATTTTTTGTACACATTCCTCAGTCTCTCTCTAAGGCCTTTATTGACCCTGTCTGCATACATATTCAGTGACCAAAGAACGTATTTCTAAAGTCAAACTAAACTGCTGATAGTCCTGCACAGCACAAAGGCAAGAAAAAGATGGGGAAACATTCTGCCTCATACAACATCCTTGAAATGATTAATAGAATTCCAACTACAAATTATTTGGGGGATTATCACATATTGCAGAAATCTTACTAGATCTATTTAACTAACAAATGCTGTAAAACCTGCTAGAAACAGGCCAAAAAGACAAATACCTCATACCAACTGTTTTGCCCAAGGACTCTTTTAATACGACCCTGCTTAACCAGTGAAAGCTTCTGTGAAGAAACTGGATTTTGAGGATCCCTTGCCTGTTTAAGACACCTTTCACTACGTTCCTTTGGGCTATTCTGAATATATAACACCACTTGCATATCTATGTTATCTTTCAGCTGACATTCCTAAAATGTTTTCCAAACAGCTGACATGTCATAAATTCCCTTCCTTCCTATTGCAGAGCAGTACAAAAATTCACCCCCTCCCAGCACCATTTCATTGACACAACTGTACCACTGCTGTATAGATGGGAACTTCCCTTACAAGAAGAAAAAAATGTCATTTTATCACAAGCTGCCTTTTCGTGGTATAACTGCATCAGCACCACAGCTTATGCTAGCTTAGGCAGAACAGAAAACATACAACTATAAAAAGTTACATTGATATTAAAATCATAAACAAGGCAGATGTAATCTACCCAAGGCTCAAATGAGGAACAGAGAGAGTAGCCACATGTACAGAAGCTGTCCTCTGGTGTTCTCCACCTCCTTTGCTACTCTTCCACCATTCCCAACACCAGCTTGGAGAAAGAATACCAAGAGAATTCCTTCTGGAAAGATATTATGGCACTCATTTGCAAGGCAATGTTTTTGTGAGATTAAGAGAGAGATACACGTTAAAACTTGCAGTTCTTCCTGTATGTCTGGTTATGTACAGGTCTCCAAAGAGAGTTCAAAGTAAGCCCAGTTAGTGGCAAGAAGCAAGAAGGTAGGCGAATAGGGCTCACTGGAACATCATACCTAAGAAAATATTCTGTGCTCTTTCCAAAAAAAGCTGGAGAAAATTATCAAAATTTATTAATTTGTAAATTGAGAGATTACTCACACTGCAGCCAAACTAGATTTAAATTCCCTGTAAATTAATCTTATTGTCATTTTATTAAGTCTCTCCTGATATTTTTGTTCTTAGCTGGGCTCTTAAAGTCTTTTCCAAAGCAAGTCTTTTAAGTAAAAAGAGATGCTGAGTCTTATCTTCATCCATTATAAATGAAATTTGTCTTAACAAACAAGCTTACAGGTTTTATTGACATTCTCACTATTCCTGTCCTCATGCACACTGAGTTTAGGAGATGCTGAAAAAATTCCCAGGGAAAAAAAAAAAACATTCTCAGGAAAAAAAAAAAAATTCCATACTGGGAAAAACAATGGAGAATGGCAAACGGCCTCTCTCATTCCTGTTCCTACTGTTTTCAGCTACTAGTACTAACACAGGGTAGATCTGATTGGTAAGGCACTAGGCTTCTGCACAGATCCCAGAGAGATGCTAATTTCTCAAGAGCCAGACCATTCGAGTCCAGCATGCATCAGGGTTACCATATAAATTCTACCCCAAGAGAATCCACAAATCACAAGAATCCTCCTACTGCTGCCTGCCCCAGGGGAGTAACTAAGCTGAACAGGACCCTGTATTTTCCTCCACCCCCTCTTCTCTCCCAAGAGACCTAGAGGAGGCAGCAGTTGACATCACGGAGAAGCTGGCTTTTAAGATTTATCAGGTAGCAGTGACAATCATGGGGTTGCCCATAAGCAGGGGCCACTTTGCTTCTCTCCAGCTATCAGTATGCCAGATCTCTTCAAACTGCAGGCAAACTGGTAGCCATCTCTTCCTCTCCCCATAGTACCAAAAACGCATCTCCTTTCCAGCAGAGAACAACTACTTTGAAACCCCAACCACAAAGGAGGATTTCAAAAAACGTGCTTTCTTACCTCTCTTTGCGGCTCCCCAGCTTGCGGGCAGTATATTGATCCCCATAGTCCACCAAGGATAGATGACGGGAAAAAACAGTAATTTTGTTACCCACAAATAAATCCTCCAGATGTAAACTCTCATACTTGGTGCGCTTCAGAAAGGTGCGACGGTTCTTCACATCATACTGCAGAGGAAAGAAGATTAAAATCTACCTTAGCAAGAGATTTAAGACACGGGTAAATTCAACATAATTTTTATTCTACCTTCAGAAATTTCCATAGTACTGTGGGATTGAATCTGATCACTAAATTGGTTTAATTCCTAACCCTTTGAACTTGCAGGTGTACCAGGAAAGCTTAGAAGACTAAATCACGACTACAAATTTGTTCCATTTAAATAGTTGCAGGCTGACAGCTATCTTTGCATTTTTTATTTTATCATCTGCTTGTGCTAATTCTAGCTGTGATAAATGGTTCAGGTGCCTAGTGGATACCTCTGCCCACTCTCACCGAGAGTTCCCCTTAGCAGACCTATGCTGTTTCACAGACCAATGGTTCGCACCAGGAACGATCAAGGTAGATACACACTGTGGCAGGTCTCCTCTTCAGGGCATCGTGCCAGTGATACCATGCTTTATTTGACTGCGTAAGACTCAGAATTAGGGATGGATGGATGACTGCAACACTAGGTTGAGAAGTTCTCATTGCCTAGAGCTGCCAGCTCAAAAGCCTGTCAAGACAATTCAGCTATGTATGATCATTCCAAGCAAGAGGCAAGATGTTAATGTGTAGTTTTCTGGATGGGCTGGCAGAGCACAAACAGCAACCCAATGAACGTTTTCTTCACTGCATGTAGATATTAGAGATGCCTTTGGTTCTCTGGGGAAGTGTAATCCCATGAAAGGAGAAGTTTTGTCTTCCTCAGGGCAAACTTCCCCTTCTCTGTCTTGAATTACGTGTACTGTCTTCCATTGCAATGATATATATATACAAGAACAGCATTAAAAGAAATAACATTGTTCCCACAAATTTTGGAGGGAAAAAAAAGATTAAGAGCAAAATTACATACTCCATCTTCTGAAATGTACAAAAACATTTCTCTCCTATTAGAAGGCTAGAATAATGGCAAGTTTTTCCAGAATAGCCAAAATGTTGCAGATCAGAGAATATGAATTATTTTGATACTTTCTTCTGCTGAGGTGGGATTATAAAGAAGAATCCTTCCCTGCTGAAATGACTTTAGGCCCTTATATATGTGCTCCTACTCAGTGTCCTCTATTCAAGTAAGGTAGGGAATGAAATGACAACATGCTGAAAAAAATATTACTCGAATTCAGCTACTTGTTTTATCCTGCACTTTGCCAGGAAGCCTACTAACTGACCTGACCACACTCCAATTCTTCAATATCTTGACTAAAAATTTGAACATTTCCTTTATTATTTTACTCACAGTTACTAGAAAGGCCCCCCAAGCTGTTCCTCTCTTCTCAAACACAAGACAAGGGGGGGGGGGGAAATCTACCTGTGTTAAATTATTTCTTCTTTACAGTGAATTTTGGACCTATTTAAAAGACCTTTTTACAAAGCGAATGATAAGCCACAGCAGAAGAAATGTAAGACTTTGAACTGCTCCCCTCTTGCCCATATATGTGTAGATAAAATTATCAAGAACAAAATAGTTCTCTGCTAAGAATCTGTCCTTTTTAAAGACTACTCTCTTTTCAGGAAATCACCTGTAGAAAGAGAAGTTGTTCAGGCTTTAAGAATTCCCCATGAGAGTTATTAACTATGGAAAAATCAGAGAATGAGGCATGTCTTTGTCAAGAGATCCAGTTTGATCACAAGAGCTGCTTGCTGTCCTCGGACAAAAACCTATGCTGTCTTCTTCCAGTTGCATTCCCACTGCCATTTTTCTTCACAAAAGCAACCAAGACATGAAGGACTGAGAAAGAAAAGGAAAGCTGGGGACTTCACATAACACAAGAATTCAACAGCTCTGCTCCACCCTCAGCTAAGGTGTGTGATAAAGGAGAGCAATTGCCAGGGAGGTGAGAAGGGGGATGAAACACCTCTCATAAGCAGGGAGAAACTGGCTCATATCTATTACTTCCCTTCTCTTCAGATACGTTAGAGGTAAGAGTGGGCAGCTGTCATCTCCCTAGGAAGACACTAAAAGATGCAGAAGAATTTGCCAGTAATCAAGAAAGTATCACCAAATTCTGCAGAAATTAAAAAAAAAATCCAGAAGGTAATTCTAAATTTAATCTCTGTCCACAAACTCACTCCCCAAACTGATTTTTCTGTATTCTTTTCGTAGAGGTGTTACATGCATTTTTAGTTTTTTTTTAACTCCTGTCTTGATTACACACAGTCCATATACATTCATGACTGTGGACACACAATACTTAACATCTTAACATCAGAGCACACTAGCAAAATGCAGAAGTCTACCAAGCCATCAATATTTGATACTGAACGCATTAAGCAGCTCAAGAACACCTTGAAATCTCTTGGTTTTGACACGTCTGGGTGAAATGAACAATTTTGCCAGCCTACACATTGATGTGTAGGAAGATTATTAAGGCTCCTGACTGATTAGCTAAACTGTCTCTGGGAAATAAAAAATAAAAATCCTCACATTTTGAAAACTGTGCACACAGACATCATACTAAGAACTAACTTAAAAAGGACAACATCATGACAGAGTTTGTTTAAAGACACTATCAGTAAAAAGTGAAAAGTGCATCTCCTCACACAGGTCGGTACCATGGTTTCACTGAGCAGCAGTTTGGGTAAAAAAAAAGGCAGATTCCACTAGCTTTCTTATTTCTGCATTTGATATTTATAGCAGGAAAACTAAAATTTGACAATGAAATTACTAAGTGTGAATATCCAAATCTAGGCTATTCTCAGACCCTCAGGTCTCCATTAAAAATTGGAAAAGACTAGTCCAAACCATTCACTCATTCCTAAAAGGGAGCACAAAGCATGGTTTGGTTTGTTAGGATTATCTTTACAGTACATATTACATTTTATATATATGTCTGCTACCGCAAACTGCTTGTTTTAACCTGCTATCAATAAACAATGGAGATTAGCTGTATGAACCACAAGTCAGTAAGGCCAGTGCAAGCACCACTGATGGAAAAATTTAGATCCACTGTCTGAAACATCCTTCCTTTTCTTAAAACCAAATTAAAAGCATTCTATCATTTCCTCTACTTTGATAAGACTCTTTTACATTCTGCTCTTCAGAGAGTTCTGGAATTCGAGCTGAAGATTATTCCCCTGTTTGGAATCAGCTTCAGTTTATGTTTCTCAAGCAGTAGGTCAGTGCTGCTGAGTTTCAATTCTGAAACCCAAGCACAGATTGAATGAAAAGAGATTTGTGAAAATTAATCTCTCCACACCATAGCAAGCTTTAAGAAAAAAAAAATATCATAACCATGGAAGCTCTTCCACATGCCTCACTGTGAACTTGTATTTTTGTTTTTCTTTTAGTTTTAGAAACAGAGCAAGATACATCTTAAAAGACATATTCCTTACCTGGAAAAATATTAGGCATAGGCAGTGGCTTGCCATTTTACAAACTATTTAATTGGATATTACACTTACAACAATAGGTTGGGGGTTTTTTCTTACCATTTCCACTGATCCATCTTTTGGATAATACAGAAGTTCATAACGCCGAAAAAGTGAAGCGTTTGGGTCATACCATTCAGCAGTGAAAGCAAATCTGTCATCTTGACTCTGGAAAAAAAAAGGGGGAGAAAAGGGCTATTACAGAAAGCATACATGTTTTATACGTAAAAACACACAAATAAAAAACTTTCCTTGCAGTTCTTATCAGAAAAGTGAAAAAAAAACCCCACAGGTAAATGCACTTGCATACTCTGGCATATCATCATCTGCTTACATCTGGTGACATCTTTTCACTTGTTAGATATTATCTTTTAAGTATGATCAAAACAGCATGGCAGTTTTCCAGGCAATCTCAAAACTTACTCCAATTTCATCAGTCACATTGTAGTTTGTTAGAGTTCCTTACTTTGTGAAAGTATTTGATTTACTTTTATTTGTTAAAAAGAACATGTTTGTTCACTACTAAATTATAGAATCTTAACACATTTTCTACACATCCTACAAGAAAACACTTTCCTCTTCCTGAGCAGTCATTTCTGAACTCCTGTTAATAATGAGATAAACATTCAAGTTAAGGACAAAATTAGTTTGATTCACTACTTAGCTTCCTGAAATTTACATAAGCACAAATAGCCCGATCTCATTCACAACCCCATTTCTGCCCCTAAGGAGCATGACAAGAAAGCTAGACTGCAATAATTCCAAAACTGTAGCCCCACGCGTAGCTTCTCTCCACCCCTCACCCTTCAGAGGATAACCCCCTGCAGGAAAGCCAGCACACAGGCTCTGCAGTGCATGTGGACGCGCAGTTCTAGCACCACTCCGTGGTTTGTGTTTGGTAGCTACGGATACTGCACTATCAGTTATTTGACAGCTGTTAGATGGAGCACTAAATACTGATTTTCCACACCTCCTCTAAATCTGACTGCTACTCCTGAGGGTCAGCACAGTCTTCTCACAGGCTTCCACTCTTTACAAGTATCTGTACTGTTCTTATAGATCTTAAACATTTAGGTACCACTGGGAGTTTAAGTTGAAGCCATGTAGGCCTTTTTAGTCCTTCAGATTTTAGAAACCAGCAGTATTTCCGTTGTTTCAAAGACTGCTCAATAAGTAACAGGACAGAAAGAGTCCCAGAAAGAGTGAGCTTCCATGACGATTCTGGAACACCAGCAGGAAAAGAATCATAATCGTTTCCCCAGTGAGTGCAAGCCCACAGACATACAGACATTAAAAAAAAAAAAAAACCAAACCAGAACCAACTAAACAAAAAAAAAACAAACAACAAGCAACCATGTGGTTTTT
>Ga0181612_166029_pt1 | contig 10404 bp, 7 predicted proteins | sample HoacroProtozoa21_FD_119630 | JGI IMG/M metagenome (GOLD analysis project Ga0181612, IMG submission 119630) | Hoatzin crop microbial communities from Cojedes, Venezuel. Combined Assembly of Gp0051906, Gp0051904, Gp0051908 | reverse complement strand
GTTGTAAGGAGGACGGAGCCAGGCTCTGCTCAGAGGTGCCCAGGGACAGGACCAGAAACAATGGGCACAGACTGAAAGGAGGCACAGGAGGTGCCATCTGAACATCAGGAAACACTTTGTCACTGTGAGGGTGACCAAGAACTGCCACAGGTTGCCAAGGGAGGTTGTGGAATCTCCATGCTTGGAGAAATTCAAAAAATGTCTGGACGTGGTCCTTGGACAGATGGCTCTAGGTGATCCTGTTTGAGCAGGGGAGTTGGACCAGATGACCACCAGAGGTCCCTTCCAGCCTCAGCCATTCAGTGATTATCTTAATAAGTTTTTATATTAATTTGCAGCAAAGAGTTCAAGATTTAGTAACAAGCACCCCGGGCTTGGGCTCCTGACAAACAGCATACTTCACAGGACATCAAGTTGGGCCATAAGATCCTCAAAGGGAGTACAGCCAATCATTATCACCATTAATATCCTCCTGAGTGCTCATAGGGCTTGATCTCAAGGAAACAGAGGACCCTGTGTCGCTAGTGGAGCCCAGCAGGCAGGTGAACCTGAATATTTCTCCGCCTAACCTAGAGCTGGAGAAATGCGTGAAGTGCCTGTACTTACTCACCGAACGTCTGGTCTTGCACTTCTTTTCCATAGATTCCATGAGCTCAAGAAGCAGGAAAGCTAGCAGCAGTTATAATGCCACTAGGTTCACAGACCTGTTTGCTGTCCTACCTGTAGTTTCTTCCCAAAGTATTTCCTGCGAAGAGTCTGATAAAGCATTTATTGCTCTTCTCTTACAAGGCTCCAACAGTGTTAGGCAGAGTGTCAGATTCTGTTATTATAACAGTTGCCTTATGACTTAAACACATATGCATTATTTGGGAAAGAATCCAAAATTATCAACATATAAAGCCCATGTAGCACATTTCAAAAGCTCCTGTAATTGTTCAGATGTTAAGCATTACTTTTTACTTTGAAAGATTGGGGTGTTTTCCAGGACTCTTTTCATGCATGCATCAGGACAAGAGTGCTGCATAAATCTGAGGCCAGGCACACAAATAGCCATAAGCTAATTCAACTCTGAAAACCCCAGAGATTTGATGCTTAAACACAGAAAGGCAGGAAGATAGTAATGGTCCAGTCCCATCCAGTGAAATCAGTGGGATGGTTTGTGTCTTCTAGCTTTGGGGACGCCCCACAGATAGAACTAGTGGGTACAGTTTCAGGCTGTTGAGATGCGCAGACTTGTGCTCTCAATTACTCTCATTTGCAGCTGCACACATTATAAATATGGTAATGTCCAGCTGTATGCGAACATAGACCGTGATGTAAATATACACAGAAGAGTTTAACACAGATATCTCATTTAAAATGGTGCCTTCTTGGCAATACGGCCATCTTGGAATGAAGGCAAAGAGAGGATTCGCTGACTGGAAGCAGCGCTCAAAGCCCCAGCACCAATCTGTCTCCTTCATTTTCTTTATTTCAATAGCCAGGCGTATAGCCAGGAGCTTCAACAGCCAGGAGCTCACCAAGTCTTTGCTGAGACATCTCTTCAAAGGTGATTTGCCAAAAATATGAGGGTGAAAAACTTTAAGTGGAGTAGGAGATTCTTGTAAAATTGCAATCAGCTTCTACACCCTCTAGAACCATTCAAAACTTGCAAGCAACCTGCTCAGATTTTTACTGCAACAGCTTTTCTCTCTTGCTTCTCCTTTCCTGCCTAAATATTCTCAGGCTCTTGAATGACTGAAACCCACTAAGAAAGACAGATGGCCTTTTGATAATTTCTAATGGAATGTGTAATCTGGGATTCCCTCCCATGCTGAACTCTGTGACCCAGAATGAATATGTGCAAATTTCAGAATTCTAGTTCAATAATTAAATGGAAATATGATAAAGTAATTGAGCTGTTCTATTGGAAGCTTACACGAAGAGCTACTAGTATTGGAGTAATATTGAAGATTTTACATGAGCAATGATTTTAGTACAGAAACATATGTAGAATATACGAAAAATATATTCTAGTTTAAGACAAAACTACATGTAAGGTAGTTTCCTTTCCAAAATAGTTAACTAATTGCATAGATTAGCAGGGTCATTGGGATACTCAAATGCATTGTGGTCTATTCTTTCAAATGCAATTAGGAGCATTCAATTTAAGAACCAGTCTAAATGGGCTCATTTTACTCCATTATTTCAATCTAGCTAAGAGTAAATCAGTGAACAAATCAACATTTCACCATTATCTGATTGTTATGGGATTAACAGGAAGCTGATATTACCAAGCAGTTCTTAATAGATTGGCACTCTACTGTAATAAGCCTTGTTCTGATTCAGCTGCCAGTGTGCTTTTACACTATTTCATATTTCTGCGTGTTCTTATGTGCTTAGAAAAAGTGACAGTGACTGAAAAGGATATTGTATATGGCCCAGATAAAGCCCAGAATGCTACTTACTGTTTCACACAACGTATTCGTTGGCTTCTTCAAGCTCCTCTTTACAGTGTTTCTACTACGCATAACAAACTGGGGTTACTGGCTGTGTTTGCAAGTCTTACAAGTCTTTCAGTCCTCAAAATACGACTATGAGGAACTGACCACAACAAACACATAAAGCCCCAGACACTGACTTCCTGGGCTAGAAAAATGAATGCCATGTCTGCTGAGAGTAAAAACACTTTTCCCTTTAGGTAGATCAGCTTATGGAAGGAGACATGAAACAATTACGCAGCGCGTTCCACGTGTGTAAGCATCTGACAGCATGCTGTAGGCAGGCTCCAACCTGTCACATACAATACTGGAAGGATTCATGCACAGTTACCGGTATTTTTATGGAAGTCTTAGTATCTGTTTAATAGTTTCAGAGTTTGACACTTCAGCAAAGAGGCCTCTTGCACAGGAGCCAACCGAGTTAACAAGAATAGAGTAGCAGAGAGCATTATTTGGGTTTCTGTACTGTGTTTTGCCACGGCTTCCTCCCAGAAGTTACTGCCTCTAAAGTGTTTCCATCAAAACAATATCAGATTTTGTTAAAAGGCAAAAGGAAATCTTTAGTGAAACCACAGGATGAGCTGCTCACAACTAGAAGTGATGAATAGATTACTAACCGCTAGCAACTGTCTCAAGTTTCAGGAAGAGATGACCATACTTACCCCCTAAACAGACCAGAAGTCAGCTGAGACTTTGCAACAAGATAGTTCTGTGTCCATGATATTAGCAGGGCAAAGAACAAATAGACTTAGTTTTCCTGGATGGAGCAATATCAGGTCAGTGCAGTAAATGTAAAAACCGTCCAATACGATTTCAGAAACACCAGTAACTAAAGGCCCCTTAGTATGTACATCTCAGAACATAAACTTGTGCCACCCAGTCTCCCCTGGAAAATGTGTGAGTGAAGGCAAATAAGCCCTGCAAACCTGATTAAATTCACATATGCAAGAAAAGGTCTATCCAATTGCCAATAGCAATGTTTCACAAAATAGCCATCTTGTCTTCAACCTCTCTGTCTTCACCCTTGAGGAATATCTTCAAAACCCTATCAAAATACAGCCCCGGAAACTACTATTCATAACTCAACTGAGTATTATCAGTCGTAGATTCAAGGACAATACTGGTTTTACAACACTTCAAACTCTGGTTAATCCTTCCATAGAAGCTTGCTGAAAGGATTATTGCTCTATTTCACACTGAACAGTTGTGGATGCAGATGGGCATCACACCATGACTCCAGAGAGAAAGCAACCACCTGAACTGCATTTTCTGCAGACCTGGATTCTGGGGCGAGCGACTGACCTAAGACCAGGACCTCTGTGGACTTTGACAAGGAAGGCTTAATTATGGGCCTCTTTCAGGCTCAGGTGTGAGATGAGTATCAAGTAGCTTAGCTCTTTCTAGTGGTGTGCAGATATGGACATGTCCAGAGGCACAGCTTGAGAGGCCTTTGGAACTTCGGAAGAAAAATCCTAAAGCGCTCATGGGATTTAGGCACCTCCAAGGCTTACAGATGTCCAGCTCCAACAGTGAAAGCCAAATTGAACTCACATCCAAGGCACGGAGACAGTTATTGGATCTTGTCCAAAGCTGCCCAGTCTTGCAGCTATCCTATGTGGAAGCTGATCATAACAGTACAACAAAAGTGCTCCTGACAAATAATGCAGACAGATTCTAGAAAAAGATGTTATCCACATAGGTGTGGCCCCAGCTTCTGACAATTTCTGAAAATAGACCACCTCTATCTTCTTCTACAAGGCGAATGATTCATGTATTTCTTTGCCTCCTGCATTATACCATATTGTATCATTTTAGGATGCAAGGACACTAAATTATTGGCTCTTTATGTAAGTTTCTAATTTGTACAAACGGGAGAAAACAGAACGGGCTGTTTCAACAACATAATGAAGAGTTCTGAAGGTGGATACTATCAGAATAGAAACTATTTTGAGGAAAGGTTTGTATATTTTAGTTTGGAAAGCACTTAACACATTTCTGTTGGCAGTGGAAAGACAGATAAATACCATAGTAACATAAAAATAGAATATACACCTTCCCTAATATGAAATAATAGAATAGAATATAAAATACTGAAATAATAGAAACAAGTATATGCTGGTAGTTAAGTACTGCTTTTTCAGATGGAGCAGAGTACCAGTTCTCCCAGATCATAGGCTAATTATTGCCTTTCTGAAACAATATAAAAAGCAGAACATAACAGTCTAGAGACAGATTCTGTCTCTAAAGATTACTACAGGAAGGAGAATACTAATTCAGAAGTCAAATATTTGGGACTTTTATTAACAAAAATTAGCCAAAGTAAATGATGCAGTGACTGAAATATACTGGGGAGATTTGTTGGAGCAAAACTGACCAAGTACATTGCCTTCCTTGCTCTGTTCCGTATAATTAACTATCTTATTAACTAGACAATTGATTCACTACTTTATTGATTGATTGTTGCATTCATTCTCTCTTTCTGCTTTTTGTTTTGCTGCCAAATTTATCAGCTTAATTGCACTACTTTCTCTCTAAGTGATTCATTCCCTAATCAACTCCCTCGTTCACTGATGAGCCTGTTCCTCACCCAGTTCAATGCTCAGCTGAGTCCCAAGCCTTCACCTGCCTGATCTTCTTGGCGTGTGTGACAAGTTGTGGGGCCCCTCGGGGTTCAGACTGTGGGTTCTGTTTGATGCTTTGGACTTCGGAGATTTGATATTTGTTCAACGTGCGCCTGATGAAAAACTGCATTGTAAATTGGCAGTGATCTGCTTTTCATGTTCTGATAGTAGAGCAGGAGCTATGAAAAGTCGCAGACAAGGGCTGTAAAAAGTCAAAAATTCTCTGTTTATATGGACGCCTCTTTTAGACAACACACTTGTCTACATGACAACTGACTGTTATCATACTGCCCAAGGTAAAACAGTTTTTCAAATCTTAATTACAGAAGACAAGCAAACTTGTTTATTGCAAGTCCAGAGGATACTTTGACCACCTAAATAGCCTGGCTAGCTGGTTAGCTAAAAATGGCAGCAAAAGCCCCTTAAAAATTCAATCAGGTCACTTAGGGCCTTGTGCCTTCAAGTGTTGAATACCACCGTGGAGGGAGGATTCACCACTGCTTCGGGCAGCCTGTTTCCATGCTTAATCTTCATTTTTAGAAGACTTTTCTCCCTATCTTCAGCCATCATTTCCTCTGATGCGACTCCTGACTGTTGCCCATACGCCTTTCACTGTGCACCTCTCAGAGGTTCCCCTCCCAGCAGCAGAAGGCAGCAGTTAGAACCCCCTCACCCTTCTCCCGTATGCCACAACAATACAACAATAGGACAGCAAAAAGAGAAACTGCTGGATGCTGAGAGGAATGGAAGGGGAGAAGTGGCTGGTCAACCCCAACCTGAGGCTGAACTAATAAAACAACCGAAGTAACTGCCAGATATCATACACAGGGAAAGGGATGTACGGGGAACTCCTCTTGGAAGAAGGACATCAGAAGACAGTGGGAATAAAGAAGATTCCCAGGCTCACCAGGGTCATTGAATAAGGCTAGAATTAATAAAGAACAGTCTAAAATCACCAAAACTAGGGCCAGTCAGGAAAGAGTAAACAGGAATGGGTTGTTTATTTTGGAGGAAGGAAAAAATGTAAACCAAATGGTATGATTGGGAAGCTCATGGTTGCCCATCAAAGCAGCCTTGCCTGGACCAACACTGCCCAGCGGGTGACAATGATCCTGTTTTTCTGTCCATACCACATCCCCAATTTGCCTCTGTGTTCAGGGAGACTTGGGAGGTCTCTCTGAATGTCAACAAGACAAAGTCCCAGAGGGGATGGAGGATTGACCACACTTCTCCAACATACTCCTCTCCAGACGCAGGACTTCTTGCTTTCCCCTTGCTATTTGTTATCACCAGCTTCCCCTACTCCACTTCACTGTATCCTCAGTCCTTCAAGTTTACTTGATTTTCCACCTATCACCTCATTTTTCTCCTCCTCTTTCTAGGTAAACTAAATGACAGTGCAAGCTATAACATGTAACCTTTTTTCATCCTCTTGTCTACTATACTTAATACTCCCTGCTTCCAAAGGGGTAGCTTAAACCACTAGATCTTTGTTAGCTTGCTGTCTTAAGAAAGTGAGTTTCAGCCAGTCACTTTACACGTCTGCCAGTTTTCCCTAATGCTTCTTGAACCCATTTGGCTTTTCAACCTAATGTGAAAGAGCCAAGGATGATTGAGTTCCTACAGGTTCTGAGGATGCCCACAGCCAGACAAAAGAGGGACACAAATTAGTACTCCCACTAGCAAAAAAGCAGTCCAAATTCACACATTCTATATTGGCTGGCAGCAGCTGGCAGCCCAAGCTGCAGGCACACCACTTCTGGCTGGTGACAGTGCTTGCCGGTTCTTGCCAAGCAGGACAACCATCAGAGGTATGAGGGAGAGCTGGAGTATTGCAGAGTAATAGCTTAAACAAGAAGGGACACAAGTCTGTAAGAAAATCTGCTTGCCTTTTAAATACATGAAAAGCCGCCAAAAAAAAAATTGCGTGAAATATTACTACTCGTAAAGTTAGTCTCAGGATTTTCAAATGCCAGGTTGGAACTATTTACTTAAAATTAGATTTGTGATTAAAATCAAACTTAAGCTGTTTCACATTCATGACAAAGGAATTTTTTAGAATTTCATTAAAAATTAAATCTGAAATCATTTTAAATGGCACTGTTACTGATCAGGTACTTTGTCTTAATATGAGAAAATAGCTACAGGCAAAAGCACGATTGAGTAACACACACATATCTTTACATGGAGAATATGCTCTCTGAGTTCAGTGATACTACATTTGGCATTGAAGTTAAACACGTGGCTCACCAGAGACTCTCTTGTTTTAAAACAACTTTTAGTGGCAAAAACTTAACAAAAAATGCAGTTTTGTTGTGAAGAGGCAGGAAACAAAACCTGCTTAGACTCATTTCAATCTACTAAATCCATGCAGACCATTTTATTTCAGAAAGGCAGCCAAGAGCCAAACCACGCTGGTTTCCCACATTCCTATCTAAGCATCCTAAGGAAAGAGTCTCAAAGGCATCTCAATTACTTCAGTCCCCAAAGCCCATGGACACAGGACACAGTCACAGCTACTAGAGCAGCCCCTGCACTGTTGGTCTTAACTTCTCAGCCTTCCTAGGAGAAGGAGACGCAGCACACTTACAGCTGGCCCTCTTTGCAAGCCCTTGCCCTCCAGTCTTTTGCACAAATGCATGGCTTTCTCATGGCAAGGCTGTTGATGAAACCCTGGCATGGACCCAGGCGCTCTCTTTCTACAGCACGTGTGAACATTTTAAACTGGAGATTTCTGAGAGCAAAGTTGTTTTTCTGTGAAACATGAAATTTTAGGAGGTGTTAGGAAACAAACTGAAAAGGCAGCCACAGGTCTGCCACGTTTGAAATTTAAGATGATACAGTGTGAATATTTATAAACATATAGTTTCCAAATGGCTTACTCAGCAAATCAATTTTAATTCTTTTACATAGCTGGGTTTTTTTCTGCTTTCACTGTATTCACACCTTAACATCCCAGGATCTTCTGAGCTCTCTGCCACCACCTCCCTGTCTGCTCTCAGCAAAACATCCCACACCATCTCCCCAGGCCTCTCTCTGAACATGCTGCTTCATCTTTAGCTCCCACTACCAACTTTGAGTTTGGGAATTCAGCAAATTAAAGCTTTTGGAATTAAAACCTAAAAGACTATGTGTCTGCAGCAGCATCTGTGTAGCGTCTATGACTAAAGCAGAGCCCTACACCTGCCATTCCCGGCCACCTCAGTTCTCCAGGTACACATGGGTTTGCCTCTGGATATGTGCTGTGTCCAAAGACATGAACATAAATACAGTTTTCACAAATTAGAAGACTCCAGAATCTCAGTGTTGAAATCAAACAGCAAACACCATGAAACCCATGACAAAAGCCAGAGAAAGGACACAATTGATCTTGTCTTCTGCACAGTAATGACTATGCCTTAGCCTTCCTTTTAATATTCTTCATTGTTATATGAGGAACATTTTCAAGTCCTAGAAAAGGACCTGAGATCCAGCCACCTGTGCACGATTTCCTCCCAGTGGGGATTTGCCCAAATTCCGCCCATGCAGGAGAAGCAAGGCCGCCCACAGACCTGGCATGGGAGGACCTTCCCAGCCCAGCAGGACCCAGCCCTCCTGAAACCACGGCCCCGGCCAGGGGGGTACATGGACAATATAATGCGGCTCCCAGATTTTGTTTCTTAGTAGCAAAAGGAGTAAGTAGCAAGTAATTTAAAAGACCTTTCTCTCTTGCCTTTTGTGAAAACAGATCAGCCACTGGAAAAGATATTTACAAGCAAGCCCTAGCATATTGCACTCCATGAAACTTTTGTGGAAAAACTGAGTAAATACATATGGAACTCATCTTTCGCCTTCCGTGGGACTGGCTGATTACCGGAACAAGTCAAAAAATAACACATTATTTTTGGGCCAAACAATTTTATTTGGTATATTTTGTTTTCCAAACAGAAAAAGTATTGTTTCCCTAAAATTAAGGACAGATTGAGCGTTGTGTGAGGTCTAAACAGGACTGCATGTTCGATCATTTGCGGTTAGGGAAACAGAGCAATGGGCCTTCTCTGACTAAGGTGCACCAGACATTTCTTTTTTTTTTTTTTTTGATCTCCACCTCCTCACAAAGCACGCTTATGTTCAAAAAGAGATGTTTTCACATGCAAGCTTTTGTGTACAGTGGCGCTTCAGCAGTATTTCAGAAATTAAGAGTCATCTATCTGAGATCCGCTTTAATGACTAATTTCCCTACCATAGAGTTTAAAGTACAAAGAACTGCCACCGACTGGCAGAGCCAAGCTTTCAGTTGCCATGCAACACCCCTGTCGCAGGTTTCCCTTCATCTTCTAGTGCTTTTACTCCAGCTCTGTTCTACATGGATGAAAGTTATGCAATGCTTTCTAGATACTTAACAGCAGATGTATTAAATTTCTAATCTGATATAAACCAGACTGCAATTTTCTACCGAAAAAGTCACATCAATGAGTTTAATAATGTTTTAAATTATAGTCTTTGATAACAGAGTACCTGGTTTTCAAATTTACATTATGCTGATTTTCCTAGCATATGAATTGGTGACAACTCCCTTCTGTCTATGCCTTCTTTTTAGTGCCTGTGATATTTTGCCAGTATTTTGTGGGGGGAAAGGTCTCATCTGAAACTTCGCAAAATGACCTATTGACACACTAGTTGGTGGCAAATGCAGAGAGCTTGCTCTTCAGGAGGCAGAGATGGTCACCACGCCTCATGTGATGGTAGGTAGCTGCTAGTCACCTCACCCCCTGCGTGACCAGACTGGGGATACAAGCTGAAACCACTTCACCGAAGTTGCTGTAATAATCAGGAGCAAAAGGGTTTGCTATCCACTTGAATCGGATTTGAAGCAAAGACGTAGACATAAATGACTTGATATTTTTCAATGAGACTCTGAGTCACAGAGTTGTCTATGCTGTTGCCTTTTAATTCAGAGAATATCTTCCTATTTTGGAAAAGAGTAATTTAGCATTATTAGTGAACTGTAACCAAAATTTAGAGTAATCTAGACATACTAATGCAGCTACACATTCAAGCAAGGCTCCAGAGTAGATCTGAATTGGCACAGGCAGCCATTTCTAAGCACAACAGACACCAGCCATCCAGAAAGCAGTGCTGGCGTATACATAAAGAAGATTTTCCTTTCTTTTCCCTGCATGGATGAACGCACAGGTTCTCTTGTGGTGTTTCGGAAATTTATTTTGGAAACGTAAGAGTCTAATTCTATAAATTAGTGGAATAGTTTAAATTTCACATAGGGTGAAACTGGTGTTAAATTTTGTCTCTTTGCCATGATGATG
>Ga0181612_138197_pt1 | contig 10404 bp, 15 predicted proteins | sample HoacroProtozoa21_FD_119630 | JGI IMG/M metagenome (GOLD analysis project Ga0181612, IMG submission 119630) | Hoatzin crop microbial communities from Cojedes, Venezuel. Combined Assembly of Gp0051906, Gp0051904, Gp0051908 | reverse complement strand
CGGCTTCCCCGTTGCGCCGCCAGGTGGAAGAGCCCCCGGCAGGGGAGCAAGGGCCCGCTCCCCGCACCCCACGGGCACCTCTGCTCGGTGGGAGACCCGCCGTGCTCCGGGGCCCGAGCAGCACCTCCGGGCACGGTGCCCCGGCGCTGCTGCAGCCTCCCGGCCCGGCAGCTGCGCTCTCTGGGTCCGTCGGCGGCAATGGGGCGGCTGCGGTGCCCGACCCACGGTCCTCGCCGCACCAGGGCAGCGAACCCTGGTCAGCATGGAGGGACCCCCAAGGCTGCAGCCCTTGTCCAGCTGCCGGCACAGACTGTCCCGCACCCACTGAGCATGGTGCGGCGGCCGACCCTCCGTGCTCTCCCCGCTGGAGACACCCGGGGTCTCTCACACCCGGGCTGCCCCTCAGACACCCGCTCAGCCCCTTGCTCCCAGGCCACGTCATCTGCTCACCGCCTCGTGCTGCTTGATCTTTGCTGGCCATTGCGCTCACGCACACACCCGCGCTCGCTCCAGTCCCTGCCCCAGGAGCACAGGGACCCTCCGCGCCGTGGGCTGAGCCCAGCTGCCGTACTCACAGCCCCGCACACACACACACGTGCACGTGGGACCGACAGCCCGCACCCAGGACAGAGCCAAGAAGGAATTTAATACGGACACAGGGCAGGCTGCACCGGTCAGGCGCAGGGCACGGCCAGGCAAGCGCACCGGCAAGGCGCTGGCTGCTGGGCACCCCTGCTCTCACTTTCCCGTGAGGCAGCTGCAGCGGAAAGCCCTGCGCAGAGCCCGACGAGCTGTCCTGAGGATGGACGACCATCGTTGGCGAGCTGGGGCACGCGGGAGGGCAGCGATGCCTACGAGGGAAGGAGAGCTGTAGGCGAGAGGCTGGGCGGGGACAGGTGCTCTGTGCCCCTCGTGCCCGGGACCTCCGGCCAGGGGAGAAGCCGCTGCCTCTGTGCCGGCGTCCTCTGATGGGGCGAGGGACGCGCTCTGTGTGTCGCCGTCTTCCTCTCCTGCAGCGTCTTTGTCAGGGACCTCTTCCCGCTCCTCCTCCGAGTCTCCCAGATCAGCATCAGAGGCTATGGGGCTGACAGGGACAGGAGGCCCTTGGCTCTCCACCCTTGCTGCCAAGCCCCGGTCTCTCAGGACGCCCTCAGCAGCGCCCACAGATTTGGCACCAGCACCGGCCAGCTGGGGCACGGCTGCAGGCAGGGGAGGAGCCACTGACTGAGCATCTGGGGGCGCTGGTGCAGGGACAGTCACGCTGTGCCCCTCTTCGCAGGGAGCTCCAGGAGAGGGACCAGTTGCAAAGCTGGTGTCCTCAGGCATTGCTGAGGGGAGAGGCTCGCTGCGTCCCTGGGCCCTCCAGCCAGGCAAGACTCTGCTGCTGGCACTGCATCTTCATCTGCTAATGGGGCAAGAGACGCGCTCTTTATGTCGCTTGCTGCCTCTCCTGCAGCGTCTCTGCCAGGCACCTCTTCCCACTCTTCCTCCAGGTCCTCCAGAGCAGTGCCACTGGTAAGGGGGCCAAACGCTGGCAGGCCCCTGGCTCTCCACGCCCGCTGCCAAGTCCTGGTCACCCAGGATGCCCTCAGCAGTGCCCGCAGCATTGGCACTATCATCTGCTGCCTGGAGCACGGCCGCAGGCAAGGGAGGAGCCCACGACTGTCCATCTTCAGGCGCTGATGTGGGCAGAGGCTCGCTGTGCCCCTGCTCCGCGGGGCCTCCGGCCAGGCAAAAGGCTGCTGGCTCTCTGTCTGAGTGCGCTGGCGGGGCAGGAGATGCGCGCCGAGGGTGGTCGTCTGCCTCTCCTGCGGTGTCTCTGGCCATGCTGCTGGGTGCTGCCTGCGTGTGGCTCCTGGCTGAGTCTCGCCGGACTAGGGCTGGCCCAGAGGCTATGGATGGAGATGTCTTCCTCCAGCTGACTCTGCCCCAACAGGCGTTCAGATGTTTTGTGGTCATCCTCTTCTTCCAGCTCCTCCCGACTCTCCATCTTGATGTGCACGACCACAAGATGCTTTGGGGCATCTGCAGGCCATGTGCACAGCGGCTTGCCAGGGACAAGTCACAAGGGTGGCAGCCGATGGCCCTGCCGTGCCACCAGCCGTGCCCTGTGCACTTTGCTGGTGTGTCTCCCTGGGGAAACTGGTGCATGGGCCTTGCCAGCAGTCCTGGTTCCCGCCGGAACATGGAGATGAGGTCCTGGCTGAGCTGCAGGCGCTTCGCCACCCATGGCGGCCTGCCCCTGGGCTATCCTTGCAGGTTCTGCCAGACCAGTGGTGTGCCCAAGGTGTCCAAGCTGCTGGCCGGGTCCCTGGCTTGAGGCTAGGATGTGACTCAGGTACCCTGATACCAATGACCGGAGTGCTGACTCCAGAGCTGCATTACAGGCTGGGCGGCCGTGTGGGGCAGGCCCCCACCTCTGAGCACTCCCTGCCATGGCTCGGTCACCAAGGATGCCCCGAGTAGGTTGGACCACCTCTCAGTGGCCGCTGGCTGCAGGGCCCACAGCATGTGCTCTGCCTCTCGCAGAAGATCTGGAGGTTGCTGCTGCTGGCAGAGTGGGCAGCTTGGTGACATCCGTGGCTCCTGCTGTTGGAGCTGCAAGTACATACCGGGCTGCAGCTGCCTGCGCCGCTTCAAGCCTGGGGACAGGCGGCAAGGCTGGCGTGGGCACTCTTTGTCCCCGTGCGGCCCTGCTGCGGGGTCGTGCCTCCCAGCCCTCCAGCCTGTCTGTCTGCAAGAGAAGACGTGGAGAAAGGCCACGTGGCTGTGGTCCTCTCACCCTCACGTCCCCGGGGCAAACCCCCTGCAGCCGGGCTGTCCTGCCAGCCCTGAGGGCACGGCTCAGTGCCGCAGGCGGCTGCTGCCCTGTTCCCAGAGCCGGCTGGGGAGACGGCTGCTCCATGCGTGGCTGCCCCCCACGCCTCGGGAGCACCCCCGGCATGCCCGTGCAGCCTGCCGGGCACAGCACAGGGGTCTCAGCTTGCTGGGGGGCCGGTCGCACTGTCCCCTCCAGCGCCTGCCGCCTTCCCATCGGCACCTCCCAGGGCCGGGGAGGCGGTCGGCCCTGCCTCCCCCAAGGTCCTTACCTGTGTGCCACGGCTGCAAGAGCTCTGTCAGCTGGCCGGGAAGGGGAGCGGTGGCAGCTCGTCCCCGTGGAGGGACGAGGCTGTGGTCCGGCTGCGCTGCCCCTCGGCCTGGGGCTGCCTGCGGAGCACCTGTGGGGAGGAGGAGGAGGCGCGGGATGGAGGCCGCTGCGTCCGCACAGTGACCCCCGCGGTGCCGGCAAGCCCGGCCCCGGCTTCAAGGCCGCTCCCGGCCACTACAGCCAGGGTGAGCTCGGCTCTGCGCTGCTCTCTGCCTCCGGGCCATGGCTGCGGGGCTGCGCGGGCCACGACCCTCCCACAGCCGGCCCTGCGCCGCACAGACCTCTTGCGGCCCAGCATGGCTGCGCCCAGGCCGCAGGTGCTCAGGGCTGGCTGTCTCGCCCCCGGCTGTCCCTGTGTCCCGCCGCCCGACTGCCCCTCGAGCCCCGTCCCTCGCCTGCCGGCCCTCCTGCAGGCTGCGCAGCCCCTGGCTGGGCTGGCAGTGAGTGTTCGCCTCCTGCTTCTCGGGCATCTCTGGGGTCCTGTGCTGGGCACCTGCAGCGGGCACCCAGGGGAGATGCTGCCTCCTGACGGAGCCGCTCTCCTGGGACTGGGCACCCTGCGGCGTCCCCCAGTCCGGCCCCCTCTCTCGCCCCTGGACCCTTCGCTGGACGTTCTCCCAGAGGCACCCCCCGCCTCGCTGACGGGCTGAGCTGGGGCTGCGCTGAGCCCTCGCGGAGCCGGCTGGCACCGGCCGTGTGTGCCACAGGGCAGCCCCCGCACTCCTCACACAGAGCCCCGGCCCTGCAGCCCCCCGCACCCAGCTGCCAGCACCGAGTGCACCCAGGCCAAGCGGCCCCTGCAGACCACAGTCCGCTGTCCATTCAGTGACCCTCGGTGTCAGCGCCAGGGCCTTTCCCCCCAGGAAGGCCACCAGTGACACTCAGTGTACCCGTGTGGGCAAAGTGGACCCCTCCAGCAGCTGGGCTCAGACACTGCGCCTGCCCAGTAGCCGGCCCCTGGATTCCAGTCTCCCCAGTTGCTGGACCCTGCAGGTGGGAACCCCCAAGGCCGCAGCCCTTGTGCAGCGCCTGGGACAGACTGTCCCACACCCCCTGAGCCTGGTGCCACAGCTGACCCTCGGCGGGAGGGATCGCTTTGTGGCAGCCGTTTCATGGGAGAGTGGTGAATCTGGTTATCCTTTTCTGCAATCCTTACAGCAAAGAAAGAAGTTCGTAACACAGCGTACAGACCCTCTTATTTAGATTGCAACGTTTTTTGCAAGAGTGGTCTTTTACCATCACTGCATCTCCAGACCACATACCATGTACTTGCATTCCCACTGGTACTGGCTGAAACCACTGAGCTTCTGCCCTGTTTTCTTGTAGATGTTTTCCTGTCCCCAGTACAAATCAGGTAACTCACTCGCTTCGTTCCGGTCTCACGCTCTTCTTGCAGACTCCTTATCTCTGTAGTTTGCGCATCTGCTCTCCCAAGGCCGAGCCACCTAAAGGGATTATTCAGGAGTCTCTTATCCTTACAACCGTCCCCATTCTTCACAAAGAACCAAGACTTCCTTTGGCTGTGCAATGGTTCTGAGGACCTAAAGTGATAATTGTTATCTACATCCGCTACATCTGTTACATTTCCTACAGTCACTGGTATCAATTTCAAACTTGCCTGACTACGAGTTTGAGCCATTGCTCTTTGAGAGTCCCGTTCATTCTTTCCACCTTTCCTGAGGACTGTGGATGATATGGAATACGTAGCTGTTGCTGTATCCCTAAACATTTATAAGTGTTTAATACTCCCCCTGAAAAAAATGAGAACCCCTATTGGATTCTATGGTTTCAGGTATTCCGTGTCTGGGAATGGTTTCCTGCAGAAGTGCTTTGACCTCTCCCGCAGTACAAGCTTTCCTGGTGGGAAAAGCTTCTACCCATCCTGAGAGTTGGTCCATGCTTACCAGCAGGTGCTGAAACCTGCTCACAGAAGGCACATTAGCATAACCAATTTGCAGTCTTTGGAATGGCAAGTATGTCCATGGTTGTTCTCCAGCTTCCTGTTTGGGTTTTGCATCAGAAAACTTTATCTTTCACAGCCTCCCAGCTTTGCCGAGGAGCCTGTTCTTCCTGAAGTGATGGCTGCGTATATTTGGGCTGGGTTGATTGATGTCTGGCCAGTCATCAGCAGAGGGAGTTGTTACGGTGGTCCACTCATGTAGAGGTTGGAGGGCAGCAGTGTTAGCTGCTGTGGGATAGGATAGTAAACATGCTCAAGTGGCTTGCAGCTGGAGTGTAGAAAAATAAATATATCATATTGATTGTTGTTTAGTCTTGTGTGCTTGAAAAGTACAACATCTGTGTTTAGATAATAAATGGCAGATGGTAGACTTAGAGGCACCCTATCAGACATGTGTGAAATTCCTGCCCTGCTATGCACATCAGTGGCACAGTGTAAATTACACCTGTCCAAATCCTGGATAAACCAGCAAAAACAGCAGGGTTGGTGATCCTTTAGCATGGCCCGAGCTCAGCAGTCCTTGTGTCCCCGCTTGTGTGCCTCCGTCCCAGGTGCTGCTTCGGAGATCCCCCGGTTGGCGAGGTGACGAAAATAAATTGACTCTTTGCATTTCATCCATGGCTTTGTGGTTGTTCCTGTGTTCTGCCTGTACGGACTCATACAGCTGCTTTATCTGCCAATTCATTATTTCTTTCGGTTTTGCTGGATCCTTTGGTATGAGCTGGACAGTGTACTGCAGTAGTTTCCCTTGGAAGCTTAATAGCTTCCAACAGCATTCAGATTTCAGTTGCATCAGAAATACTTTTTCCCACCAAGGTACGGAACCTCGTTCTTTCCATAGCGTACCCATTGCATGACACACTCCAAAAGCAGTATAAATAGTTACCCACTGATAACGTCCCCACCAGGCTGCTCTTGCTCATGCAGTTAATTCAGCCCTTGGGCACTCCTTGAGAGTTCTGGACGTTCTGCTTCAAGTACCTCTAAGTTTCTCACCACTGCACAGCCCATGTGTCATTCTCCATTCACACATACCACGCCGACCCATTGGTAAAAAGGGATAGATCCGAGTTCTCTAGAGGTTGATCCTGCAGATCTTCCCGTAGGTGGCTGGAGAGGAACACTACCTTAGCACAATCACGATGCAGCTCACCATTGGAGCGAACAGGCACTAAAGCTGCTGGATTCAAAACATGACATCCTTTTAAAGTAACATTATCTGCATTTAAAATCATTAACTCACAACAATGTGCTCTTGATGGGGACAATACTTGGGTAGCACATTGCTTCAGAATCAGTTCCCGCTTCATGCGGGACATACACCATTGTCGGGTGACCCAGGACTAGTAGTGTCCTTCTTTTCATGACAGTCACCGTTGCCGCTACCACTCTAACATGGAGATTATTCCCTGCCACTACAGGATCCAGCTGAGTTGAGTAATGAGCCACAGGGTGGTGGTGCGGACATAGCTTTTGAATGAGGACTCCGCTGGCTACTCCTTGGTTCTAATGCACAAATAGTTCAAAGGACTTGGAGTAATCTGGCAATCCCAGTGATGGAGCAGGAGCTAAAGCTCCTTCCATAGCTTGAAAAGCCTTTTCTCTCTCTGGACCCCACCGTATACACACCAATTCCTCTGCCTTTGTAGCTTCTGTCCACGGCTTACTTAACTCCCCTGGCCCTGGTATCCAGGCTCTGCAGTATCCTACTGCACCCAAAAATCCTTGCAATTGCTTCTTTGTTACCAGTCCAGGTATTTCTACAATAGCCTGGACCCGTTCTGGGTCTGCTAATCTTTGTCCTTCTTTTAATATCAATCCTAAATATTTTACTTCCTGCTGACACACCTGAAGCTTAGAAAGAGATCCACAGTTATGTTTTCCTGCTAAAGCAGTACACAGACAAGTAATATCAAGTATAAATAAATAGATTTCCAGCAATCTTCGTACGTCTTGCTGGCAACTAACAAATGATCTACATATTCTACAAGCACAGACCTCCAGGTAAGATAATATCTTTCAGTTTTTCTCCTTGCCACCCTGGCATGCGATTGTTAAAATAGTTCTGGATGTCAAAGGCAGCTTGGGCCACAAACACACCTGCTGCCACTTCATTATCAAAATTCTGGAGAGTCATTCCCCCAGACCTCAACAAAGCCTGACACGCTCTTCCCCAGTAGTCGCTGGGGTGTTCCTATGGCCTCTGTCTACATTCCTGTGCTTTACTTCAATTTACTCTCATCTCCTCCAAAGCTCTAATCACATTTATCAGATTTCTAACCACCGTTTGGCAATTCTCGCTATCCGTTTGATTATTATAACCCCAAGTGGGATCACCCTGAGTCCAGGCGGCCCAATTTCGACCTCCCTGTAGCGTTAATTCCACATTCTTTTGAACTATCTTTCTGTCTGGACAGAACAATTCTCTCAATAACAGATTCGGGAAATTAATTCTGGTGGAATCTTCTTTAAGATAATCACTGAAAGGATTCTTCATGCCAACCCTGGGATCCTGGAGCAGCTCGAGCTGTGTGCCTCCATAGAGGGATTCCGAAAAAAGAAACCCCTGAGCAATTCTACCCTTACAATCTAAGTTGCCCACTCCTCACGTGACGGTTCTGACCAGTAGTAGTCTTAGGGTCCGGGGTCTTCCTGTCCTTCATTGAATCCCTTCACTACCTCCAGGCGGGCCGTTTCTTCTCTTATCTCTAAGGTTAGCGTGTCAGCTGCTGATGGTAGCGGCCTTCCTTGCTTCCTTACCTTCCAGCTCAAACTGACTCTGGGGCCGCCTTCTACTTGGCTAGGTAAAAGTCCAGCATACCCAGGTAAAAGTTCACAGCTTGCAGCCTAAGGGTTCAGCAAACTTAGCTGCTAATGCTAAGCAAGTTACGCTAAGCAAGCTCAGCATAAGCAGTACAGCAAATCACACAACGGGCTTGCAGTGAGTGGAGAAGATCAGGGCAGTCAGCACCAGAAGCAGAAGAGAGCCAGCTAGGAGGACCATGTTTTGCAGCTGCACACAGTGGGACCTGTGGCCCAGATTTCTTCGGTGGGAATCCCTGGGAAGCCTGTAAATTCAGATTAGGATGAGAAAATAATGGACTAGGTCGGGGGCCTAGATCACGGGGTGCCTCACTGCATTCAGCACCAACAGACGTGCCCATTCAGCACCAACAGATGTCCCTGCTCAGGTGCTCTCTTCAGCATGCTGCTGCCCATTTCTGTTATGTGCTGGCAACTTTTTCAGAGAGTGGTGCCCATCTGCCCAGCTGCAATACCTGCATACATCCCCCATGTCTAGCTCAGGGTGGGGGCTGCGTGCTGGGGGCTCTCCATCCGGCACGGGAGAAGCCGGAATTAGAACCAGCCCTGGCCCACGGCTTCTCTGGCTGGAGATCAGCATCGAAGCACCTCGCACACATTGGACTGCAAAATAACCTGTTTGGGCTATACTAGAAAGGGGTGGCAGGGATGTGTTTTGTCTTCCTGGAGTCACCAGATAGCTGCGTGATCACTGGATCACCCAGCCCAGGCAATCCTGGCAACTGAGCCATGAAAAAGAGTAAGATCTGCGATGCCCGGGAGGATTCGGCCAGGCAGCCCCGGCCACAGCAGGGCTCTTTGCAGGGTGGTGACGAGGCAGGCCATCCCCTGGCCGAGAGGCAGACGGCTTTGTGCTGGTCCAGCCCTTTCCTGCACAGGTCTGTCTGTGGCTTGGGGGAGGCTGCGATGCATCTCAGATCCGTGTCGCACTGGGAGGAAACAGCGTCCGGTCTCCATTCCCCACAAGATAAAGGTCAAGAGATGCTTCCAGTAATGGATGCCAGAGCTTGGCAGCTCTGCCACATCTGCCCACAGCCCCTTCCTTCCCAGTGCTCTCGCTCAGCACAGCCCCTTCACTGCTTCCTGGGTGGCTGGAGAACATCCAGAGCTGCTCAGGGCTGGTTGGTGAAGGCTGCTCAGTCGCCTGCAGAGATTTCAGCCGTTTCTCTTTGAAAAGGATGCAGAGGGGGCTCTGGTGCACACAGCTTCTTCTCTGATGTAACCCTGTGTCACTGGACAACTGTGCCACAACACACACCCTGTTTCTGGAGGCAGGATGAGCCTGAGCATCCACTGGCAGAGGCAGGGACTGTGTCCCAGCTTCACCAAGCAGATCTGGGTAGCAGCCCTGAGAGAGAAGGCAGCCAGGACCATACAGAGCAGCCAGTCCTGTACGACTGACCACACCCGCATCTCAGTCAGCTCCTGGGCAGGCTTGTGGTCCTCACCAATTTTGTGTTGCCAAAACCCCCTGCTCTTGACTAAACCCCATCAGTCCCTCACCCTGAGAGGTATTTAAGCTTCAGCTAGTCAGGCCCAGCCTGGCGTGCCGTGGTAGCCACGGGCAGAGGGTGCAGACGTCTGCCCTTGTCCAAGGGCATCAACATGGGGGACTGGGCCAGTTCCTCTGTGAGTGTGTGTGGATCTTTGTCTACAGTCCAGCTGCTGTTTGGGGCTGAGCTGATGTCTCTGCTCTGCTCTTTCTGCCATCGGGCCCTTCACCATGCCTGGGGTGCTCTGCTGCACTCATGGTCCCGAGACTGCAGCCAGCTGTCCTTGTGCAGCACTGGCCACCGCGCTCAGGAGAGATGGAGTTGCCTTGGAGCTGAGGAAGTTGGCTTTGAGAAGGGCCCAAGGGAGCAGGTTTTGTCCTCCCAGGCTGAAGGCTACCCTGCTTCAGGAAGGGGTGTTCCCCTTTGAGAAGCTTAAGGCTCCAGTTCCTCCCTTCACTTGCCAGGCAGCTACTTCTCACATCTGTGCCCGGTTATTGCCAGAATGCAATTAAGCCAAAGCGTGATTGCATCTCCTTCTTGGGGCTGTAATGTAATCACTGCCAGGGCCACAGCAAAGGCTGCTTGTACAGCAGTGTGGAGCCCGGCATCTGCACAAGGCTTTTTCAGCCCTGCTTCATTTGAGACATCAGCTTCTGATCTCTGCTGGGTATGGGTTCCTGGACAGGTCACAACACCGGACTGATCTGCAGCACGTGTCCCTGCTTCCTCCGGACACAAGCCAGTTTGACTTCCCCACATAACCAAATCCTCAGGGTTCCAGCAGTGATGGGTGTTTTCAACCGTCACTGAAGGTGGCGGAGCAACATCTCATATACGCATTCCCCCCGCCCCAACCCCCCCCAGCTGTGTTGCAAGAGGATTAGCAATAACACTAGAAACCACAAGATGAAGCCCAACAGAAACAGTGGGGACAACAGAGGCAACTGGGGGGGTGAGGCATGACAGAATGGTTTGGGCTG